>JAEEGL016301117.1_pt1 | contig 12666 bp, 6 predicted proteins | sample 9134231 | NCBI WGS metagenome assembly JAEEGL01 (sample SAMN16246548, study PRJNA631951) | gut metagenome | biome: gut microbiome; feature: rumen; material: fiber-attached | host: Bos | place: Iran: Karaj | collected 2018-10
AGGCGCATCTCGGGCAGCGTCTCATACACGTCCTGCCAGACGACGTCGATGATTTAATCGACACTGTCGCAAGCATCTCCGATGACGGCGGCAAAATCACCGTCAGCATCGTCAACAAGCACTTGCATGACGGCAGGCCGCTTTCATTGATGCTGCCGCCAGACGGATGGCGCGTCGCGAAGGCCGACCTGCTGACGGCGGACGAAATACACGCCATGAACACCTTCGACTCGCCTGAAGTCATCCGCGACCGCCCATTCCAAATGCAGGCGTTCCCGTCCTTCACGCTTCCGCCGCACAGCGTCCTCCGCATCTGCCTGCAGAAGTAAGATCCACCATACATGGCAATCAATGCGCTCAGGATGCCTTTGCCTGCAAGTTTTTTGGCATTTCCGGCCTGTTTTGGGCGTTGCCAATTTGATTTTTCCGTGGCGTGGTGTATCATTGTATTATAAATAAGGAATCATCTGACAATTGTCCTTAAACAACAGGAGTAAAAAAATGGAATCAAGATTTGACATTGTGATTGGCGTCGATATGGAAACCGACGTCGGAAGCTTCACTGATTTCTACAACGGCATCCAGAAAGGAATGCCGCGTCTGCTTGACATCTTCGCGAAGAACAACGCGAAGGCGACGACGTTCTGGACGGGACATGCAGCGGACAACAACAAGAACATCGTCCACATGGTGCGCGACGCGGGCCACGAAATCGGCTGCCACTCGCTCTACCATGAAACGCTCGGCGACCCGCTCTTCCCGCTGCCGAACAACTGGCCAGTCTGCCCGTTTGAGGTCGAGGGCCGCATCCGCGAGGCGACGCGCATAGTGAAGGAAGTCAGCGGCGTCAATCCGACAAGTTTCCGCTGTCCACGCCTCTGGGGAAGCACAAAGGTCTGCAATGTTCTGGAAGACCTTGGATACAAGGCAGATGCATCGCTTCCGCTCTATTTCTACCGCACAAGCTTCAAGCCGTATCATCCGTCCCGCGACAATTGGACGCTTCCAGGCGACCTCAAGCTCGTGGAAATCCCGAACTTCTGCGATCTGGAGATGGAGAGCAACGACCCATACCAGCGCGACCGCGACCAATGGCCGCTCTTCCGCACGAAGGGCGCGGACTACATGCTCGCGAAGTCCGAATCGTTCGTCAAATACGTCGAGGCCCGCAACGCGCGCCCCGTCCTCTGCTTCTACATCCATCCGTGGGAGTTTGAAGTGATGCCGCGCGGGAGCATCGACTACGGCGAAGCAAGCGTCAAGCCGCTCGATTTCATCACGCTGAACTGCGGCGACGTCGCGTGCGCCGAATTCGACAAACTGCTCTCAGGCCTGCAGAAACTCGGCGGCGTGGCACGCACTGCCGCCGACGTCGCCGCAGACTGGTAGAGATTCTGGAGGCGCTGTCCAAAGTGCATGGGCCAATTCTCCATGCACTTTGGACTGTCTTGCTGTGGCCATTAGTGGAACAAAAAGCGACAACCCGTGTCCTATGCAGTAAAATGCATAGTGCCTGTGATTCCATGATGGTGTCTTGATAAAAAACGAAGGGAGAGTAGAATGAAAATCGGATTGTTGCCAATTTGCCTTGCCGCCACAGTAGTCGCCCAGAACATCATACCGAGACCGCCGCATCCTCCAATAATCATACCTCCGCTGCCGCCGATTGTCGTCAAGATTCCAATCGTTGACAACACGCAGCCAGTGCTGGTCGAGGCGGCGGACATAGTCGCCGACATCGACGGCGTCCTCGCCGAGACAACCATCACGCTCAAGCTGTACAACCCGAACGACAGGGTGCTTGAGGGCGAACTGCTGTTCCCGCTTCCCGTGAACGCGACCGTTTCAGGATATGCGCTGGACATCAACGGCGCGATGGTCGATGGCGTGATTGTGGAGAAGGAGAAGGCGCGTGTCGTCTTCGACGAAGTGACGCGGCAGGGCATCGACCCTGGCCTTGCGGAGCAGGTCGGCGGCAACATGTTCCGCACTCGCGTGTATCCGCTCAATCCCAAGGGGCACCGCACAGTCATGGTGCGCTATGTCTCCACGACATTGAACATCAAGGAGAACGGCGAGATCGCCTCGTATTACGTCCTCCCGCTGAACTTTCCAGACAAACTGGAGAGTTTCAAGCTGAAGATGAACGTCGCCGCCGCGATCAAGCCGCCGGAAGTGAAGGCTGGCGCCCTGAGCGGCTTCACGTTCACCAACTGGAAGACAATCTACACCGCAAACACCGAACTGAAGGACATCGCATTGACGGAGGACATGTACGTCTCCGTGATGACGCGTCCCGACGAGTCATTCCTGCATCAGAAGGCCTCCGACGGCCAACGCTATTTCACATGGAACCTGCTCGCCGATTCCGACTCGAAGGCGGTCCCGCGCTCCGACAAGCCTGTCGTCCTTTGGGACGCATCCATGTCCCGCGACAAATCAGACCACTCGCAGGAGATTGAGTTCGTGAAGAAGGCGTTCGCGAAGGCCTCGGAACTCACGCTGATCGTCTTCAGGAACGTTCCAGAGGCGCCGATAGTCTTCGATTCCGCTGAAAAACTTGCGGCGGCATTGCAGGCGATCTGCTATGACGGCGCGACAAGCCTCAAGGGCGCACTCGCCGCAATACCCTCTGGCGCAGAGGCATACGTTTTCACTGACGGACTGGACAACCTCTCCCCAGAGGACATTCCAGCCTCCAAAGCATCCCGCATATTCATGCTGACTGGCGACAAGCAGCAGAACGCAGCCGCCCTCAAGCGCCTCGCGGCTGGAGGCGCGACGATAGATTTGCGCACCGTCGCCATCGACGACGCGCTTGCGCTTCTCGATTCAGCGAATCCGTCCGTAACCGCCGTGACATGCGACGGAAAGGCAATCGACTTTGTGTCGCAGTTCGACAGCGGCAGGCTCGCGGTGGCGGGAATCCTTCCTGAAAAGGCATCCGAAATCGTGATGCAGATAAACAACGCGGGAAAAGTCTCCACCAAAAAGGCGGCCATCGTCAAGGACAACTCGCTCGACGACGGCAGGCTCCTGCGAATCAACTACGGCCAGTTGAAGATAAACGACCTTCTCGCGACTGGCGCGGAGGACGCGAAAGTCACCGCAGCGGGAAAGGAGTTCGGCCTTGTCACGCCCAACACGTCGCTGATGGTGCTTGACACGCTGCAGCAGTACCTCCGCTACAACATCCGCCCGCCTGAATCGCTTCCGAAGATGCGCGAGCAGTACGATGCAGCCAACAAAGGCAAAAAGGACGAAAAGTGGGGCGAATCGTTCGCTCTTGAGAAGAACTCGCCAGAGCATGTGAAGGCCCTGTGGAGCGACCTTGTGAAATGGTACAAGAAGGACTATCCGAGAGTCGCGAAGAATGTGCAGTCGGACACGGAGGCCGTAGCCGCTGGCGGCGAACGCAGGGGCATCGTCGGCCGAGTGCTGAACGCCATCGCGCCCTCCCGCGCCCGCGCGGTCGAGGACGGTGCCGTCATGATGGAAGCAGCCCCCGCGCCTGCAGGGGCAGTGGCGCCGATGGCAGAAGAGGCCGCACGCGAACCCGCCGCCGCGAAGTCCACTAGCGGGCAGGCGCCCGCCGCAAGCGCGCCGAAGATGGTGCTGAAGCCGTGGACGCCTGACACACCGTACATCAAGGCGCTCAAGTCCGCCGGAAAGAAGGCATACGAAGAGTATCTCAAGCAGCGCGAATCCTACGGAGAGGCCGCAGGATTCTACATGGACTGCGCGGACTTCTTCCACGAGGCGGGCGACAAGGCCATCGCGCTGCGAGTCCTCTCCAACCTTGCGGAGATGGAGCTTGAGAACAAGCAGGTCATGCGCATCCTTGGATACAAGCTGCGCTTCTGGGGCGAACTGAAGACGGCGGAAATCGCCTTCAGGAATGTCATCGGAATCGCGCGGGAGGAGCCGCAGACCTACAGGGACCTGGCCCTTGTGCTCGACGACATGGAGCGCTTCCAGGAGGCCGTTGACATGATGATGAACGTCGTGAACTACAAGTTCGACAACCGCTTCCCCGAAATCGAGACCATCGCACTCACCGAAATCAACCGCATGATTTCAAGGGCCAAGCGCAAGGGCATCGAAATCAAGGGCGTGGATAAAGACTACATCTGCCCCATCGAGACCGACATCCGTGCCGTCATCAACTGGGACACCGACATGAGCGACATGGACATCTGGGTCACGGACCCCTTCAAGGAGAAGTGCTTCTACGGCCACCGCTTCACCGTCACTGGCGGTCGGAACTCCTGCGACTTCACGCAGGGATACGGCCCTGAGGCGTTCATGATACGCGACGCCGTCAAAGGCAAGTACCTTGTCCAGACCGACTACTACGGCACTCACACGCAGAAGGTCATAGGCCCCGTCACGCTCTATGCCGAAATCTACACCAACTACGGGCGCGAGAACGAGGAGCGCCAGTTCCTCGCCTTCAGGCTTGATTCGCGCAAGCAGGTGATCGACGTGGCGACAATAGACCACGACGGCATCAACCGTGCAGGAGTCCACTCCGAGCCTTTCGACTATCAAGTCAAGAAGGGCGACACGCTGCAGTCCATCGCGGAGCAGTTCTACAAGGACGCCTCCTACGTGGATGAAATACTGAAGCTCAACCCGAATATCAAGAAGGACGGCAACGTTAGAGTCGGAATGATAATCAAGCTTCCCGCCACAAGAAAATAGCCATAACTACTTAACACTCAATAATATAAAGGAGACGAGGGCATGGCCCGCATAATCATAGACGACGGAAGGACGCGCAGGCGCCGCAGCAGCAGGTACCCTGGGATTTTCGGGACGATTTTCGAGTTCTTCAGCATCTGCCTCTCTGGTTTCAGGCTCTTCAAGAGGACTGGCCGCTTCGGCAAAAAGGTGACTGGTTCAGGCTCCACGGCAAAGAAGAGCACGACAAAAAAGCGCAGTTGAACTTGAATCCAGAAGTATTTATGGAATCCTATCATGGCTATGGAAAAGGCAGAGAGAGATAATCGTGTCGTTGGGAATTGGCCGACATTGTTCGATGAGGACTTCAATGTGCTTGACGGGAAGCTGCCAGCCAACTGGTTTGTGGAGCGGAACTCCAGCCTGCCCATCACGGCATGGGAGGGGCATGAAGGCTCGTTTGATCTGCTTTCCGCTGGCAACAAATACATTCCCATCATTCCAGATGTCACGGATTTCCGCATCGACATGTCCTTCTCCGCCAATTACAAGGTTGCGAATGAATTCTCGTTCACGCTGACTTTCCACTATGACATGTACCGCCGCGAAGGCGACGCCGTCCAAATCTCCTGCGACGGCACTCCTGTCAACTGCACCGTCGCGTTCGGACGTGTGGCGGACAACATCTTCACGCCCTCCAGGACGTTCTCGCATGAGGCGCTTCCATTGGAGAAAGTGCTGTCGAGGATGTCGGTGACTCTGACATGCGTCGGGAGGAAGTCGTGTGTGGAATTCGCGGGCATTGCGGATTCGTTTGAGTTCAGCGACGCGAAGGCGGGCAAACTCTGCCTGTCCCGTGAGCATTTTCTGGATTTGTTCAATGTCAGCGGCTTCAAGGTGGCTGTTCCAAAGCTACCAGACTGCATTGGAAGCAAGATCCTTCGCGCGACGCTTCCAATCGACGCAATCCCCTTCCCCATTGACTGCGTCTTCCAACTTGAGGATTATGGCAACTGCGTCTGCGGCACGGTGACTCTGGACGGCGGCGTCCGCCACACTCCTCCAGGCGAGGGCGACTACCATGTCATGCGCGCCGACTTCCTGACCAATCCATACGTCAAAGTCCTCTCAGATGGCTCTTCGCGGAAATTCACGCTCTTCCAGGGCGACGCCATTCTCGCGCAGGACGAGATGACACCAGCCTACTTCTACACGCTCATGCACCGCCGTCCGCCATGGCCGATGGAGCGGAAAATCGCCTTCATCAAGCCGCAGGGCGATCTCTTCTTCGCCGTCGGCGCCGACAAGTGCCTCAACACAACCACCATGACAACGGCGTTGGAGCCAGGCGAGACCCTCATCGACAGCGACGGGAAACAGCTGTACAGCGGCAAGGCAATAAGCGAGGCTGATTCAAATATCGTTTTCAGAAGCCAGGAAGACAAGGAGATAATCAACCGTCTTCCAAAGGACGACCCCCGCTACGACCTCGCCGTCGCCTTCGCCAAGAAGAACCACTACTTCCTTTCCAATGAGTCCATCGCGTTCACTCTGGAAGTTTCGTCGCGCAAGGCGCTGCCGATGGAATACGAAGTGACGCTCGAGAATGTCTTCCTGGACAAACTGCGCACGGTCTCCGCCACTGTCACCTTCAAGAAAAGCGAACTGGCGGGATTCAAATTGAACACGGCGACAATCCGCTGCGAGGACCTCGCGGGACTGGCGGAGGGTGTCTATCATCTGCGCGTCAAGGGGACTGACGCGACAGGCGTCCCGATCGAGGACTACTGCGCGTTCGAGGTGATGGGGCGCGGCGCTGACGCTCTTCCGCCTCCGCTCGTCTCTGGCCTGCCGTACCTCTACGATTCACGCACGGAGACGCGCGGCCTCCAGACGGACTCCTTCGACCCATGGCACACGGCATGCGTCGATGAAGGCCACTACATGGCCTGCGCGAACTTCCTGCCCGCCGTCGCCCGCGCCAACAGGATTGCGCCGACCGTCCACGCCTACCACCGCGAGTGGTTCCTGTGGCTAGCAAGCCGCTGCTCGAACACGCCGATGATGGCGGACAACAAGGATCTGATCGCGGAAGCGGACTATGTCCACAACAAGGAGGAACTTAAATGGGTGCCGCTTTTCACACGCTCATGCTACGGCGGCGGCAGACTGCCAGACCTGCTGGAGTTCATCAGGCAGCATCCAGACGACCGATACGACTACGACAACATCCGAGAGCTCGAGAAACTTGTCACGGAAGGCAAAGGCGTTGACAGCGCCTCGACAAGCGCCATAATCAACGGCGGACGTGATTTGAACGACCCTGAACTAAGCGCCGCCAATTTCGAGGTCCTTGCAAAGTACCATTGGCAGGAATGGCTTGAGCACAGAAACCGCTACATGGCGGACAAGCTCCGCAAGTCCGTCGAATGGATGCGCAAATTGCAGCCGAAAGTCAAATACTCCGCGTACGGTCCCGCGAACATCTACTACGCACGCTACAAGGGGCAGGAGTTCGTGAGAGTGCATCAGTCCGAGTACCTGACCGATGACGTCATCGGATTCTTCCAGTACGAGGACTATCCGTATTCATGCTCCTATCCGATTGTCCGAGGGACATACATGCTTGCGGCCTCCCTCATGGTTCTGCCATTCGCAAGAATCTATCCAGAATATTATACAAAGAGCTTCCAGGGATGCCCTGACGGCGCCGTCTATTACGCGCACCCGCCGTTCGGCCTCTCCTCAAGCAACGCGCCGCGCCGCTTCAAGCTCTGCGCGTTCGACTACGCATTCGCATCGGGGCACTATCTCGACGGCGAGTTCCGCTATTGGCACAAGTACGGCTTCCAGGCATGCAGGTTCTACAGGGAATACTACGAGATGCTTTTGAGAAGCTGGAAGCAAGTCGTCGCGCACAAGCCTGTCCGTCCGCTGAAATCAGCCGCGTATGTGTTCCACAGGACATCGTCAGGCGTCGTCAAGGTCCATTTTGGCACTTACATGTGCCATGTCCGCGAGACGGCGTTCGAGGACGTGCCGTTCGCATACGAGATGTCGCGCACTGGCGGCCATCTGGCGGGTTTCCAGATCAACATCGGCGAGCTGGCGAATCTCACGCCAGACGACACCGACCTGCTCGTCCTGCCGCCGCTCGCCAACGCCACTGAGGAGGAGCTTGCCGCCATCCGCAGACTCCACGCCGCAGGCGTAAACCTCCTTCTGTTCGAGGACGCGACTGGCCTTGAGGACATCTTCGGCGTCAAGCCGCTCGACGCGCCGCTGGCCGTCACAAACCTCCATTCGACGGAGAAGCTGCCGCTCCATCTGACAGAGTTCTGCGAGGAGCCGCTCTGCACAGGCAAATACACATCCGACGGCGCCGACGTGCTCATCGACGCCGAGATTCCAGTGCTGCTTTCAAAGCGCAACGGCTCTGCGAGGGCGGTCTTCTTCAATGTGCCGCCGACCCTCGTGAAGGACGACCAGCTCCACCAGAGCATGTCCTTCTCGCGCGACAGCATCAGCGAACTCATCAACACCGCCGTCAGGCGCGTCATGGGCGAGATGACAGGCTCCGCCGCAAGCACATCCGAAGGGCGAATCATCGGATTCAAGGACGAGCATGGCGCGACTGTCCTCGTCATTCAGAACAACGACGAGGAGGCCACGATCCACCCAGAAGTCCGCTACGCGAAGCAGTCGCCGATTGAACACGTCGCCGAATGCGACAAGCCGTTCAAAGTGCTGGAGGAGAACGACGGCGAAATGCTCATCCGCCTGTCTGTTCCGCCAGAGGACGCCGCAGTAATCACAATTTCGCAAAAATAGGATACCCAAAATGTTGATTCCATGTCTTTTGTTCACACTCGGTCTTGTCCTGCTTATCAAAGGCGGGGATTGGTTCGTTGACGCCGCGACGGCCATCGCGCATCACTACCATGTATCGGAACTGCTAATCGGCGCGACGGTCGTCTCCATCGGAACCACCCTGCCCGAGGTCATGGTCTCGGCGACGTCCGCCGTCATCGGGCATGGCGAGATCGCCTACGGCAACGCCATCGGCTCCATCATCTGCAACACGGCGCTCATCGCGGCAATAACGGTGGCGATCCGCCCGCCGAAAGTCGATGGGAAATCACTCTCCTCGTCGGTGCTCTTCTTTTTCATCGCCGCGATAGCCTATTCCGCGATAGCGGTCTGCTTCCGTTCTTTCAGCAGAGTTTCAGGCATACTGTTCCTGCTGCTCTTCATAGTATATATTGTAATGACGGTCCTCCAGGCCAGAAGGGACTCGAAGGCGAACAAACAGGAAGACGGAGATGCAGCCGATGAAGGCAAGCCGCTATGGAAGCAGATCGTGCTGCTCATAATAGGAGCGGCGCTTATCGCATGGGGCGCGGATCTGCTCGTGAAGAACGCCACGATTATAGCAAAGGCAATCGGCATACCGGAATCGGTAATTGGACTGACGCTTGTCGCGCTCGGCACATCACTCCCGGAACTCGTCACCGCAATAACTTCCCTCGTGAAAGGCCACTCGTCGCTGTCGCTCGGCAACATCATCGGCGCGAACCTCTTCAACATCGTGCTTGTCAGCGGCGTCGCCACGACGCTGAGCCCCTTCGACGTTCCGCAGGGCAAGACCATCGGAGCCTATCCGACCTCCCTCGTCGTCGATATCCCCGTCATGCTGTTTGTCATGGCACTACTGACGCTGCCGCCAATCCTCGCAGGGAAAATGTCCCGCGTCCAGGGCATTCTGCTCCTCGCGATCTACGCTGCATTCTGCGTCTTCCAGTTCGCATTCTGACGGCAGCTCATTTTTGATGCTTACCTATTGAATATTCATGGTGAAACAATGACCCCCAAAACAATTGCACAATTCCAGGCTCCGACGAACGAGTACGCCATGCAGCCGATAATCCACAGGTGGCCTGAGAACTATCAGGACATGGTGGATGCGCTGAAGGAGTACGGATGCAGGGGTGCTGTCCTGAACTGCCCGTTCGACAATGGCTTCACGTCGAATCAAGAGAATATGCAAAAGCTGTCAAAGATACTTGACGCGATGGACAAGGCAGGGCTCAAGTACTGGATATACGACGAGAAGGGATATCCGAGCGGCTTCTGCGGCGGAAAGACGCTTGAGGGGCATCCCGAACTGGAGTCGATGGGATTCTACATGAGGCGTTTCGTGGCATACGAGCCACGGCATCTGGACTACGTCCTGGACTGCGAGTCGGAGAAGATAGTCTGGGCGGCGAAATACAGGCTTCAGGAGACGCGGATGGACGAATCCAGGACTGATTTCGGCACGATGTCGCCTCTGCCGTTCAGCAGGACCGAGTGCCATTTCGACATGGCGGCGGGCGAGATAGTCTATGTATTCTGCACCAAGCGGGCGTACTACGGCTCGCATCTGACCCACAACGTCTGCTCCAAGGCGCACTATCTGAACATGCTCGAGCCAGCGGCCGTCAGGCGCTTTCTGGATGTCGCCTACGAGCCGATAGCCGCCGCGATTCCAGACGCATATTCGCGGGCCGAGGCGGTCTTCACGGACGAACCGAGCCTGCAGACCATGTACATGCGCCCATACGAATCGTGGACGCACGCACTGGCGCCGTGGAAAGAGGGCCTTTTCGACGACTACGAGGCGGAGTATGGAGAGCCGCTTCTTCCGAATCTGCCGCTTGTGTTCGAGGGAGGCGAGGAGGCCTATCCTGTGCGTGTCCGCTTCCACCAGCTCATCGGCAAACTTCTTGCAAAGGCGTGGAGCGGCCAGATACATGAGTGGTGCAAGGCGCATGGCGGAGTCTTCTCAGGGCACTATCTTGGCGAGGAGTTCATGCAGTGGCAGGTATATTTCTACGGCAACTTGACGACGGTCCTGCGTTCGGCGGGATATCCAGGCATAGACGAGCTGTGGTGCGTCATAGAGGACTATCTCCCGAACACGCCGAAGATTCCGCAGATGGCGATGCGCAAGATGGGCGCCAACGGCATGATGGTGGAGATATGCCCCTTCGTCAACGTGGATGCCTTCAAGAAAGCGCCGCTGGACAACATGTGCTGCGTCATGGGGGACCTGTTCATCGGCGGCATCAGGAAAGTCAACTCCTATTTCATGCCCGACTTCAGCAAGTGGCGCGACGGCGCGCTGGCGGACAGGAATGGCGCCGTCAACCAGCAGGAGACCCTTTATTTCAATAAATACATAGGGCGCATTGGAATGATGCTGGACGGACTGACGAACGAGTGCGGCACGTTCGTGTATTTCAATCAGGAGGAGATACAGGCGTCTGCAGTGCCCTACATCACGATGGAGGAGCACATGAAATACACGAATGTCGATAAGGCGACGGAGGGTTTGACGAACCGCATCTATTCCTCTGGATACGACTTCTACTTCGCTGACACGGAGGACCTTGTGAATGCCGCACAGACGCAGGGCGTCCCGCGCATTTCGGGGCATGAGGCGAAAACGGTGGTCGTGCCGTCGTCTCGGATAATGAGCGCTGATGCGCTGAAGGCGCTTGCGCGGATGCAGGAGGCAGGGACGCTTGTCCTTTTCGGGAAGCTTCCGGAAGTCTGCCTCGGCGGAGACGCCGCCGAGTTGACGATGCCGTTCAAGGCCGTCGGCGACGACGACATCCTCGAGGCAATCCGCGAAAGCGAGGCGGACTTCACGCTTGAGACGACGGACGGCAGACTTGTGCATGCAAAATACATCACGAAGGACGGCAACGAACTGTTCCTTGTCAACAACCGCGCACGCAACGTCGCGCATGTCAAGTGCAGCCATATTTCATGCGGCGTCCGCTCGAAGACGGCCACGCTGCTGAATCCTGACGACGGCGCTGTTTCGGAGATTTCACTGGACGAGCCGTTCACGATTCCCTCAGCCCGAGCTGTTTTTCTAATGTTCTAACTATTAAAATATACTTAAGGCAGGTGAATAATGAAAAGAGCATTTGCATTGCTGTTTTGTCTGATGATGTGCGCGTACTGTGCCGAGAAGGCACCTAGGCGGGCCGTCATCTCGAAGGAGATAGAGCGGATCGACGACTTCGAGATTGTCTCGCCGAACAACACGCCGCTCATGAAATGGACGTCCGAGACGCTCCAGCGGTGCCTTGAGGCGGCGACTGGCAGGAAGGCGGCGATCCTGAAGGCGCCTTCAGGAGAGCGTCTCTCAATTATAATCGGCGACTGCGACTTGGCGAAGGCGGCGGGACTGGACGTAAACTCCCTTCCCGAGGAAGGCTACTATATCCTGCGCAAAGGCGACAGGCTCTTCCTTGCGGGGCGTGATTCCGCAAAGGATGCTCCGACATCGAACCTGTGGATGCAGCGCTACAAGCGTGCAAGCCTGAGCGCCGCATACGACTTTCTAGAGCGCTTCACTGGCGCACGGTTCGTCTTTCCAGGCGAGTTCGGCACCGCCATCCCCAACCGCAAGGCGCTTTTCCTTCCGAAGGAAATCGACATCATGGAAAGGCCCGACTACATCGTGAGGACCTTCTATGTTAGCACGGCGAAAGGTACATCCATCGGCGCGCAGGACAAGATCGACGGCGTCACATACCTTAACAGAGTTGCGATGAGCGGACGCTGGAGCGAATTCGCGGTGCCGTTCACCCATGGCCTTGCATGCATCAATCTCATAGAGCGGTTCAAGGACACTCATCCAGAGTACTTTGCCCTCATGCCGGACGGCAGGCGCCATAGCGCCGCAGGCATGCACCCAGGTCATATATGCTTCAGCAACAATGGAGTGAAAGATGTCATTTATGAAGACATCAAGGCGTTTCTCACAGGGCGCCCCGCGACGGAACGCGGAATAAAGTATTGGATGTCAGGGGCGTTCAACGGCAAATACGCATCCGTGATGCCGCAGGATTCGTTCTACTGGTGCTTCTGCGAGGACTGCGCAAAGATCGCAAAGGGAGGCTTCTTCGCCCATAACGGCAATCCAAT
>JAEEGL014498842.1_pt1 | contig 12665 bp, 12 predicted proteins | sample 9134231 | NCBI WGS metagenome assembly JAEEGL01 (sample SAMN16246548, study PRJNA631951) | gut metagenome | biome: gut microbiome; feature: rumen; material: fiber-attached | host: Bos | place: Iran: Karaj | collected 2018-10
CCGCGCATTGCTGCATTCAAAGCCTGACAGTCACCACCACTAGTCAACATACCAATTCTCCTCATTGTGAATAGACCTCCTTTGAATCATATATATTGTAAACGCACACGCCTGCAAACAGCGATTCATGTTCGCAGTTTAAATCAGATTAATTATACAGAATAATAGGCCTGCTGCCAAGTAATCTGTTGACTGGCACTCATTAAAAAAGTATAATAAAAAGCGCTTTGGAGACGTATCAAAGTGGTCGTAATGAGGCGCACTCGAAATGCGTTTGTCCTCCGGGGCACGCGGGTTCGAATCCCGCCGTCTCCGCTAAAAAAACTCCGTCACCACGACGGAGTTTTTTATTCTGTGCCATCTTCAAAAGATATGTGATCAGAAGAATGCTTCAGCTTCACATTCTCTTTAAAGCGCTCGACAAAAGCATCTTCAATTCTCTTTATTACCATATCCCCCTCCTCTTTGGTTATGATAGGAAGGAAGATCAAAACCTGGTCTGACTTGATCTGAACTATGATGTCACTCTTTCTAAGTTTCTCACAGAGAAGATCAATAAACTGAGGAATAAGCTCTGAATGAAACTCATCCGCATCATCTGTTGAGATAGAGAAAAGAACTTTCTCAACGCCCTTTTTATATCTCTTTAAAAAGCGCATTGCAAATCGGTAAATATGGGCAAAGGTCTCTTTTCCCAAAACCATTGCCCCATCCATAGCGCTTCTCTCCTCAAGGATTTTGGAAATCCGCGTAAGGTCTGCGTCAAGATCAGTTTCATCCGATGAAACCTCAACAAAGACATCATCCTCAAAAATCCTGACACCATGCTTACCGCCCTGCTTAACTCTGTACATGGCAGAATCAGCGCACCTGAACAGCATTGAAAAGTCTCTTGAGTGCTCGGGCACAAGTGCAACACCCGTCGAGATACCTATAGGAATATCAAAGTCCTCGCCCATAAGCTCTATACATTTGTGAAGAAGCTGGGCGTTAAGTCTGTCTGTAAGCGCCTTGACAGCCGTTTTTGAAGTGAGGTTCTCAAAGAAACCAAGGAACTCATCTCCACCAATTCTGCTGATAACATCCATAGATCTTGTGTTATGGCGCACAATATCAGCAAAAGCAATCAGCACCTGATCTCCCATGTCATGACCATAGATGTCGTTGACAAGCTTAAAGTTATCCATGTCAAAAAGCATCAATGCGCCATCCCTGACTTCACACAAAGCTGTGATCTTCTCAGTTCCGCTTGCTTTATTCAAAAAGCCTGTAAGTTTATCAAGGGTTGCCTTTTCAGTAAGGCTTTCAATAGTTTTGCGATTTTCGATAGTCTTGATGATTCGGCTTATAAGAGCATCTTTATCGAAAGGTTTTCTGATAAAGTCGGATGCACCGTCCTTGAGGCCTCGCCTCTCTGTCGCCCTGTCATCATCACCGGACCAAAAAATTACCGGTGTCACACTGCGATTATTCTCTTCCTCGAACTGCCTAAGAGAATGGAACGCTTCAAATCCGTCCATCTCCGGCATAAGAATATCCATGATAACCAGATCAGGATTATTGTTCTCCATGAACTTTAAAAGCTCTGATCCGGAGCGCAGACAACTCACACGCAAATCTTCACCATCTAACAGGCTTTTGGCATTTTTCAGTTCTATCGCATCATCATCGACGATGACAATCCAATATTTCATCCATTGTCTCCATTAGCGGTATTTAACGCAAACGCCAAAACTTTATACTTTTTCTCATTGATATTTTCTCAAAAAAATGTAAATAGGTCTAGAGCCGTTTATAAAAACTTAAGATCACGTCATAAATTTTATAAACGGCTCCGTTAGCTATTCGCCAATATCACAATCTTAGTTTATCAGAAAACAAAGAAAAAATGGTCTTGTGTTTCACAATGAAACGTTTTTTTGATAAGCCGCATTGAATATGTTTAATATAGAATGTATCATTAAACTTAACTACAAGAACGCGCACTATATCGCGCATTTTCCGGGAATTACACTAGTTCTATTTAATCATTAGGAGCAGGATAAAAATGGCTATGGAATTTGGAGAAACTCTTAAAAATCTCCGGACAAATCAGAATCTTTCTCAGCAGCAGCTTGCAGATAAGCTATTTGTAAACAGATCCAGTGTGGCCAATTGGGAAAGCGGCAGACGTATACCGGATCTGGTTCTGATCTCAAGAATTTCAAGACTTTTTAATGTTGATATATCTGTTCTGACCAATGCAGCAAATGTTGAAAAATTGCCGCCGGAAATAATCGTTGTAGATGATGAAAAAATCCTTCTTGCCGGCGTTATCCCTATTCTGTCGGAAGTCATGCCACAGGCTACGATTACCGGCTTTTCAAAGCCATCCGAGGCAATAGATTATGCAAAAAAGAATCAGATTTCAATTGCCTTTTTGGACATCGAGCTCGGAAAAACGAGCGGCCTTGATCTTTGTAACACCCTAATGGAGATCAACCCGCTGACCAACGTTATTTTCCTTACAAGCTACCCCGATTATGCTGCAAAGGCGTGGAAAACTACTGCAAGCGGATTTATTGAAAAGCCGCTGCACAAAAAAGATGTTGAAGAGCAACTACGAAAACTAAGATATCCGATAATCGGAGCGATCGGAGAAATATCATGATAACTGGTATTGATATAGCCAACTTCTGCATTGCCTCTATGGGCCTTACCATTTCAATAATGGGCCTTTTTTTGTCTTCGAATGCAGAATTTATGGAAGTCTGGTTCAAGAAATTCTTTACAACAACTTTTTCTATTATCATATTGTATGTAATTTCGGATTTTGCCTCCCAGATATCTCTGATTTTGCTAGGTCCTGAATTTGGTCCGCTATCAAAAGCAGCCGTTTTCTTCGAATCTCTTTTTTCCTCAGTCATCATGCCGCTGTTGACTGTTTGTATTCTTCACATTTGCTCTCAGCCTATACGATCACGCTTCCTTTTCTTTAACATTGGCCTGTGGGTTCTATACTTCATTCTTCTTGTATATACGCAGTTCACTGAAACTATTTACTACATCACTCCGGATAACGTGTATCGCCGAGGCCCATTATATCCTTTGCTTCTCTTTCCTCCCATTCTGCTTATGGTGTCAAACCTAGTAGGTGTTTATGTACGCAGAAATAATATGTCACGGCAATATCTGCTTTCTCTTGTTTTGTACATTATAATCCCGATGGTATCCATGGTTATACAGATGTTCTCCTATGGCCTGCTTCTCATAGTGCTCGGAACCTCAATTTCTGCCATGATAATGTTTCTGTACATCATGAATGACCAGATTGCTAAAGACATTGATAACTCCAGAAAAATATCAGCCCAGCAGCTCGCCATAAGAACCCTTCAGATGAGGCCGCACTTTATTTACAACACACTTTCCAACATCTATTATCTCTGCGCCCAAAATCCGCAAAAGGCACAGGCTGCAGTTGATGATTTTACCAAGTATCTCAGAAAGAATTTTACTGCTATAACAAAAGAGGATCTCATCCCCTTTGAAGAAGAACTGGAACACGCTAGAGCTTATCTTGCTGTTGTTAAGGTCCGATACGAGGAAATGCTTTTCGTGGATTATAAAACTGAGTTCACCACCTTCAGAGTGCCTCCTCTAACCCTTGAACCAATTGTTGAAAACTCCGTAAAACACGGTCTTGATCCCGAAGCTGCTCCTCTTCACATCATGATAAGTGCCAAAAGAGAAAAGGATCATGTTCTTATTACTGTTGAAGATACAGGAAAAGGCTACGGCCTTGATGAAGCTAACAAAACAGATATAGATAAAAATAGCGGCGATATTCATATCGGCCTTTCCAATGTAAAAAGCAGGCTTTCAGAGATGTGTAACGGTACTTTGGAAATATCCACTCGCCAGGGCGGTGGCACAATCGTATCTATTACTATTCCTGTTACATAAGAATCCAAAAGGGATGGCGCTACAAAACGTCATCCCTTTTAAAATCACTTCATCTTCTAGTATTTCCATTCAGTTAAAAAAATCTATTTTATCCCCAGGCAAATACTCCGCTCGCCGCATGCTCAAAGCAGATATCTGCGCAGGCCATGCCCATTGCGAAAAACATGACTAAAAACAGCAATACAACTCCGGCTTTGTCATAGACAATTCTTTCTTTTGAAAAGTTTGCTGCAAGTACCTCAAGCCCAAGGCCTATAAGGATTATCGGCCATAATCTGAATATCATCTCATAGCTGATGATGTTCAAAAAAGTATGTATCACAAACAAAACTCCGGCAGCTATGAGTGTGCAGCCTGTTGTAATGGTCCCAACCCTGTGAATTCTGATTGCCTCCATATTACGCCTCCTTTACTCCGGATTCTGTTTCAGAAGCTTCTACTGATGTTTCTTTTTCATCATTTTCCTTTGTTTCTGTATTCTGAGGAAGTTCATTAAAGTGGGTAATGACAACATCGGGACTCAGATCAAGTTCTTTCTTTTTACCAATGATAAGATAAACACCAAACAGAATAACCAATATAGCCATTACAACCTGTGGAATATCTCTTAAAACCGGATAGATAACATCCCAATAGCTCTCAGGTATCATCCGAACCATAAGTTCGTAAATGTAGTTCCAAAGCTGAGCTACTCCAAGGACGATAAGGATTACCGCAATCCATTTTCTAAGGGTATTTCTTTCAACTCCAATGCCCTTAAAATCAGAAAACTCTTCCCAGATGTACTTATCTTCCATGCTGTAGAACTCTTCATCAGACAGTCCTGCAACATTCCTTGCATGGAAAAATGCAAAAAACCATACTACACCGCCTATCAGGGACAAAATTCCTAAACTGCTGAGGAAAGCAACTGGCAGGAAGGACATAAAGAATGCCAGCATAAGTGTCACTCCGTTTTTCAAAAAGCCCATGTACATCTCAGCTGCACCGGGAATAAATGAGAATATAAATGTAAAAAATCTGCTTTTTCTTTTCTGTTTCATTGTAAATACCTCCAACTTAATCAAACCAGCTATTTATATGTGTTTGTATGAATACTTCTGTTTCCTCAAGATAGTCTGTGCGTTTTCCGGCGCTTAGAACTTCTTCTCTGGACGGAGTTGCCTTTGAAAGAAGCACCTCTTCCCTGGATGGCGTCTCTGTTTTTACAAAAACGCTCTCTTTTCCCGGAATCTCCACCTTGAATTCAGGAATATAAGGAACTATGCAGATAATTGCTATCGCTGCTGCCACAGCAAATCCTACTCTTGCGCAGTACTTGCAGAAATCCACTGTCTTCTTGCGCTCTCCGGACGATATGGCCGCGATGACTTTTTGATCCAGATTAGCCGGCGACTCAATAAGCGGCTCTGATTCCACGCTGCCTATAAGGCTATTTAGTTCTTCATCACTGAGATAATGAATTTTGTCACTCATGATAGCAGTTCCTCCTTCCTTATCATATTCTTTAGCATCTCTCTGGCTCTGTAGATGTGCGATTGCACCGTCTTGAGCGGGGCTTCTGTCTTAGATGATATCTCTTTTGCCGTGAGACCGTCTTCAAAATAAAGCTTTGCTGGCGTTTTGTACGGCTCCGGAAGGCTGTTACAGCTCTCCCTGAATCTCTCCATCACATCTGCTGCGATGTACTGCTCCAATGGGCCGTCGCGGCTAAGTGTCTCCGGCTCCGGCATTTCCTCCTCCGAAGTCGCTACGACTCGCCTCTCAGCTGCTTTCAGGTAATCAATGCACTTGTTACTCGCGATCCTGCACAGCCACGCTTTTTCAGATTGTCCATCAAACTCGTAGAGATGCTGATAAGCTGAAATAAAGGTTTCCTGAGTGATATCCTCCGCGGTAAAATAATCACCAGTAAGTTTCAGGCATACAGAGAAAACCAGATCCTTGTACTGATCCATCAGCTCTATTAACTTTTTCTTAGAATCGATTTTCCCCATGTTTGTTTCCTTTTTTTCCTCTTCATTTAATATAACGATTTAAAAGAAAAAAAGTCTGCAGATTTTTTCAAAAAAATTTAAAAGCTTTCTCTAAGCCGCTTTGCTGCTTCATCTGAGATCTCAATTATCCCGCCGTGTCTCTTTTTACGAGCGCCCATATCGTACTCTTCACTGCTTAACTTTGTGAAATCTCCGCTTTCAAGACTTTCTGTCAAAAGAGGCATATATCCGCCGTTTGTAGCATACTGATCCACGATAAGGCACCATTTCTTCTGCTTTTCTATGAAATATGCTTCCGGGCCCTCAACGCCAACAAGCTCTGCCAAGGCTTTGGATGTAACCACTTCATAGCTGTCATTTCCTTCAGGAATAAGGGTTCTGCATCTTTCAAGGATTATCACCTTATTTGTTTCATCCTTGGAGAATCTGTAATACCAGCCATTCTCCCATACGATGTCTGTATCGATGACATCAGTCTCTTTTTCCATGTATTTAAAAGTCTCTGTAAAGGTCCTGAAGTCCTTAGTAAATGCCGCATAAATCCTGTGCTTTGGCTCTGTGTCAGATTCTTCCTTTACCTTAGATGCCCAGAAGACAAACCATGCATCTTTTTCCTTGCAAAATACAGCTTCAGGTGCCCATACGCAGCCGGCCCCAGGTATACCAACCTCCACAAGACGCTCATCTGTCCAGTTTACAAGGTCCTCAGTCTCCCAGACAAACAAAGACCTGCTGCCGACAGTAACTGCATCTGACCAGCTCATAACGCTCGTATTAAGATCTGTCGCGATAATGAAATACTTGCCAAGCTTCTCATCATATACAATAAAAGGATCTCTTATTCCTTTGCTTCCAAGATTAGTCTCTATAACCGGCTTGTCACCGCCGATATCCTCAAAATGAAGTCCATCTTTGCTGACAGAAAAATAGATTTTCTCATTCTCCCCTGTTGTTCCGCTTGTGAAGTGCACAAACAAATACTCTGACATATCAAAATCTCCTTATAATCTTATATCTTTTACCTTTCCTTAATATTCTAAAATCACATAGAGTCCTGCGTCCACTTGTAAACATAAAATATGGTGCCATTTTCAACTATTTTTGCACTTTCTGTTAAACAATCCTGCCCAATGGCCGATATACTAAATGAGATATTATATCCAAACGCAAAACGGATTTTGTGGTAGCTGGTGTCACGGAGGATAAATATGTCTATCAGTATTCAGGATAAAGGAAATATATATTCGAATATCTTTAGCAGAGCATATTCCAAGAACGAGTGCGCCCAGAAGGGCTTCACTGAAGAGGAGTATTCTACCCGAAAAGCAGAGTATTCCCAAAGACTTCAGGATAAAAATTCCGGAAGCGTCGTTGATCAGGCGATTTCCTACGCCGATAAGCTTAAGGCTTCCAGAACAAAATCTAAAGCATCTTCCCTCGAAAAGAAAAAGCTTCAATACAATTTTAAAAAGATCTCATCTCAGATTGTTAGAAGTAAAAACTCCGTAAGTGCCCGCAAGGCTGTTCAGGCAGCAAGGCGTGAAGTTATGCGCTTAAAGCGCCTTAAAGGTAACGGCGAATATGATGACGAGGAAATCCAGCTCGCAATAGACCATGCAAAAGCCATGGAAAAGATAGCAAAGAAAAAAGTAAACCACCTCGAGCAGGAGGAAATGATAGAGCGCACAGGAAAGGGTGCAGGCGCTGCCCTTGAAGAAATCGAAAAGAAGCAGGATGAAAATCCTGAAGAAGATGAAGAAAACGTAGAAAACCATCAGGACGAAGATTATATATCTGAAGAGTATGCATTCGAAGATGAAAGCTTCGACGCCTCAGAAATATTTGATGGGGAAGATATTCAGCAACAAAACGAAATGACAGATCTTATGGATGAAATGTCCGAAGAGATGTCTGAGATGATAGATGAAATGGGACTTGAGGAACTGGCTGATACTTTATATGCACCTGATCCCAATATGTCAGAGGATGACCTTAAGATTCTCAAGATAAAGCACAGAGGGAAAGAGCTTAAGGAAATTGCCGAGGCAGACAAAGAATATCTCAAAGGAATCATGGAACACGAAAAAGATAAAGCCGAAGGACAGACTTCAAATGTAGGTTCTGCCTCTTCGACTCCAAAAATCTTTTCTGATAAAAACATGGATATTAAGCCTGTGATCTCAATGCCCGGCTGTGTAACAAGTGGTGGTATGGAAGCTCCGACAATAAGCGGAGGCTTCAATGTTTCTATCTAATTCTAAAAAATTCAGCGTAGCAGCAAATTTTGCCGCTACGCTGTTTTAATATCTCCATATGTTCTTGGACAATGCCCAAGAACATATGACAAATAGGCCATTCCAGTGCGACTACGTCGCAGGGCCTATTTGCACTCGTATCATAGTTTCACGAAATGCGCAGCGTAGTGCGCATTTCTGCAATTTAGTCCAATAATACATATACTATTAAATAGTTATATCAGGTATCCTCATTTGCGATACTTCACTACCATCTTGTAAATGTAGTGCACGCCCACAATCACTGCTGTGACTACTGCCACAATGACCATGCTCTCTATCTTGAAATGAAGGTATCCCAGTGACACGAAGCTGATGAGAAGTAGCATGAGCATCATCCATCCGAAGGCTATTGCAATTCGAAGAAAAAAGATAAGAATATCCAAAATCACATCTCTTATCTCGATTTTTCCCTCGTAATTTTCTTCTTTTGCCTTATCTGCAGCCCTTTTTAAGTTTTCTATACTTGCAAGTTTTTCTTTATCGTTCATGTTACTCTCTAAATTTCTTACTCTGACCAGCCATTCTCGGATTGCAAATCCAGTAATCCTTTACTCCACAGCTCTGCTGCCCCAGAATGTTATCTGAGTCTTCTGCCCAAGACAAGTAAATACTGTAGTTTCAACGCTGCTGCCCTCGATGTTCATCTTAAGCGCCACGCCTTTGTATGTATCATCGTCTGTAGCAATCGTTATATACGCCGTATTCTCTTTTGCCTCCCAGGTTCCGGAATATGCTCCGGTCACAGTGCCGTCCTCATTAAGCGATATCTTTTCAACAGTATTGACCTCATAATCGCCATAATTGAGATTCAGCTTATGGAGTATGATATCATAGTCGCCGATAATCTCGCTCCGGTCAAGACCTGATTCATTGATAGTCTCGCCATTTGTCAAAAATGGCGCAGCCACGAGCCAGCCGTCTTCATTGACAAAGAGCTGATGAACTTTGACATAGTGGCCTTCATTGCCGCTTGTGGTCCTAGTGTGAAAAACAATATATGCCTTGCCATCATCATCCACAAAAGCTGAGTTGTGTCCCTGCGCAACCTGGCCAACGCTCATGCTCTTCCATCTGTAGCCGCCAAAGAGCCTTATACCACAGCTGTGATTTACATTGAGCGAATAGGAGTCATAGAAAGGTGTATTACCAACCTCATCCACATAAGGTCCATCAGGCTTTTCTGATCTGAACACTCTGATGTTGTAGCCGCCCTTCGCCTCAAGATTGCCATAAGAGATGAAAAGATAGTAATAGTCGCCGATTCGCTGGATATATGAGCCTTCTCCGGTAACATAATTTCCTCCGGCTATAAGCTTTCCAAAATAGGCATCGGAGTGCTTCTCAGTTTCATAAGTCACAGAGTAGTCGCGAAGTCCCGTCTTTTCATCGAGCGCCAGCATGAAGATTCCGCCGGACCATGAGCCGTAGGTCATCCATAGATTTCCTTCAGCATCATAGAAAGCACATGGATCGATGCAGTTAGGGAACTTATCTCCCCACTTTTTGTTGCCAACTCCGTTTATGAGATATCTCTCAGGAAGTTCGCCATCTCCCAGAACCTTTGGCACATCCGTCTCTTTATAATTTGTCTCATCAAAGCCGCCGTACACAATGCTGCCCGCATACTCATAAGGGCCCATTACCTCGTCCGCTGTTAAAAGAACTATGTTGGACTTCCAGTCATCACCGTTTGCACTGAGGTAAATCAGATACTTGCCCATCTGCTCGCTGTATATAATATCCGGCGCCCAAAGGTAGCTGTTCCAGTCCACAGTGTTGTCTTTATTCCACTGCCTTATCTGGTCCCTGGTCTCTTTTGACAATGCATTTTTAAATTCGTCGTTACACTCAGTCCAGTCAAAAAGATCCTTTGATGATGATGCACTTATGTGAGTTCCGAATACATAATATGTCCCGTCTTTATCCTTAAATATTGAAGGATCGTGGCAGCAAGCCGATTTATTTATCATTGCCTTGTCTCCAAACTGCTGAACCACCATTATGAGCTTGAGGTTCAGAACGCACCTGACCATGGCTTCCTGTCCGCCATAGTTTATCTGCAAATAAGGTCTAAAATTCACTACATCTGTCCCTGATGTGGTGCTTGTATTTCCGGGGCTTCCGGAGTTTCCACCCACAAGATCGCCCTCGAGCGTAACGCTCTCGCCGCTTCTTATGTTGTCAAAAAAGTTTGGCATGGAGTCATCACTTTTTGCCACAAGTCCCTTGTTGGTGTAGTTAAATTTTTTGCCTGAAATAGTGTAGTCAGGATTGTTATTGGTTATCGTCAGGACATAATGAACAGTTTCGCCCTCTTCATAGGAATCCTTATCTGTTGACAATGAGACCGTTATATCTTCTTCTGTCAACTCACAGCTATTTACCGAATTATTGGCATTCTCACTATTTACTTCTGCATTTGCATCACCGTTCCCATTATTCCCACATCCAATACACACAAATGAAAACAATGATAACGCTAAAATTGCAATCCTTACTCTCTTTTTCAAGATACTGCCCTTCCTGTGGTCTTACTCTTTTGTCTCCGCTGTTATCACGTTAGAATAATCGAATACAGGCCAGCCTGCTTCATCCCATTCAACTTCCATCAGCATAGTGTGCCTGTTGGGATCGTAAAGCGGATCACCCTCGATATCCTTGTAGGTTCTTGCATGGAACACGCACACATCTCTTCCGTCAGGGAACTTGGTAAAGCTGTTATGCCCCGGACCGTAGAATCCTTTTTCACTGTCTGACCTAAGTACAGGCTTCTTTTCCTTCTTCCACTCTCTTGGATCAAGCAGGTTGTCATTTTCATCGATGCTAAGCATTCCCATGCAGTAGCACTCACCCGTTGCGCTTGCGGAATATGTAATGAATATTCGACCATCCTTCTTTATTACAGCTGGTCCCTCATTTACCCAGATATCAACTCTCTCCCAGTCATAATCGGGAGTTGTCAAAAGAACCTGCGCTGTAGAAAGCTTTGTTGGCGACTCCATCTTTGCGATATAAAGATTGGATATCTGAATTCCAACGCTGACTTTTTCAGCCCAAATATAATAATACTCTCCCTTATTCTCAAGTATAGTCGAATCTAAGCTGAAAGCCTTGAAAGAGTATATATCATCGTCGCTTCTCTGGATCATTCCTCTTTCAATCCATTTATCATTTATTGGATCCTGTCCTTCACATTCAAGGATGTATGGACGAAGTCTCCACTTATCTTCTGCTCTTGATGCGGCAAAATAAATATAAAATTTGCCATCTATGTAATGAAGCTCCGGAGCCCAGATATGTTTGCTCATATCGCCGGACTCGTGCTTAGTCCAAATGCACTTTTCTTCTGCATCACTAAGGCCAGTGAGCGTATCACTCTTTCTCAGAATAATCTTGTCGTACTCAGGAACTGATGCTGTAAAATAATAGTTTCCGTCAGTGTGTCTGTACACATACGGATCTGCTCTCTGTTCAATAAAGGGCTTATTATATTTTGTTATTACACCGTTCCTAGGTCTTGTTTCCATCATCGGATCCCCCACACTTAATATTCTATAAATCCTCTTCTTCAATAATACGCTGATAAATATTCGTTTTATCAACCACTAATACTCATAAAATGCGCTCCGGAAAGCCAGACTCCCGGAGCGCATAATGATTAGTTATTCCTAATTACTCCAAAACTCTTATAGATGATTGTTACTTTTATAAAATTATTTCTCGATTGAAAGGATCTCAACAAGACATTCCTCGCATGTTATAAGCATGTAGATCTTATCTGAGCTTGTAAGAGAACTCTTCATGGTTGTTGTGCTCTTGTAGTTCTCACCGTCACCGCCTTCAATATCAGCATCGATTGTGATATCTCCGCCCTTTCTGTTGATGGTAAGAGTTACCTTTGCATCCTTCATAGCGTTGAGCCATGTTGCCCAGTCATCGCCCCAGCTTGTCTCATAGCTCTGTGTAAATGTATCATCCCATCCGAATGCATCTGCTCTTACAGCTGCGTACTCAACGTGGTCTGCTGAACCTGATCCGTCTGCGTTAGGATTCTCGTGTGCAGGTGTCTCCTCATTTGTGAACATGAGAACGTAGTTATCCCAGTTATTTACGCCATCTGAGTAGTTGTTGAGTGTAACAGTTGTTGTTCCGTCTGCTATCTCGATTGGTGTTGACCAGTCTGTCCACCAGCCGTTGCTGTAATCAGCTGCGCCAACTTTTTCTACAAAATTCTCAACTGAGAGAAGCTCAAGGTAGCACTCTTCACATGTGATAAGGAAGAAGATTGGATCATCAGCCTTAAGTGAAGACTCAAGAGTTGTCTTGTTTGTAAATACATTGCCCTTTGCGTCAACGATTGTTGCATCCATCACGATGTTGCCACCGTCTCTTGTGATGTACATGTTAACTGTTGCATTTCTCATTGCAG
>JAEEGL015860683.1_pt1 | contig 12665 bp, 15 predicted proteins | sample 9134231 | NCBI WGS metagenome assembly JAEEGL01 (sample SAMN16246548, study PRJNA631951) | gut metagenome | biome: gut microbiome; feature: rumen; material: fiber-attached | host: Bos | place: Iran: Karaj | collected 2018-10
AAGTCATCATATTATACGGAAATAGTTCCCGGTGCGATACCTACGGGTAAGCTTATTGAAGTAAAAGGAACACCCATGGACTTTAGCGAGCCTAAGAAGATGGGTAAGGATATAGATGCCGATTACGAACAGATGAAGATGGTACACGGATACGATCACAATTATGCTATTGACGGCTATGACGGAAAGTTGCAGAAGGTTGCCTGTGCATCATGTGACGGAAGGACAATGGAGGTATACAGTGATCTTCCGGGACTTCAGTTCTATTCCGGTAACGGACTCGCTGACCAGACAGGTAAGAATGGTGTACTTTACGGAGACAGGATGGGCTTCTGTCTTGAGACTCAGTACTTCCCGAACTGCATAAATGAGCCGTCCTTTATTTCGGCAGTCAAGGCAGCAGGCGAGAAGTACAATACTGTAACGATCTACAAGTTCGTATAAGATTATGAAGAAAAACAGACAGACTACACAAATTACCCTGCTTATCAGATGTGCTATTGCTGCATACCTGATCTATCTTGCACATTCGATCATCAAGGATCTGGGTACTGCGCCCAATCCCAGGCTGATGGCGTGCTTTGCGGTTGCCTTTACCTTTGCCGGTGTGCTTATCATTTCATTTGCGGTTAAGGCTTTCGTGAAGAAGGAGTACATCGATTACAGGGATTTACAGGAAGAGTCGGAGGTTAATACAGAAGGATCGGCAGAGGACAATTCATCTGATAAGGTCCTGTCTGATAAAGAATCCACGGATGCGGATAAAGATGATGAGACATCAGATGGCTGATCACCCGGCTCTTGAATAATGACATGGAAGTAAACAACAATACAAATGAGGTGTCGGAAGCTAAGAAGAAGCGTAACAGGGACCAGTTCTATGTTATTTTGGCGGGACTTATCGGATACGGCCTTATACTGATCGCTATCGTTATAGGAACGTTCTTCATTATAAGAAATACCTTCAACAAAAAGGATGCCGAGGTGGCACGTGCCGTTGCAGGCAGTGAAGCAGGCACCGTTGAAGCAGAACCGGCTTCAGATACTGACGAAAATACAACAACTGAAGAAGCAGTGCCGGAAAGCCCGTCCGAGCCCGTACAGAAAGAGGAACCCGTTGTAACCGAACATGGTGCGGACCCAAGCGAGTACTCAACAAACGACGGGGCGATTGATTATTCAATTACTCTTTTTAAACCCGGTAAGAGGGATGCTACGCTTAAGTGGAAGGATACGGTGTTTTCCCGCCTTGAGAATGTTAAGTCACCGAAGGATGCATCCGTAAATACATTCAGGATGCAGAGAAAATACTCAAGACTTGCTGATGACAGAGAGCTTGAGCTGTGTATTTACAGCAATCCTTCAACAAATGAGACCGAGAAGATCACTGCGATCGAAACGGGGCAGGGCAGGCTGCTGATCATCGATTACTACTATGATCAAGGAGTGATCAATTACGTGGCCGAACGGGGTGCGGATATTGATTATCCCATTGATATTTCATCGGGAAAGGTGACCTCCCGATACTATTTCAGCAACGATTCGATGGTGAAATACTCTTATTGTGAGGATGATAAGGCAACTGTTTTCAGTGCGGCATCGCTCAAGGATTACAGTCAGGGAACTGTCGAGCAGTATGAATACCTTGAAGAAAAGATGATCAACAAGGCATATATTACATACAATGCGGCAGCTGCTCTGGACGAAGTTCAGTATATTGAAGGATATATCCTTGATGAGTATGAACAGGCACTTGCTGATGTAAGCATTAAAGTGTTTGATGAGGCCGATATGACGGAGGTTGCGGGGACGGCTACTGACGGTGACGGTCATTACAGGCTCGGTATTCCGGTTAACAATGATGCTTCATATATGTTGTCGGCCTATAAGGAATCTCTTGATGAAGCAAGGATATACGGAGTTACTGCAGTAGAAGGATCGGGAACATATTTTGTGCCTACACCGAGAATGACTTATTCGGATGACGGAGCCGAATACAATGTTCAGGTGGTTGTAAGGGATTCGGTTGATAATTCCGTTCCGATTACCGATGCTTCAATAAGACTGCGGCAGGGACTTGACTGTAAGGAAGGCGATGTGGTTGCAAGCTCTGTGCTTGATGCAACCGGGGCCGCGATGTTTACCATGCAGACAGGTAACTACACTGCTGAGGTCAGTAAGGGTGGTTACGAGAATTCATATTTTAATGTTGTTGTAACCATGAACAGGCTTCAGGCCATAGGATACGCTGTTAAGGATATTGCAGATGATGAGCTTCAGATAATAACAGCCTGGGATACTACACCTCTTGATCTTGATGCATGGCTGATCTATGCGGGGGCCGAGAACGTGATCCGACCGGTACAGGACAGTGTGGGCTCGGTTAATACAGAGACCGTTACCGTTAAATCCGATGATAAGAGTCTGTTCAGATATTATGTATCTGATTACAGCGACAGTATCGGTAACGATCCCAATTCAGGAAATATGACTTCTTCGGGAGCAAGAGTGTACGTATACAGTAATGAGGGGTTGATAGCAGCCTATCATGTTCCGCTTGGACATCTCGGAGTCGTATGGGAGCCTTTTATGTACAGAAACGGTACCGTTATTCCTGTAAATCATTATTACAATGCTATCGAAGCAGGCAGTTACTTTACATCTAAATAATTTTTGCCACCTGTTGTGATGGCTGATCGGCAACTCTTTTGACAAATGAAAGGGGATACTGCTATGGCAGATAAGGATAGAAGCTTTTATTCGGATGATGTAATAAAGGAGCTCATTGAATACAGGAAGAAACATAAGCTGACACAACAGGATATTTCAGACCGTTCCGGAATAATGCGTCCCAATATAGCCAGGCTTGAATCCATGCGTGCAGAGCCCTCAATGGATGTGCTGTCACGCTATGCAAACAGTATGGGAATGGATATAAAAATTTCACTTGTTAAGAAGAAACAATGATGATATAATACTATTTGCTTGTGTTTTGGACAGAACTGCTCATACAATACCGGTATGAGCAATAACGGCGTGTGGCTCAGCTTGGTAGAGCGGCGCTCAAGGTCCGGGGGACCTTGGCATAGCGCAAGACCGAGGAAGGCGCCCCAGCCTTCCGAGACCGTTCGGGACGCACACAAAACAGATACAGATGAAAAAAAGTAAATAACGGCGTGTGGCTCAGCTTGGTAGAGCGCTACGTTCGGGACGTAGAGGCCGCAGGTTCAAATCCTGTCACGCCGACTAGGAAAACTGGACATTCAGAGGAATGTTCAGTTTTTTGTTGCCTGAAAAGTTGTCAAAAAGTTGTCAGCATGACATATAGAGCCTAATCTTGACAGGAATTTAGAGATTTTTTGTAAGTGTACTTCCAAAAAACAGACCTAAAAATGAGTATCTAAAAAATGATACCAGTAAAGTACTGGTTGGATGGAGGTGCTGTCATGCTTAAGTGTTATCAGGAAATGTTGGAATATGCTTTTGATGTTTTGAATGAAGTATATTTTAATTCAGAATTGCCACCGATTGTAATAACCTTACAGAGTTCGCCTAGGACAAACGGACATTACACTGTTGGTGAAGAATGGAGAGTTGACAGTGACAGACTTCATGAAATCAATATATCAGTTGAGCATATCGATCGTCCTGTTGAAAATGTGATTTCTACTCTTTGTCATGAGCTTACACACTATTACTGTGCATTGAATGGGATACAGGACACAAGTCAATTTGGGAGATATCACAATAAGAATTTCAAAATAGAAGCAGAAAAGAGAGGGTTAAGTATTTCATATCATAAAGGGATTGGCTGGAGTGTGACGGAGCCGACACAAGAGTTTATTGAGGTACTTAACAGATTTGGGATAGAAAAGCCTCTTGATATAAACAGAGATGGGTGTATTGATATGGGTGGCATGGTTGGAATAAATGGTACAGGAGGAACTACAGGGGGTGATGATGGCAAGGCTGTTAAAAAGCCCAAATGTTCTACGAGGAAGTATGTCTGTCCGAGTTGTGGCAACAGCTTCAGGGCAACAAAACAATTAAATGTTATGTGTATGGACTGTATGGAGCAATTCTTAGTCGTTCCCAAGTAAATATTACTTCACTTAGCAGGTGCATAAATAGGATATATAGGTGATTATAATTTTATATGTAAATTTTTACATAAAATAAATATAATCGATAATTCTAATTTTACATTTATTGTGATTTTGAAAATGTATAAATTGGGTATAGTCAAAATAAACAATAAGAAATGGAGGATCAGGATGAAGGTAGCATATATAAGAGTTAGCAGTGAAAATCAGAATCAGGCAAGGCAACTGGAAGCATTAAAGGACTGTGGTATTGAAAAGTATTATACTGAGAAAATATCCGGTAAAGACACCGCGAGACCTGAATTTAGGAAGATGATGGACTTTTTAAGGGAGGGTGATGAACTGTATGTAACTGAATGGAGCAGGCTGTCACGCTCAACTATGGATCTGCTCACCACTGTGAATAGGCTTGATGATAAAGGTGTAAAGATAGTGAGCATTAAGGAAAACTTTGATACATCAACCCCACAGGGAAAACTGATGCTGACAATGTTTGCAGGGCTTGCTGATTTTGAGAGATGTCTGATTCTGGAAAGGCAAAGGGATGGAATAGCCTTAGCCAAGGCAGCGGGAAAATATAAAGGACGTACAGAAAAGAAATTGGATGATTTTGATGAAGTGTTTAATCTGTGGTATAAAAAAAAGATAACAGCAACTGCTGCTGCCGAGGCCTTGGGGGTTACAAGAGCCACATTTTATAACAGAGTAAAAAAGTATGTGATTGAGTTGTAAATGAGTGGTTTATATCCGCTGTCAGTGCTATACTTTTTAAAAGAAATTTTTTGGAGGTATAGCGCCGTGCAAAATCAAAACAGCAGGTATAAATGGAATGATAGATATGATGATGAAAAAACGACTGTATATATAAGTTTGGCCAATGATTCTGATTTGGAATCGCAAATAATAGAAAGAAAAAAAGAATTAAATGAAATTGCTGAAAATTTAAAAGAATTGAACGAACAAAGAAAAAAGGAGAGTGATGAAAACAAGAGAAAAATATTCACAAATAAATATCTAGGAGCGGACTCGGAATATAAAAAACTTAATGCTGAACTAAAAAGGCTTGAGGAATTACGTCTTATAACAGAGCGTAATAAGGATACTGAGTTTAAGATGTCGCGCCTTAAAGATATTTATTCAAGAAAAGAGGCTCTATGCATTGATATTTTGAGACAAGGGGTTGAAGATGGCAAGATAATCTCATCAAGCACTAAGATTGAGGAAGATATATATAAGCTTGAAGAATTTGGAGTTTATATGACAGTTCCATGTTTTGGTGAAATGGCGAGGCATGCCAAAGATATTTTTTTTGACCTTAAAGTATTAGAAAGAGAGTACATTGAAAATACCATACCTGAAGATATTGCCAAGCAGTTTGTCAGGTTATGTGCAACCCACTGGAAAGAGGATGCTTCCGCTGTCATAGATAATACAGCCAACAATCTGCTGTATGTGCCAGTATCAACCATAAAGGAATGGCATAATGACAGCGCATATAGGCGATTTCCGCTAACGGAAATAAAAGAAGCTCTTGCCTTATATGGATATACCAAGACCAATGCAGGGAGAAATGATTATACAGACAGGAAAGCAGGAAAGGTCATAGCTTTCTGGAATGATAGATTTCTTGAAATATCCAAGAAAGTGAGCCTTGAAAATGAAAACATCAAATAAGGTTTTATCCCCATTTCCTTATTATGGTGGAAAGGCTCGTATGAGCAAAATAATTTGCAACATGCTTGATTATGATAACACCAATCTGTATATTGAACCATTCGGTGGCGGATGCCGGACGCTTCTGAATAAAAATAGGCATGATGCAGAGATATATAATGATTTTGGGTATGGACTTACTACGTTCTTTTCAGTGATGCAGGATCAGGACAAACTTGATGAACTTATTGAACAGTTAACAAAAAACCCACCCACAAAAGAAATGTTTGATGAACTTGTCCTTGAGCGCATGGAAGATGAAGATAGGTTAAATACATCAACCAACACAAGGTTAAAATCAATATTGCTTGGGTGTAAGAGGCGAACCCCGCACAAGTATTTTAATGATTGCATAAAAGCCATAAACCATGAGGACTATGATGTTATTGTGGAGGTGCTGGAAAAGATATTGGGGGATACATACTGCCTTGGCATTATTGATCCTTTAGAGGAGAAGCAGATAAGGAATTATTATAAGCTGTACTCTGATTTTTGGAATATAGTAAGAGCAGATGTCGAAGAAGAAGTCAAGGTAGCAAAATGGAAATTTGATGTAGAATGGAACCAACGTATAGCAACAACACAGGATACACAGAAGCAGTTTGATTTACATAGGGATAAATTTGTCAAGCAGATTAAAACAAGTGTCATAAGCAGTTTTACTGATGACATTTTGAATTCAAATGAGAGCGGATGCGCTGTATCAGATGTAAGGATGGCTTTTACGATATTTCAATTATATTACAGTTCAAGAGATGGCATGGGAAATGTATGGAGTGAAAAAAAGAACAGAGACATAAGAGCATATTACAGGGCAGTAAATAATTTGTATAATATAGCTGACAGAATTCGGGATGTCATAATAACCCAGGTTGATGCACTCTACCTCATAAGTCAGTACAGGGTTTATGATAATGTTATGATTTATTTGGATCCAAGCTACTTAAAACCTAAAGATGAGCATAGGAATCTTGGAGCCATATATAAAATGTCATATACATATGAGGATCACGAGAAGCTGCTAAAAGAAATAACGAAGCCTGATACGGTGGCAAGGATACTCATAAGTAACTATGATGTGACACTATACAATGATTATCTCTCAGACTGGAACAAGACATATTTCAGAACAACCACAGGTGTCGGGTCAAAGAAGGACAATAAAAGGATAGAGGTATTGTGGAAGAACTATTGATTAAAATTTTAAAAATGATTATAATGATAAAAGAGCAAAGAAAGATTAAATAGTTACCATATTACCAAAATTACCAGAGTCAGAATAATCATTTGGCATACGCTTTAGCGTGTGCCATTATTAGTATGAGGTATATGTATGGACATCTGATATTTGCATATTTTATATTATTACCAACAATTGGAATTTTGTAATTTACTACTGTTATTATGGTATAATGATAGAAATATAAAATGAAAACATATGAGCAGTAAACAGTGTAACCATATAAATAGATATTAAACTTAATGATAGTATTTAATAGCTTGATAGTTGGCATGAGTATGGATGCATAGTATTTAGAATATAATAGAAAAATATATGTATTTTACTACATAAATATTGAGGTTACGGCATAAGAAGAGGTTAACATGAATAATACGGATATTAATTGTTACGAATATATGGATGACGATGATATAAATCGTCTAATAAAAGAAGAACAACGTCGACAGTTTGAGGAAAAACGTAATATTTATCGAGATGAAAAAGGTCGGCTGAATAAGGGAGCACAACTTAATCATAAAGAATCCTGTAATAGTGATAGGATATGGCTTATGTACTGTTCGGGTATGTCAATTGATGAAATTATGAAGATCATGAAATGTAGCCGGTCTTCTGCATATAGAATTATAAAGAAGAATAAAGATAATAGAAAGGCTTCTAATTGGGACGAAAGAGGACATGATGAAAAGATAGATGTCAGTGTAGAATTGTGGGATAGACTTTTTGATTTGTTATAAGAATAAATGATATAGATTTGCATTTTTATAGTAGAAATGTATCTTAAGAAAAATCAGTCTGCTTATATATGAAAATGTATATACCTGTGTTCGGACTTTATTATAAATATATATAGGTTCTTCCCCAAAACGTACAGTTATTTTTTCTACTAGAGAAAAACAATATGTTGAGAAGAACAAACAGTAAAAGTTTACTAACATACGGAATCTTTGGTAGTGATAACATTTGTATGGAAATGATAGCACATTTATTGGCTTGATATGAATTGGCAGATCTGGTGATCAACGATATGTAAATACTAAAGAATCAGTTTATATACAAAATGGACAGTAGTGTGAGGTCTGATATCACTGCTGTCCTTTTTTTATTGCGTCTATAAGAATGTGAAGTGACTTGATTTGCTCTGGAGATAAACCTGTTACATCTATAAGTATTGATTCTGGTTTATGTGAGATACCTAATAAATAATCAGTACTACAATGATAAAGACTGGCTAGCTTTATCAAAACTTCCGTACTTGGAGTTTTCTCACCAGTTTCGTAACCACTAATAATAGATGGTGATAAACATAGAAGATTAGCCAGCTCCTTTTGAGAATAGTGGTTACGATTTCTTAATTGTTTAAGTTTTTCAGAAAGGTCTGCTACCATGGTGTGGGCCTCCAACACTTTAAGTAGATTTTATTATGATTAACAACTCTATAGGTGTATAGAACAAACGCTATAAGTATTGACATAAAATGCTTAATGTTCTACTATTATTTTGAATAGAACAAATGGTAAATAAAATGGTTTATTTGATTATATGAAGGAGCATTTATGTTTGAAATTGGATTTGGGGGATTTATAGGGTTAGTAGTAGGAGCTTTATACTTTGCTCTAGCTTTACGTATCTTCGATAAGGCACATAAAAATGAAATTACCATGAAAAAAGCCATAGGTAGATCTCTATTACTTTTAATTATTCTGGAAGGATTATTTATATTTTTTGGGGGTACTATTTGTTTGGATACTATTCTTGCATGTTTTGTATTGTGGCTCGGAGCCTTTATTGCAGATAAAGTGAAAGCAAAAAAAGCCCCTAAATTGGATTACATAATTATAGAAATTGTTTGTTTAATAAATTTTGCATTGTATATAATAATGGGTAGAATGTGCGTAGATGGAGCTTTTATCACTGTTTTAATTATTTCGATACCGGTAACAGCCTTTATTCTTTTTATAAGAAAACTAATAAGGGAAAAAAGGAAAACCGAACAGGACAATATGCATTTGTTTAATGACTAATTGAGCAGGAGAAGGATTTTTTAACAAATATGAATGACGATGAGAAAACACAATTATTGATAAAGGATGATGTATCTCAAATAACTATTACGGATAAAAATATCTATTTTGAAGGAAAGTGTCTTGGCAAAGGTAGAGAATCCGTAAACTCTATTGTAGCACGCGGAGATGTTACTTCAGTGAAAGTTGAGAATAATAGACAGGGTAAGCAATTTGTATTCTTGATTGTAATTATAATTGCAATGGTAATTTCTTGTATAGGTACTGTTTTATCTGCTGAAAAGTATAAGCAAAAGAATATAGATTTGTTTAGAATTAATGCAATATGGGAAGCTACGGATACGAGATGGAATAGAAACCGTCGTGACGAGTTGTATAATCGTCGGAATAGAGCTGAAGAAAAAGCAGAATCTGCATTTATATTAATGATATCTTTAATTGCTTGTGATTTAGTTACTATTGGAATAATGGTTTATCTGTTTGGCAGAAAAAAACAATTTACAGCAGTTTTTCAATGTACGGATGCTTCTTATGTAATTAGAATAAAAGATCAGCAGGTGGCATACAAAATTCGTTTATTATTTCCACAGAAAGTAGAAAACAAGTTTTATCAAATATAAATGCTATGAGGGAGCAAAATGACTGGGATTATCATACTGTTTTTAATATGTGTCGGTGGATTTGCTTTTTGTATCATAATTGGTAAGATGATTGGAGGTAATGATCCGATAGATGATAAAGGAGAGCCAACCGATATAGAAAAACTGAGGTCGTTTCTCTCAGGACATCTTGGTAATAAACAAGAGATTATAGTGGGTGTTCTTGGAAAGTATAACGTTTTGAATGATGAAACAATACGTAAAAACGGTTTGTGCTTTGTTACAGACGTGGCATATTATTTTATTGGAAGTATTTGGCAAAAAAAATTTATCTTCAATTGGAAATCCAATGTACAACATCGAATCGTGGCAACACAGATTAATGGAGTTAAACTTAAAAACCTATTCCCCTGGTATGCACTGGTTTATCTAGTTTTTCTTGTTTTTGCAGGATATAAGTATATTGATATATTTAAACATTTGCCTCAAGATGCAGAGTATTCATTTGGAGTATTTGTCTTTTTTTGTTTAATCTTGATCAGTACTTTGTTTTTTATTATATATTCTATTCTTGTGATGATATTTAGACGTAATACGACCATTGATATTGAGTTTGGGTCACAAACATTTTGTTTCCTTATAAATCGATTAGGAAGACAGGAAATCAAAGATTTTTACAGTGCTGTAAGCAGTATTCAAGAGAATGTAGAAAGTAGGTTGACAGAGCAAAAACGAGAGACTTCAAATTTTAATACTAAAACAAATAGGTCGGTATCTGCAGGGGAGAGGAATTTTGAGATGCGGATTGACAATAAAATAACTGCTTTACAAGATTTAACTAAACTATATGAACAGAATAGTATCACAGAAGATGAGTTTAAGAAACTAAAAAAGGAGCTTTTAGGAAATGAAGAGTAGCGTATTTTTAAGAGGGATTAGATATGAAGAAAAGGATTAAGGTATATTTAGCTGTAATGTTTTTTGTTGTTCTATCAATGAGTGGATGTATATTTGAAAAAACCTGTAAGGAACCTGATTGTTCTGAGACTAAGATTTATAAGGATGGTTATTGCAAATACCATTATGCAAAACATTTTGCAAATGATATAATTGATGAAGGTGAGGACGTACTTAAAAACTGGGTTAACGGAGACTAGTTTTATTGCATTTATTTAAGAAGTCTTTCATAAGTTATGTACTTATGGAGGGCTTCTTTTTATATGAATAATGAAAACACATGTATCAATGAAATTTTAATTAAGAATTGGTTGACCGATGAATATAAAAAGGAGCATGATTTGTGTACAATAGTAGATAGTACGGAGGAAAAAGGATGAAAAGAGTTGTCTTATTATTGTTGTTCTCAGTTTTTGCAATGTGTTTAATGAATGGCTGTGGAAATGGAAACAAAGAGGAAGAACCTATTACGGCAATAGTAAGTCCTGTTCCAACAGAGGCTGTTATAGAAGAACCTGAAACAGAACCTTCGGAAGAAATAACAGAAGAGGAACTTGAACCAGTAGAAGAGATTGAGGAAGAGGCTGAAGAAAAGGATTTGACATATGTACAGCTATACTTGCAGCAGATAAATGAATTATATAATAGAAGTAAGGCAGATCAGTTTGCGCTGGTATACATAGATGAAGATGATATTCCTGAATTAGTGGCTACATATTCCAAGGGTTATCCAGAATATGATTATGAGGATCCTGACACAGTATTTCTTTATAGTGTTTATGATGATGCTATTTGTGTACTAAGAAGTGGGCTGGTTGGAATGTATGGCTGTTCTTTGTCTTACTCTGAAAAGAATAATATAGTATATGAAACAGGAGGGGATGTTTATTTTGGGTTATGTATTGAGAAAATTGATAAAGGACAATTAGTGGAATTATTGTCGATGACTATTGATTCATATTATGATGACAGTACAGGCGAGGTAAATGATTCGTTTTTCATAAATGAGGAAGAAGTTACAGAACAAGAGTGTATACAGAGGATAGCAGAGTATACATCCCAGTGTAATCCATTTACGGAAGTTGATTATGATTGCCTGCATACTGTACAATTTTCTGATGCAGATATTTATGCAAGAGAAGATGTAGGTACAATGCCTTATATGTCTTATGAGGAAATAACGGATTATTTGAGAGATCTCCTTATGGCAGGAGTTGATTTCAAAAACGATGATGAGCCTTGGAAAGAAGCATATGCAAATTACCTATATGACATAATGGCAGGCAAGGAGGATTTGTCTGATTATCATGAAGTTGTTTTTTATGTTCAAGGCGCAGCAAGGTTTAATATTTTCGATATCACAGGAGATGGCATTCCTGAACTTTTTGTTTCACCCGGTCAAGATCCATGGAGTGCTTATAAATATGAAAACGATGAATTGGTTCCTTTCTTCTTAGGCTATTTGGAGGGATATAATCCAGATAAAAAGGAATTATACGAAAATGATGGATCTCCCTGGGGTGGGTACTGTGTTTATGGTATAGAAGATGGAAAAACTATATATAAATATGCATTTGGTGAAGGCGATCCGGAACCACCGGCTTGTCCATATTATTATGAAGATAGTGAGCATAATTTACATGAAATAACGAAAGAGGAACTAGATAATTATTATACAGAGATGGATTTAGATAATCATAGGATTACAGGTATAGAATTTACAAAAGAGAATGTAGATAAAGAGCTAAAAAAATAACAAAATTAAGCATACTTCTCTGTCTGATTTGTAAGTACACTTACAAAAAATGATATAGTTTTCGAATCCCACCTGATCAAATATAGGTCAGGTGGTTTTTTTGTCTACATACCGTAAGAGCATATATTCAGGCTTATATATGAGTATATGATAGTTATCTATTTGTTAAGGGGGTGATATCATGAACAAATATAGATATCAGCAGGACTTATCTGTTATGGATGAGGATGCAACACTTAAAAAAAGCATGAGTACAATGGTTTTCATTGATGC
>JAEEGL015985055.1_pt1 | contig 12665 bp, 11 predicted proteins | sample 9134231 | NCBI WGS metagenome assembly JAEEGL01 (sample SAMN16246548, study PRJNA631951) | gut metagenome | biome: gut microbiome; feature: rumen; material: fiber-attached | host: Bos | place: Iran: Karaj | collected 2018-10
ACGCTCACCAAAAAGTTTTTCTTCTGTGCTTTCTGCCCCGCAGTTAGAACGAGCGCTTTTTACATCTTCTGCGCCTTTTTTTGACTTTTCATCATCCATTGGATAAATAGTCATAAGCTCGTACTTTTTCATAAAGTAGCTCCTAAGAATAGTTCAGGAGGACTTATACGTATAATCTGAAAAACCAACGGTATCTGATTATAAATGATAAACTTAAAAAGCTTATCATTCCTCCTTGTGGACATAAGGGAAATCCTTTTGCAAAATGCATTGGACTTCCAAGGGGTGTTTATACTGTTTGTAACAGTGTCTAGTAAATATACAGAATTTGATAAAAACATACAATACCATATAAAAACTTGTGAGATTTTTACGAATAAGGTATACTTTTTTCTATGTTAAAAAAGACATTAAATGCAGTTTTAAATTGTACGCTCATTGCCCTTATTTTGTGTCTTACCTGCCCCGCATTTGCAAAGCAGAAGACTTCGGTTCATCAACCGGTAGTTTACGAATTAGACCTTTATACCTTAAAAAAGAAAATTACTTTTAAGCCGGCAAAAGACAATACAGCAAAAGTTACACTTAAAGCAAAACTTCCAAAAAAGACATATGCCGGAGATACACTTATCCTAAAATGGAAAGCAAGTTTAGACGCAGATCTATCAGAACTTTCTATGACTTTTTTTGATCAGACAGAAGTAATTGCAAATAATATTTCTGCCCGGAATGATTTTGATGGTTTTAAAGTTATAGAAATTAAAGAACCTCTTCCTAAAAAAACTGTCATAACACTTTCTTGCAATACTGAATCAAAAACTAAACTTATTTTTACAAAACGATTTGATCATATTGATCTAGAAAAATTAAGAAAACCACAGGAAGTTGTAGAAGTTCAGCAGGAACCTGAATCAGTTCCAGAACCAAAGCAGGCAGCTGAACCTGCCCCAGTTCAAGCGCCTGAACATGAACAGGAAGAAGAAGGATTTTCTTTTGTGCCTTCTGACAGCGACGGCTCTGTTCAGCGTTATAAAAAAGAATATTTGCAGGATTATGCAGTTACAGATGAATTTGAAATTATAACTGCAGATACAACAGAAAATAAACTGATTGAAAATCCTAATGCAAAAGACAGCAAAGGCCGCACAGATTTAATGAAGGCCGCAGCCAGCGGAAACGAATGGCAGGTTAAAAATCTTTTAGAAAGCGGTGCAAAAGTTAATCTTCAGGATAACGACGGATGGACTGCCCTTATGTATGCAGCCCGCTATTCAGACAGTCTTGCAACAATGAATCTTTTACTTGATGCAAAGGCAGACACAAAAATTCTTAATAAATACGATTCTTCTGCCTTTTTACTTGCCGTATGTTATGGAAATAATCCGCAGATTACAGCAAAACTTATGGAATATTACAGTCCAGCAGATAAAGAACTAATTAAAGCATTCATTTTCCTTTTGTCTTCTAATTATTCATTTAATTATGTAATGAAGGCAAAAATCAATTTATTTTTAGAAAAAGAAATTCCAATCAATACTTTCTATAATGGAAAAACACCTTTGATGTATGCAGCTCAATATGCATCTTCAACAGAAGTTATACAAATCCTTCTTAATCACGAAGCTATAAAGACACTTCGTTCTACAGAAGGAAAAACAGTTTTTGATTACGCAAAAGAAAACACAAAGCTCCGTCATGATGACATTTACTGGTCATTAAATTCACAGCGATAGTTTTTGCAAAAAGGTTTAGAAATGAGAATTACTGGTGGTAAATTAAAAGGAAGAATTATAAAGTGTCCGGATGGCGTTATTCGCCCTGCTATGGACAGAATGAGAGAATCGGTATTTTCGATTCTTGGTGATTTAAGTGGTAAATCCTGGCTTGATTTATTTTCGGGCTCTGGAACTATTGCTATAGAAGCGGTTTCGCGAGGAGCTAGTCACGTAGAACTTTGCGAAAAAGACAAAATCAAAGTAAATACAGTTTTAGAGAACGTTGAAGTTACAGAAAAAGAATGTGGCGTAAAAATTAAGTGTCATTTTATGCCTGTTGAATATTTTATTAAGCGCTGTAAATCAAAGTTTGACTACATCTTTTTTGATCCTCCTTTCCCTTATAAATTCCATGAAGATTTAATCAAAAAGGCTGATGAAGGTGGAATGTTAAACGAAACTGGAATGATTATGGTACATCGCCCGGAAGAGCATTTTATGCCAGACACAATTGGTAAACTTACAAGAGTTGATCAGCGTGTTTACGGACGTTCTATAGTTGATTTTTATGCATATAAATAATTTTTTATAAAATTATATTATTATTTTGGCATTTTTTTATAATATGCCTTATAATAAAATTAAAGACGTTAGGTTATTTAATAGATAATGGCTAAGAGAAAAGAAGTAGAAAAAAAGTTCGTAGAAAGTCTTCAGCAAAAAAAGATTCCCGATGGTTTTATTAAACTCACCGATAATCCAGTTGCAGGCTTGTCTTCTGAACAGAAGGTCATTCTTAATCGCAAAGCTAATACAATGTTTAATAACGGTAATATAGAAGATGCCAGACGTATTTTTATTACAACAGGTTATTCAGATGGCTTAAGCCGCGTTGGCAATCATTACCTGGAAAAAAAACAAAGTTTAAAGGCTTTGAAGGCTTACTATCTTGCGCATAACAACCGCGAAGCGGAACCAATTTATGAACAGATAGCAAAAGTAATAACAAAACTATTAAATGAGTAAAAACTAGCCGATAATAAAAAACAGGTAGAGAAAAAAAAAACAGTTATAAAAAATATGGAGATAAAAGTGGAAAACAAAGATCTATTCAGTCAGGAAAACGATATTATTGTACCTGAGAATTTTAACGAAGCTGATGAGCAGCTCGCCAAAATTGCAGAAATGTCAAAGCGGCCTTATCTCCTTCTAAAAGAGAACAATTTTTTTGAAGCAAAGATTGCCTTTGAAGAAATCCTTAAAATTCAGGACAACAACAGTTACGCTCTTGTAGGCCTTGGTGATACTGAAAGAAAACAGAATCACTTCCACGAAGCAATGGAATACTATAACAAATGTCTTGAAAGCTATCCTGCTAACAGCTATGCCCTTTTTGGACTTGCAGACTGCTACAAGGCTATGAACCAGTATTCTAAAGCTATTGAAATCTGGCAGCAGTACTTAGTACAGGATGATAAAAACATCACTGTAATTACACGTGTTGCAGATGCCTATCGCAAAATCCACGACTTTAGAAAATCAAAGGAACTTTATCTTAAAGTTCTTGATATGGAAACAGACAACGCTTATGCACTTATTGGTCTTGGTCACTTGAACTACGACTTTAAAGAGTATAAAGATGCCCTCTACTACTGGACACGCGTTTACGAAATCAATAAAGATCATTCCGATATTCGTGTTCTTACAGCAATTGGTAACTGCCACAGAAAACTTAAGACTTTTGACCAGGGCGTTAAATTCTTTGAGCTTACACTTGAACGCGAACCTAATAACTTCTATGCCCTGTTTGGTCTTGCAGACTGCTACCGCGGTATGAACCAGCAGTTCAAATCAATTGAATACTGGAAGAGAATCCTTGATATTGACCCGAAAAACAAGGTTATTCTTACACGTACCGGCGATGCTTACCGCACAACAGGAAACTACGAAGAAGCTAAAAACTACTATAATAAAGCGCTTGAAATTGACTTTGATATTTACGCCGCAATTGGTCTTGCACTTATTTGCAAAGGCGAAGGCAAAATTGACGAAGCAATCAGCCGCTTTAGTAATCTTGTTAAAAATGACCAGCGCAACTCACGTCTTTACATTGATCTTGCAGAATGCTATCTTGCTGTAAATAAAAAGGACGAAGCTATTAAAACTCTTGAAAACTACATGAGAATTGACGGACGCAACTTTGCTGTACGCAATCTTCATGCAAAGCTTACAAGAAGTTAATTTATTTACTATGGATAAAATCATTCTAACAGGACTCTTGCCTCAGGAAATCGGAGAACAACTGGGGCTTACACAGAAATTCCGTGCTAATCAGATTTTTAAATGGATTGGTACTGGAGTTTCTGATTTTGACAAAATGACAAATCTTAGCCTTGATTTGCGAAACGAACTAAAAGAAAAGGCCCTTCTCCGCTCATCAAAAATCGAAAACGTTCTAAAAGACCCGGACGGAACAATCAAACTTCAGATTCAATTAAGCGACTCAAATATTGTAGAAACAGTTCTTTTAACAGACCGCGAAGGCCGTAAAACGGCTTGTGTTTCGTGCCAGGCTGGATGTGCAATGAAGTGCGCCTTCTGTATGACAGGAACTCTTGGACTTTCGCGCAATCTTGAACCTTACGAAATTGTAGAACAGTTTTTGTATCTGGAAGAAACTTCTGGAAAACTGGACAACATTGTATTTATGGGAATGGGAGAACCAATGCAGAATCTTGGTGCCATTCGTAAGGCAATAGAGATTTTATGCCATAAAGATGGACGGGCACTTTCTTCTAAACGCATTACCCTTTCTACCTGCGGAATTATAAAAGGCATTTACGATCTTGCAGATAATGGTCCTCATATCCGTCTTGCAGTGTCTCTTACAACCGCAAACGAAGATCTGCGCCGCGAAATTATGCCTGTAACAGCCGGCAATTCGCTTTCTGAACTTAAAAAAGCCATTACTTATTATGCAGAAAAGTCTGGAAAACGCGTAACTCTTGAAGCAGCTCTTCTTGGCGGACGCAATACAGACGATGTAAGTGCCAGAAATATGATTGATTTTGCACGAGGTGCAGATGTAAACATAAATCTTATTCCATGGAATCCTGTAAAAACACTTCCGTTTGTTGAGCCTACTTCTAATGAAGTAAAAACTTTTGTAGCAAAGCTTGAACGTGCGGGACTTAACGTTACCCTTCGTACAAGACGCGGAAGAAAAATCGGCGGAGCATGCGGACAGCTTGGAAAAACTGTAAAAAAAGATTTGACATAAGAGTTTAATCAAGTTATAGTTGTATTAAGGTGATAGTAATACTATCAATACAAGTTTAAAACTATCGTCTTGGGATGACTATGACAGAATTTTTTACAGGCAAAGCATATACTGCAAAAGAAAACACAGTTTTGGATCCTATTAGAATCAGTACGATTCTAAAGGAGCTTAATGTTAGTAATGCTGCAAAGTACAATCTTAAATATGCCTGGATAAATATTGGTGGCTGGCAGTCCTGGAATCCGTGCGAAGAGCTTGAACCAAACAAAACTCAGCCGTCTCTAAAATGTCATTTGATTAAACAGTGGAATCAGTACATTCTTTTTCCCGAATCTCACTTTGAAACTTCAAAATCTATTGTTTTAGGCCAGTTTGTAACATATATCCGCTGGGAAAACTTTTATCTTTGCTTTGTTTCTGCAGGAAATATTGACGGAGTTCTGCCACCTGTTCAGTTTGTTTTTAACCGGCACAACAACACAGTAACCTACGAACTTGCAGACAAGGGAAAAGACTGGCAGACAGGAGAATTGCAGGCAAAAATCTGCATATTTACTGCAAGTTCATACTTTGAATGCCGCGAAAAACTAGAAAAATTATTTGGAAGCTGCGACAAGGCAAATCCAAACTACTCTTCCCGATTTGATTCAATTCAGTTTTTGGGAAAACAGCCTGCCGGATGGGAAAGCTGGTACAATCATTATTTTAATATCAATCATAATCTGATTGCAGATGACCTGAAGGCACTTAAAGAAACTCAGAATCTGATTAATATCGGCGGATTTGAAGGCAAAAACGTTGTATTCCAGATTGATGACGGTTGGGAAGTTGCTCTTGGAGACTGGGATGTTCGCACAGACCGTTTTCCAAAAGGCCTTCAGATTCTTGCAGATCAAATAGAAAAAAACGGCTATGTTCCTGGACTCTGGATGGCGCCTTTTATTATTGATATCCGTTCAAAAACAGCACAGGAGCATCCGGATTGGATTTTAAAAACAAAACACGGAAAGCCAGTTCCTGCAGGCTACAATCCTCTTTGGGGTGCAAACTTTGGTAAAAATCAGCCAAGTCTTCCTGGAACCTTCTTCTGCCTTGATTTAAGTAACGAAGAAGTAATTGCTCATCTTGATTCAGTTTTAGATAAAGTAATCAACGAATGGGGCTTCCGCTATATTAAACTGGACTTTTTATATGCCGGAATGCTCTGGGGAAGTTATAAAAACAAGGGAGCCGCTTATCAGTGGTTTAACCGCGCTGTAAAAACTCTTAGTGGCAGAACTCAGAATAAAAACGGAAAGCCTGTATGCTATCTTGGCTGCGGAGTTCCTTTTGAACCAGCCTTTAATTACTTCCCTCTCTCTCGTACTGGCTGCGACACTTTTGAACATTGGGAAAATAAAATCCTTAAGAAACTCAACTGGAACGGAAGAAACAGCGCGTACCTTAACGTAAAAGATTCTATTGGCCGCGCAATGTGGAACAAAATCATCTTTAATAACGACCCGGATGTAATTTTTATCCGCAAAGAAAACTGTTCTCTTACAAAAAAAGAAAAAGAACTTATTGCAATCGTTGCAGTTTTGTTTGGAAATCAGATTATGTATTCTGATGATCCTTCTAAATCAACCAGCAGAGAAGAAATTGATATTGCAAAATCAATTGTTGGAATTAACGAAAAATATAAAAATGAAGAATTCAGTGTAAAAGCATTGCGCGATAATGTTTATTCAGTTGAATCAAAAAACGGAAAGTATCAAGGTACTATCGACTTGGAGGAACGATATGCAGATATTCAGTAATGAAATCAGCACCAGAGATTATAAAAAAGCCTGCAAAGGACAAAAAAATTTCATTAAAAGATTCGGCGATGACCGCAATGTTGATTATAGATTAAATCTTATTGATAACGAAGTTCTTACTTCTCCTTTTGGACTTAAAACAATTGTAATTGATCAAAATAGTAAGAAGGATTTTTCAAGCGTTTTGCCACAAAAACCAGTTATTATTGGAAACATCCGCATGGGGTTTGGTCATTACCGCATTTCTATGGCTATGGCAAGTGCTGCTCACGCATTGGGCTACACTCCGCTCTGGCTTGATTTAAACTCATTTCCGGAAACAACCTGTACAAAAATCATTGCTGCTCAAAATGATTTGTATTCAATGGGATCAAGACTTTCTCAAAAATCAAAGCTTTTTAATAAATTTGTATGGGAGCCTTTGAACTACGAAGGCTTTAAAAAACTTTCTTACAATGCCGGCGACCAGAAAAATGCAGAACTTATGACTGCGGTTTTTAAAAATATTCCAAAAGATATTCCGCTTATTGGAACACATGTTTGGCCTGCCCAGGCTGCAATTCACGCAGGAATGAAGAAGGTTGTAAACGCAATTCCAGATAACTGGCCGATGGCTCTACACCTGGCAGAAGGCTCAGTTCATACAATTCAGACAAAAAATGCATACTGGGGTTACCGCACTCTAAATGGATTTGACGGCAACAAAGTTTTGAATCCTATGCCAATGAGTGATATTGTTTACACGGGGCATTACATTGATGACGAAATTGTTAAAAATATAGAAGAAGACTGCAAAAAACGCTGCGACCGCGCTTCTAACAGTAAGCCTATACGATTCCTTTTGACAATTGGCGGTGCTGGTGCTCAGGGCGAATTCTTTGCTCAGATTATTAAGACTTTAGTGCCTTATGTAAATCAAAAAAAGGCCTGCATTTACGTAAACTGTGGAGATTACGTAAACGTCTGGAACACACTACAAAATCTTATTCCGGAACTTAAAAATGAAGAACTTTGCCACACTCATTTTGATAACTGGAATGATGAATGCAGTTTTGCCGAAAAAGCAATTTCTGGTATAGATGACTACACTTCTAACGGAGTACATGTTTTCTGTAACAAAGATATTTTTGCTGCAGTTTACATAACTAACCTTTTAATGCGGGCGTGCGACTTCCTTGTTACAAAACCAAGTGAACTTGCATTCTATCCTGTTCCAAAACTTTTTATCCGCAGAATTGGAGGACACGAAATGTGGGGAGCAATTCATTCTGCAGATTTAGGTGATGGAACTCAGGAATGTGATACACCAGAAATTGCCAGCGCCGCAGTAAAACAGATTATGGAAAATCCGCAGCTGGAAATTGATTTTTGCCAGAATATCTTAAATGCTCACAAAAATCATGTTTATGACGGCGCCTATAACGCCGTAAAACTTGCAATGGAATAATAAATATAAATCAGGGGGACAAAAAAGTGACACCAAAAGAAAAGCATCAGGAAGAACAGAATGAACTTAAAAGTTCCAGAATTAACAGAATTCTGGAAAGTGCATTTAATCTCTTCTCCGAAAAAGGAATTGATACCATCACTATGAACGATATTGCAGCAACCGCCGAAATTGGTGTTGCTTCGCTCTACCGATATTTTGCAACAAAAGATGAAATTGCAATCCGTACAGCAATTTGGGCATGGGAAAATCACCGGAAGATGATTCTTCCTATTCTAGATGATACAGGTTTTTACAATAAAAACGGAATTGAACAGCTTGCAGAAGTTTTTGAACTATTCTGTAAACTCTACCAGAATGAGCCAAGCTTCTTCCGCTACATCTACTTTTTTGATGCCTATATCATCTGCCAGAAAATTGATTCAGGCAGACTCATTGCTTATCAGAATGTAATTGAAGCTGTTCAGAAAATTATTGAAAACGCAATTATCAAAGGAATTGAAGATGGTTCTATTTCTGCAAGATACAAAGGAAAAGAAAACCAGCTTTACTATTCTTTAATGCATACTATTTTCGCTGCATCACAGAAGTTAAGCCTGAGTGGAAAAATGCTGAAAATGGATGAAACAAACGATGATGTTCAACAACTAATACTTCTGTACGAAGTTTTGCTAGGGGGCTTAAAATGAAATCTCTTACAAAGGGAAAAATGTGGTGCTATGCAATCGGCCAGCTTGGATGGTCAATAATCAGCGGTTTGATTGGTTCATGGCTTGTTTATTTTTATCAGCCTAATCAGGAAGCAATTAATGACGGAATGATTTCTCTTATTCCACAGGGACGCGTTGTTCTTGGAGTTTTAACATTCATTGGTCTTGTTACAGCCGTTGGAAGAATTTTTGATGCCGTAACTGATCCGCTTGTAGGAAACTGGTCAGACAGCTGTAAGCATAAACTTGGAAGACGCATTCCTTTTATGAGATGGGCAGCAATTCCTCTTGGACTTGTATTTATTCTTGTTTTCTGTGCCCCGGTTTCTGGAATCAGCAGCATCAACGTTGTATGGCTTTTTATTTCCGTTCTTGCATATTACTTTTTGATTACATGTTACTGCACCCCTTATACATCACTTCTGGCAGAACTTTCGCATAACCAGGAAGAAAAACTTAAGCTTTCTATGTGCATTTCTCTGACATTTATTGTTGGTACATGTATCGGCTATACAGCCCCAATGATCTGGGGAAGTTTGATTGGCAGCGGAATTGAACGAGTTCCTGCGATGAGAATTACCTTTGCAATTCTTTCTATAATTGCAACAATCTTTATGCTTGTTCCAGCCTTTGGAATTAATGAAAAAGATTATTGCGATGCAATACCTTCAAGTTCCAACATACTTTCTTCTCTTGCAAAAACCTTTAAGAATAAGGATTTTAAGATTTTTGTTGGTCAGGACATTATTTACTTTTTTGGACTTGCAATGTTCCAGACAGGACTTCCGTTCTTTGTAACAAGTCTTTTACAGTTGCCAGAAGCAATGACAACTGCAATGTTTGGAGGTCTTACACTCCTTTCTCTTGGCTTCTATCCGTTTGTTGTTAAGATGGCATCAAAATGGGGAAAGAAAAAGCTTTTAATTGCAGCCTTCATCGGCTTTGTTTTGACTTTTGGATTTACAGCGCTTTCTGGCGAAAAGTTAGGCTTTATTCCTATTTATGTTCAGGCTGCCATCATCGTAGTGCTTGGTTCGTTCCCACAGGCAATTTTTGGAATTATTCCACAGACAATTGTTGCAGACATTGCACTTTCTGATGAAGTTGAAACTGGTGAATCAAGAAGCGGTATGTTCTATGCCGCCAGAACCTTTGCAATGAAGCTTGGACAGTCACTTGCAATGCTTTTGTTTACTTCGCTCGCTACAATTGGAGCTGCAAAAACTGTAGCAGAAACTTCTGGACAGGCTGCAGGTTCTCCTCTTGGCTATAGAATTGTAGCTCTTGTTGCTTCTGTTTGCTGTATTATTGGCGGATTAATTATGTCTTTCTTTAATGAAAAGAAAGTTATGGCAACAATTGCAACAGTAGAAAAATAACCAACAAAATAACCAAAAAACACCAATTGACTCTTGACTTTTTAAAGTTAAAAAAGAAAGTTTTGGTGTTTTTTTTATTTTAAAACTTGAAACGGCTCTTGATATAGTGTATAGTTAAAAGACTTCAAGAAAGAGGAATTGCAATGCAGAAGAAGATTTATGTAGTAGGTATGTTTGATGAAGGTACTGCTGGAAAAGTTCAGGCTGCTGTAGCTGCAGTTGCCGGAGTTACTAACGCTGTTGCCAATTGTGATAAATCACAGGTCCTTGTTGATTATGACGATGCTGGTGCAGAAGCTGCGATTAATGCCGCAATTTCTAGTTGTGGTGTTGACGTAATCGGCTAATTTCATCTTACTTTCAAAAAACAATATAAAAAGTTATGAAACTTACAATTTTAGACGGACATGCTGTTAATCCCGGAGATTTACCCTGGGATTGTTTTAAGGAACTTGCAGAAGTTACTGTTTATGAGCGGACTCCGTCAGAACTTGTCAAAAATCGCATCGGGGGTTCTGATGCGATTTTTTTAAATAAAATCACAATTACAGAAGATATTCTTTCTGCCTGCCCTAACCTTAAATATATTGGTGTTCTTGCAACAGGCTATAACGTAATTGATCTGGAAGCCTGCCGCCGTAGAAATATAACTGTTACAAATATTCCTGCCTACTCTACAGATTCTGTTGCCCAGCACGTATTCGCTTTTATTCTTAATTTTACAAACCACGTAGCACTTCACAATCAGTCGGTGCAGCGCGGCGACTGGCAGAAATGCCCGGACTTTTGTTACTGGAATGCCCCTCTTTCCGAACTTGCAGGAAAAACTCTTGGAATCTTTGGTTACGGCAACATAGGCAAAAAAGTTACATCTCTTGCACGTGCCTTTGGTATGAATGTTATCTGCTGTACAAGAACGCCGCGCGAAGGTATGCCAGAGCCAGTGACTTTTGAAGAATTGTGCAGTCGTTCTGATTTTATAAGCCTTCACGCCCCTCTTACACCGCAAACAACTCATATAATTAATAAAGAATCTCTTTCGCTGATGAAAAAATCAGCCTATCTAATTAATACAGCACGCGGTGGTTTTGTAGTAGAAGCTGAACTTGCACAGTCATTAAAAGAAGGAAAAATTGCAGGCTATGCGGCAGATGTTCTGGAAAGTGAACCAATGTCTAAAGACTGCCCTCTTCTTAATGCGCCAAACTGTGTAATTACACCTCATATTGCATGGGCACCGTTAGAAACCCGTGCCAGACTACAGAACATTGCATACGAAAACCTTAAAGCATTTATTGAAGGTAATCCTGTTAACGTTGTATCTTAAAACTTTTAGTTTGCCGTTGCCCCATATTTACAAACAACTTTAATTATACTAAAATATATTTAATATTATTAAATATAGAGGCATATTATGGGTAAGACAATCGCACAGAAAATCTTTGAAGAGCACCTTGTAGACACACCATTTCCTAACACATATGTATTAAAACTTGACCGCGTATTCTGTCATGAAATCACAACTCCAATTGCAATCAATGACCTTGTAGAACGCAATAAGGACCGCGTTTTTGACTGCACAAAAATTAAGGCAGTAATTGATCACGTAACTCCAGCAAAGGATTCAAAAACTGCAACACAGGGAAAAATCCTTCGCGACTGGGCACGCCGCCAGAACATCAAGGACTTTTTTGATATCGGCGCTAACGGTGTCTGCCACGCAATTTTCCCTGAAAAAGGATTTGTTCGTCCTGGCTACACAGTAATTATGGGAGACAGCCACACTTGTACACACGGTGCATTTGGTGCATTCGCAGCTGGTGTTGGTACAACAGACCTTGAAGTTGGTATTTTGAAAGGCGTTTGTTCATTCCGCGAACCAAAATCTATTAAATTTGTTTTGAACGGTAAGCTTAAAGCTGGCGTTTTTGCAAAAGACGTTATTCTCCACCTTATCAGCACAATTGGTGTAAATGGTGCTACAAACTGTGTAGTAGAATTTACAGGTCCTGTTGTAGACAACTTTGATATGGAAGAGCGTATGACAATCTGTAACATGGCTGTAGAAGCTGGTGCTACAAGCGGTATCTGCTATCCAGATGAAAAGACTGTTGATTATCTTTGGGACTTTATAAAAGATGAATACGGAACAAAAGAAGAAGCTTTGAAGGCTTATTCAAAATGGCGTTCTGATGACGATGCAGAATACGAAAAGGTTTATACTCTTGATCTTTCTGATTTGCAGCCGGTATGTACTTTTGGTTACAAACCTGATCAGGTAAAAACAATTAAAGAAATGGAAGGAACTCCTGTAAATCAGATTTACATTGGTTCT
>JAEEGL016733807.1_pt1 | contig 12665 bp, 8 predicted proteins | sample 9134231 | NCBI WGS metagenome assembly JAEEGL01 (sample SAMN16246548, study PRJNA631951) | gut metagenome | biome: gut microbiome; feature: rumen; material: fiber-attached | host: Bos | place: Iran: Karaj | collected 2018-10
CCAGGCGAAAAGGGCTTCCCCGAAATCGGGAGGCTCCAGAAGGCCTATTCCGCATCGGGGTACGACGCATACGCGAAGGAAATGCCCGCCGTCATCGCGAAGATTGCAGGCGGTCGCAATCTGATCGGCCACCTTTTCGGCGCCATGACGGGGCGCGAGGCCGGCCCCGTGTCGCGGGACCCGCGCTATCCCGAACTCGTCCTCTCGCTCCTCGACGCTGTTCCCGTCACGAACCGTCCGCCTGTCGGCCGTCTCTTCGACTACGCCTTCAAGAACCAGGGCACCTTCGCCCGCGCCGCCGGCTACGCGCGTGAAATCGGCAAGCTTCCAGCCGACGACAAGTCCGTCAATGCCGACACCCGCAAGAACGCGGCCGTCGTCGCGGCCCTCGCGGACGCAAACGGCAACGGCGGCCGCGCCGTCGCGCTCCTGAACGACTGGCTCAAGAAGAACCCGCCCGCCGACAACCTCCAACGCGCCGACTTCCTCCTCCGGGCCGTCAAGCGGGCCATGCTCCTCCGCCAGGAGGATGTGGCCCGCGCCATCCACGCCGAACAATCCAAGCTCGTCCGCAAGGAGGAGCCGCGCTCCCTTCCGTGCCCCTTCATCGAGAACGCCCCGCAGGACATTTCCAGCATCCTCGCCTCACCTTTCTACAAGAACGGCAAAAAGGGCCTCGCCGACCGCAAGTTCGGCAACGAGCTCAAGTTCATCATCGAGACCGACGTCACGGCGAACCGTACGATGACCGAGTTCAACGGCAAGCCCTTCCGCCCGACCGAGATTTTCGCCTTCTGCGACGCAAAGGGCGTCAAGGTCATGCTCCGCGCCTTCTATGACAAGGAGACGCTTGAACAGTTCAAGAACGGCTTTGGCGGCGTGGGCGGCTACGAGGCGTACATCGTCCCGGGCGCGGACGCCCCCTACACCTTCCTCGGCTTCAGCCCCGGCGCGACGAAGCTTTCAAGCGACTTCCTCACGCAGTACGACAACGGCACGGGCTACCGCAACCTCAAGAGCGAGGACGACTCGATCCTCCTCTCGAACTACGTCGCGGACGACAGTGTGATCTCGCTCCTCTCCTTCTCTTGGGCCAAGGAGTTCGCCTCCCTTCCGTCGAACGGCGACAAGTGGTACTTCGAGCCGCTCTGCTGGTCGAACGGCGGCTGGTCGTGGGGCGGTTCGAAGACCGTCCACAACCGCTCGGCCTTTGGCGCGCTCGTCTTCGAGGGCATCACCCCCAAGGCCGCGGCGGCCATCCGGCGCATCGTCCTGAAGAAGGCGTCCGACGCCTACTGGAACGCCAAGTCCGCCCGCAACAACGGCTGCATCGAGTTCTGGAAGGACCCCGAACTCGGCGATCCCGCCTTCTACGCCGAATGCATCGCCCCGCTCGTCGCCCGCCTCGACCCGTACGCCGGCCGTGTCAAACCCGACATGACGGACGAGGACGTCATGGACGTCTACGAGAACGCCGCCAAGGACTGGCTCAACATCGAGTTCGTCGTCTCAGGCCTGCGGTCCCGCTATCTTGCAAAGAAGTTCGTCAACGGCGAAGACTAGTCCTCATTCAACTTTTCAACCATGAGCAGCATCCCCCGTCCCGAATATCCGCGCCCGCAGTTCGAGCGTGATGACTGGATCAACCTCAATGGCGAGTGGACCTTCGCATTCGACTTCGGACACTCGGGCCGCGACGTCGGCCGCGAGCTCTTCAAGTCCAAGGGCTTCGACCGCACGATCCTCGTCCCCTTCTGCCCCGAGAGCAAGCTCTCCGGCGTCGGCTACACGGACTTCATCGAAGACATGTGGTACCACCGGAAGATCACCATTCCGGCCGCATGGGCAGGGCGGCGTACCATCCTCCACTTCGGCGCGGTCGACTACGAGGCCGAGGTCTACATCGACGGCGCAAGCGTCGGCAACCCCCATTTCGGCGGCACCGTCTCCTTTGAGTACGACATCACGCCCTTCGTGCGCCCCGGTGAAACGCATGACCTCGTCCTGCGCGTCCATGACGAGGCGCGGGGTGCCGGACAGCCCCGCGGCAAGCAGTGCCCCGACTACAAGTCGCGCGGCTGCTCCTACACCCGCACGACCGGCATTTGGCAGACCGTTTGGCTTGAGGCCGTCGCCCCCACGGGCCTTCGCAACTGCCAGATTGTGCCGGACTTCGACGGCGCGCGTTTCGTCATTACTCCTTCGTACTATGCCGTCGCCAACGGCAACCGCCTCCGGGCCACGCTGCTCGACGGCGAAAAGGCCGTCACAACGGTTGAAGGCGCCGCGCTCGACGGCGTGCCGGTCATCCTCCCCGTCGCGGACCCGAAGCCCTGGGCGCCGGGTTCGCCCTTCCTCTACGGTCTCCGCCTCGAGGTCGTCGACGCCTCCGGCGCCGTCATCGACGCCGTGAAGAGCTACGCCGGCCTCCGCAAGGTCCACATCGCGGGCGACCGCGTCTACCTCAACAACGAGCCGCTCTACTTCAGCCTCGTCCTCGACCAGGGCTTCTACCCCGACGGCGTCTGGACGGCCCCGACCGACGCCGACCTCCGCCGCGACATCGAGCTCTCGATGGCCGCCGGCTTCAACGGCGCCCGCCTGCACCAGAAGGTCTTCGAGGAGCGCTTCCACTACTGGGCCGACAAGCTTGGCTACCTCACCTGGGGCGAGTCCTCCAGCTGGGGCACCGACGTCAACAAGATCCGCGACGCGCGGAACTTCCTCTCCGAGTGGGCGGAGATCGTCATGCGCGACCGCAACCACCCCTCGATCATTGCGTGGTCGCCCTTCAACGAAACCGGCACCGTCACGGACGCCGCCCAGCACCACCGCGTCCAGATCGACGCCTACAACCTCTGCAAGGCCATCGACCCGACGCGTCCCGTGAACGACGCCTCCGGCTACGTTCACGCCCTCACCGACCTCTGGACGGTCCACGACTACTCGCGCGCACCTGACATCGCCCACCTCGACCAAGGGCCCGGCAAGGCCTGGACGGGCCACCCCGAACCACACAAGCGCCAGTGCCCGTATCAGGGCCAGCCCTACATCAACGACGAATTCGGCGGCCTCAAATGGATTCCGCCGGACCGCCGCCCCTTCGCTGACAACACATGGGGCTATGGTACGGACATTCCCGACCTTGACGCCTTCTACAAGATCCTCTCTGACGAGGTTGACGCGATGCTCAAGGTCAAGAACCTCAGCGGCTGGTGCTACACGCAGCTCACGGACGTCGAGCAGGAGCAGAACGGCGTCTACTGCTATGACCGCACGGCGAAGTTCGACATGGCCCGCATCCGCGAAATCTTCTCGCGGCGCCCGGCGTAGAGGCTCCCCAGCTTATTAGGTTCCATGGGCCGCGCCGGTGAGTGCGGCGAGGCGGTCGACGCCGAGTTCGCGGCAGAGCCGCGGAAGGGCGTCGACGATCTTCGGGCAGGCGAAGGGGTCGACGAGATTCGCTGCGCCGACTTCGACCGCCGCGGCGCCCGCCAGCATCATTTCGCAGACGTCCTCAGCCGACGAAACGCCGCCGCAGCCGATGATGGGAATCTTCACAGCTTCGTAGACGTCCCAGACCATTCTCAGCGCCACGGGCAGTATCGCCGGTCCGGAGAGGCCGCCCGTGCGGTTGGCGAGGACGGGGCGTCGGCTCCGCAGGTCGATCCTCATGCCGAGGAGCGTGTTGATGAGGCAGAGGCCGTCGGCCCCGGCCTCCTCGCAGGCCTTCGCGACGGCGGCGATGTCCGCGACGTTGGGCGAGAGCTTCATGTAGACCGGCTTCGAGGTCGCGGCGCGCACGGCGCGCGTGACCTCGGCGGCGGTCTCCGGCGATGATCCGAAGTTCTTTCCGCCGCAATGGAGGTTCGGGCAGGAAATGTTGATTTCAAGTATGGCAATCTGGGGGCAGGAGGCAAAGCGGCGCGCGTTTTCGGCGTATTCCTCAAGGGAGAAGCCGCCGACGTTGGCGATGAGCGGCCCGTGGAAATGGTCCGCCAGCCAGGGCAGTTCCTCGGCGATGACGGCGTCGACGCCGGGGTTTTGGAGGCCGACGGCGTTGAGCATTCCCGACGGCGTCTCGGCGATGCGGGGCAGGGGATTGCCAAGGCGCGGTTCGGCAGTCGTGCCCTTCAGCGCGATGGAGCCAAGGATATCAAGGTCATACCAGTCGGCGAACTCGCGTCCGAAACCAAAGGTGCCGGAGGCGGGGATCACAGGATTGCGAAGCGTGACGCCGGAAAGCGTCACGGACAGGTCGGCGTCCTTCCCGCCGCCGTCAGGCGAGGTGTTTTTGTTGTCGGGTGCTGGCATGGATTGAATTTTAGCGCAGAGGCAGGGCGAAATTCAAGGACAATCGGCCAGACGCCCCAAATTAGGTTTGAACTTTGCGGGCGGGATGTCCTATAATAGAACACTTGGAAATCAAACACGCAATCATGGCTACATCCAGGAAAAACTCAGGCGGCTTCTTCTCACGCTTCATACGCCGGCTCAACGTCCGTTCGGCGGGTTCTGCCACACTCTCGGACGGACACCGCGCGGCATTCCGCTTTATTTCGGTGACCGTTCTGCTCGTCGCATTCCTCTTCCTTCTGCGCGGGCTTCTGCGGCTCTTCTTCTTTGGCGGCAACTTCTTTGGCATCCAGATACCAGAGGACAAGGTCTCGCGCATCGAAATCATGTCCGGCGAGGCCGTTCCGCGCCATCTGCTTCTCGAATACCTCCAGCTTCGCGAGGGAATGCCCTTCTTCAACCCGGATGACGGGCTCTTCGCCAATGACCTCGGTCGACGGCAGGAGAAGGTCCTCAAGGCCGCGCCCGCGCTGGCCTCGCTTTCGATTTCGCGTCTGTCGTCGAATGTCGTCAGCGTCGTCGCGACGGAACGCGCGCCGCTGGCGAAGTTCGACTCTCTTCCCTTCGCCATCGACAGGGAGTCGGTCGTCTTCGCCCGCTACCGCGGCATCGACCAGCTTCCCGTCATCACGGGCTTTTCCAAAAAGGCGCTGACGCCGGGACTGCACATTACCGCGCACCGGATGATGGACGCCACCCTGGAACTGCTCCAGTGCCTTGAACTGGGGCAGAGCGAACTCCGCAAGGGCTTTCTCGTGAGCGTCGACGTCTCCAAGCCCGACTTCCTCGTCTGCGAATTCACGGACGGCCGCCGCGTCCTCTTGAGCTGGAAGGAAATGGGACGCGGGACGGAGACCGGGCGCAAGTGGCTCATCGCCCAGCTTGACGGCTACGTCGGGATCATCCAGGACCCACGCAGCCGCAACTGCAAGGAGTTCGACCTCAGAATCCCCGGACACGGCTACGGAAGGTAGCGGAAGGACAGCGACAGAATGGCGATTCCCCCCATTGCGGCACTTGAAATCGGCACGACCCAGACGGTGGTCCTCGTCGGCGAACTCGATCCGTCGAGCCGCGTACGCATCATCGGCAAGGGCGTCTACCCCACCACGGGCGTCCACAAGGGACAGGTCGTGGACATTGCCCACGCCAGAGTCGGCGTGGAGATGGCCGTGAAGCAGGCCTCGGACGAGAGCCAGGTCGACATCGGCCGCGTCGTCATGGCGGTCGGCGGCGGCCACGTGGAGGCCTCGCAGAACCAGGCCTCCGTCGCCGTCATGTCGCGTGACCGCATTGTGACGCGAGAAGACGTCGAGGAAGTGACGGAGCGCGCCAAGGAAATCCGTCTCCCCGAGGGGCGCGAGGTGATGCACACGATCACCCAGAACTTCAGCCTCGACGGACAGAGCGGCATCGTGAAGCCCGAGGGGCTGCAGGGGGCGCAGCTGCTCCTTAACATGCTCCTCATCCACGCCCGCAACGATCCCGTGAAGAACATGCGGAGCGTCGCGGTCGCCGCACAGCTCGACGTGGACGACATCGTCTTCAGCGGACTCTGCTCGGCCCTGGCGGTCCTCACCCCGGACCAGAAGCGCAACGGCGTCGTCGTCATCGACCTCGGCGGCGGCACCACGAGCTACCTCGCCTACGCGGGCAACGTCATGGCGGCGGCCGGCTCCCTCGCCATCGGCGGCGAGCACGTCACGAACGACCTCGCCCTCGCCTTCAACATTCCCCAGGCGCGCGCCGAGGAGCTGAAGCTCCAGCACGGCAGCGCCATCATCAGCCCCGAGACCGGCCTCCGTCGAATCTCCGCCCCGAACGACTTCGGCAAAAAGGACCAGACGATCTCGCTCAAGGCCTTCCACACGGTCATCAACGCCCGCATGGCCGAGACGCTCTGCATCGTCCGCTCCCGTCTGCACGACGCCGACCTCCTCACGAAGCTTGGCGCGGGCATCGTCTTCACGGGCGGCGGCGCCGCGATGCCGGGCCTCTGCGAACTCGGCCAGTCGATCTTCGGCGTGCCGTGCGCCATCGGCGAGCCCTCTGTCTTCAGCCCCGCACTTGACAACGTTCCCAACCTCCCCGCCTTCGCCACGGCCGTCGGCCTCATCCAATACGGCATCCGCACGTACCACGACACGGGCGTGAAGGACTTCATCAGGAGGATCTTCGGCCGATGAACGACAACGCCGCCAAACTTCTTCTCGTCGGTGTGGGCGGCGGCGGATGCCGCTTCGCCTCCTCCGCCGCCCTGCGCTTCGGCCCCGGCATCCAGGCGCTTGGCTTCGACACCGACGCCGTCACGTCCCGCTCGATTTCCGGCATGCGCTGCATGCTCATCGGTGCCACGCGCTACGACGGGTGCGGCACCGGCGGCGACATCGTCAAGGGCCGCACGGCGGCCTCCGACGACGCCGACACGATCCGAAACGCCGTCAAGGATGCGCGCATCGCCGTCGTTGTGACTGCTCTTGGTGGCGGCGTCGGCACCGGCGCCACGCCGCAGGTCCTCGCCATCCTCCGCTCCCTCGGCATCGCCTCGCTCTGCGTCGCAACGCTTCCCTTCGAATTCGAAGGACAGGAACGCGGCGCCGTCGCGCTGCGCGCCCTTCCGGTGCTTGAGGAGAACACGGACGCCCTCGTCCCAATCCGCCTCGACGACCTCTACGCCCCGGACCGCAACGCCCCGCTGTCGCAGGCGATGGCCTCGGCCGAGGCACGTCTCGGCGACGCCCTCACGCTTCTCTGGTCGCTCATGCTCAATCCGGGCTACATCTCGCTCGGCCCCGCCAAGCTTGCCTCCCTGCTCATGCAGTCCGCAGGCCGCTGCCGGTTCGCCGTCGCCACGGCGGAAGGCGAGGGACGCGCCTCCGAATGCGTCGGCGCCCTTCTCCACTCGACCATGCTCGGCGCCTCGCCGACCTTCGACGGCGTCCAGGCCATCCTCCTCGGCGTCCTCGCCGGCTCCGATCTCCGCCTTGCCGAACTCTCCGACATTTCGGGACGTTTCCGCTCGGTTCTTCCGTCGGCCTGCTCCTTCAACCTTTCGACCGTCCTCGACGAACGCCATGCGGGCACCGTCAAGCTTGTCGCGCTCCTCTTCGACGCCATTCGGACGCAGGAAGCCGCCCAGGAGGCGGCCGCCGACGAACTTCAGGCCCCCGCCAGCGAGCCGCGCCGCCCGCGCCGCCGCGCCCGCTCGGACTCGAAGCTGGCCCTTGGCGCCTCGGGCCGCGGACGCTTCCAGGGCGTCGAAGGGACCATTCTCAACGGCGAGGACCTCGACGTCCCGACCTATCTGCGCCGGCGCATCACGCTTGACCGCTGATTGGCAAATGCAGAATGCAGAATGCAGAATGCAGAATGGGGCTGACGCGGAAACGATTCAGCAAACAAACGCTTTAACGATGCCACGCCTCATCCTCGCCCCATTGCGCGGCGTGACGCACCTTACGTTCCGCCGATGCCTGATGAAGCACTTTGGCGGGCTTGATGGCGCGGTCTCGCCATTTCTGACGACGGTTGCCGGCTCGAAAATCAAGGCCACGCACCTCGCGGACATCCTCCCCGAGGCCAACGACTTTTTGCCGCTCGTCCCGCAGATCATCGGCAAGGATCCAGCGCAGTTCCGCACGCTGCTTCTCGCCGTCCGCGACCTCGGCTACGCGCGCTGCGACCTCAACGTCGGCTGCCCGTGGCCCCTCATCGTCAAAAAGGGACGGGGCGCGGGGCTCCTCCGCGACGCCGACAACCTTCGCCGCATGCTCGACGCCGGCTGCGACGTCATGGGCGACGGACTCTCCGTCAAGGTCCGTCTTGGCATCGACCGTCCGGGGCTCCTTCTCGAGCGAATGGAGATATTCAATTCCTATCCGCTCGCTGAGATGACGATTCACGCGCGCACGGCGGCCCAGCGCTACGAAGGAGAGGTCGACCTCGACGGCTTTGCCGACTGCCTGGCGGCCGCCAAAGCCCCCGTCGTCTACAACGGCGACATCCGCACCGCAGAAGACTGCCAACGGCTGGCCGCGCGATTTCCAAACGTCGCCGGCTTCATGATTGGCCGCGGACTCATCACCGATCCCGCCCTCGCGCGCCGCATCCGCCACGCCTTCGATCCGCAAGGCGTCCAATCTACGCCGCCTCCCTCATGGCGCCTTTACGAAGCCTTTGTGCGTGACTACGGCGGGCAGACGCGCGCCGAACTCTTCGGCCCCGGCTCCTTCCTCGGGCGCATGAAGGAGTTCTGGAGCTACCATCACGCCGCCTACCCCAATGGCGAGGCCCTCTGGCGCCGCCTCCGCACCTGCCGCTCCTACGCCGAATACGACGCCATCATCGACCATCTGACAACCCGACCGGACGACCATGCGCATTGACATGCACACACACGCCTTCGCGGACAAGATCGCCGCGCGGGCCCTTGAGGCCATCATGGCGCCAATGCCGCCACAGTACCGCACGCCATACGACGGGCGGCTCGCGACGTTGGTTTCGCAACTTAAGGCGAACAACTTTGACAGGGCGGTCCTCTGCCAGATCGCCACGAAGCCGGGGCAGTACGGCCCGATTCTCGAATGGTCACAGGCCATCAGGCGCGGTGATTTCGGCGAAGAAGCCGCCAGCATGATCATCCCCATTCCGTCGGTGCACCCCGCCGATCCCGACCGCGAGGCGCGCATTGCCGAGGTGGCGAAGCTCGGCTTCAAAGGCGTCAAGCTCCATCCTTATTTCCAGCGCTTCACGCTCGACACGCCCGACCTGCTCGACTATTTCAGAATTGTCCGTGACAACGGTCTCTTCGTCATCTCGCACATCGGCTACGACATTGGCTTCCCATTCGAGGATGTCTGCGGGCCGCGCCGCGTCGCCCATGTCCTCGAAGCCGTTCCCGATCTCCGCATGATGATCGCCCACTTCGGCGGCTGGCTCGACTGGAAGGAGGCCTCGCGCATCCTCATCGGCGCGCCGGTCGACATCGAAATTTCGATGGCGATCGGTTTCTGCGAGCCGGACCTCTTCAACGACATGCTCCGCCGCCATCCACAGGATCGGCTTTACTTCGGAAGTGACTGGCCCTGGAGCCAGTATGGCGTCACTCTGCCGTTCCTCGACGCGTGCGGCCTCGACCCCGCGCGCAAGGAAGCGCTCATGGGCGGCAATGCCGCGCGCTGGCTGGGGGAACCGGGAATAGGGAACCGGGAATAGGGAACAGACTCGGCCTCTACGTGAAGACCACGTTTACGGTTCGAAGAGCTTGCGGAAGCGGAAGCCGTTGACCTCGGCGAGGGAGATGATGCGGTTGGCGGTGGCGCCGATGCGCCACTCCCTGAGGGTGTCGAGGTAGAGCATGCCGTCGCGTCGGACGAGGGCGCGGTCGCAGAGCGCATCCAGCCGCGCGGCGGTTTCGGGGTCGTCGCAGGCGCGGGCGGCGGCGGCGAGGAAGGAGGCGGTCGCGACTGCCGGCACGGGAGCCGGATTCAGACAGGGATGAAATTCGCCGCCGGGACCCGCCGAGGCTTCAAGCGTGGTCCAGTCGATTCGCGCGGACGCCTCCTGCCAGAGCGCGAGCGTCATGCGGCGGTCCGAGGCCCAGGGTTCGTACCAGAGGAGCGACCAGCCGTCAAGGCCATTGTGTCCGCGCGGGAACATGAGGTTTGACCGCGCGTGGTAGACAAGGTTGAGGGCGCCGCCGCCGAAAAGGGGTCTGGAGTAGTGCGCGAGCGCCCAGCGCTCCCAGCGGTGCGCGTCGCGCGACCAGTTGCCGTGGCCGAGGCGCGCAAAGAGCGCGAGGGCGAAGTGCGGGTGGTTGTTGCACGGGAAGAAGGTCAGACCCGGTTCGCATGTCACGCCGCCGGTGGGGCCGTTGCGCATCTGGAAGACCGTGGCGTCGATTAGCTTCCCGACGGTGTAGTGCACGCGGCGTCCGTCCGTCCACACGAAATCCCAACCCTCAGTCCAGTAGCGTGTGTCGCCCGAGAAGGTTTCGTAGAGCGCGAGAAGCTGGAGCAGGTGGCCGGTGTACATCACGTTTTCCCGCCAACAGGGATCAGGCGCCCACGGCTTTTGTCCCCAGTAGGACTTGGACATGGCGTAGGCCCAGACCTCGCGCCCTAGGTAGCGCCCGATGCAGTTTTCAAGAATGCGTGCTGCAGTCGCGCGTTCTTCTTCGCCGCCCCGCGCGCCAAGCGCCGCCGCCGCATAGCCGCAGAAGGCGATGTGGTACCGCTTCGAGGCGAGCCCGAATTGATGGCCGCCGACATCCCACCACTCCCGTTCCTCTTCCGACGGCAGCGGGCCGGTCACGTGGTCGAGCCACGTAAGCGCCGCGCGCTCGTTATCGGAGAAGGGAGGCGCCTCAACCTCTGCGGGGGGGCGTGACATGACAACGTTTGACGGGAGCCGGGGCGGTCCACCGGGAATCGCCAGAATGGCGCGGAATGCGACGACGACGACGAGGAAGCCGAGCAGCGCCCAGGTGTAAGGGCGAATCGCCTTGCGGCCCCTCCCGCAGGACCGCGCCCGGCACAGGGCGCAGTCCAGTGTCCAAAGGGAGAAGGAGACGATGACGGCCTTCTGAAGGGAGGTGACCCACGGCACGAAGGGGGAGACATGGGCGGCGTGGAGCGCCACTGCGAGTCCGAATACGGCGGAAATGGTGGAGAGAATGCGCGTCCAGATTCGGTCGCGGCCAGGCTTGTCGTGCGCCACCAGAAGGAGGATGCCGCCAAGCGTTGCGCTCCAGCACCCGGCGTTGTGGCCGATCATCGTCGTGTTCTCGGGCACGAGGGCGATGACGACCAACCCCGCCGCGTTCAGGGCGAGTCCCCATCCGGCCGCACGTCGCCGCCAGCCCTTCATCTGGAGAAGGTCCGGCGTGAAGGCGGCGGCCACGCCGAGGGCCGCGAAGAACATCGCGGCCATGAAGATGAAGTGGCACCAAGGACCTTCTACGCCTCGCACCGTCGTGCGCCCCAGCGCACTGAGCATCCGTGTGAGCGGATTGTAGCCGCCGCCGGGCCAGCTCAGGGCGGCAAGGATGAAAGACGCGAACGCCAGGCCGCCGAAGCAAATGGTGCCGTTGAGGGCCATCCCAAAGCAGCGGTGGGGGAAGCGGGTGGTGCCTTTCGTCTCTGGATCCGTCTCTTTCACGGAGTCCATTCTACCACATTTGACGCCCTGAATGAGATTTGGTAGTATTGGAGTATCCTTGTCATGGCCGGAGCGGGACGCTCCACCGTTTCAAGCCGGAGGAGACTGACATGAGAATTTCAATACCTTACGGAAGAACCCGCGAAGAGGCCGAGGTCGCGGACAGCCGGCTTCTCGGCGTTTTCACGGCTCCATTGCCGGCCCCCGTGCCGGACCCCGAGGCCGAGGTCGCGCGGGCGCTTGACAATCCAATCGGGTCGCCGCACCTGGAGGAACTCGCCGTCGGCAAGCGCACGGCCGTGATCATCCTCAGCGACCACACGCGCCCCGTGCCCTCCCGCATCCTTCTGCCGCAGATGCTCGCGCGGCTGCGGCGCAGCAACCCGTCGATTGACATCACGCTTCTCGTGGCGACTGGCTTCCATCGCGGTACCCGCCGCGAGGAACTCGCCGAAAAGCTTGGCGAGGAGATCGTCTCGCGCGAGCGCATCGTGGTCCACGACTGCCGCGACGAGGCGTCGCTCGTCGACGTCGGCATCCTGCCCTCCGGCGGCCGCCTCTGCGTGAACCGTCTGGCGATGGAGGCCGACCTGCTCGTCTCGGAGGGCTTCATTGAGCCGCACTTCTTCGCCGGTTTCTCGGGCGGGCGCAAATCGGTGCTGCCCGGTATCGCGTCGCGCGTGACCGTTCTCGCAAACCACTGCGCCGAGTTCATCGCCGATCCCCACGCCCGCACGGGCATTCTCGAGGGCAACCCCATTCACCGCGACATGGTCTACGCGGCCGACAAAGCGCGGCTCGCCTTCGTGCTCAACGTGGTGATCGGGCAGGGCAAGCGCATTGTGCGCGCCTTCGCCGGCGCCCACCGCGCGGCGCACGAGGCGGGTTGCCGCTTCCTTGTTGACGCCTGCCGCGTCCGCGTCCCGTGCGCCGACATCGTCGTCACCTCCAACGGTGGCCACCCACTCGACCAGAACGTCTACCAGTCCGTCAAGGGGATGACGGCCGCCGAGGCCGTCGTGCGCGCAGGCGGCGTCATCATCCTCTGCGCCGCCTGCGGCGACGGACACGGCGGAGAGGGCTTCTACAAGATGCTCTCCGAAACGCCGTCACCCCGCGCGCTGCTCGACCGCATCCTGGCCGTTCCGCGC
>JAEEGL010175892.1_pt1 | contig 12664 bp, 13 predicted proteins | sample 9134231 | NCBI WGS metagenome assembly JAEEGL01 (sample SAMN16246548, study PRJNA631951) | gut metagenome | biome: gut microbiome; feature: rumen; material: fiber-attached | host: Bos | place: Iran: Karaj | collected 2018-10
CTTTCCTTGACCGTATCCTGGTCACCTGCGAAGTCTATGGGGTCAAGGCCACGATAGTCCTCAACAAGGCCGACCTGTACGGGGAGGAAATCGGGGAAGAGGTAGCCGCTTTCAGGAAAATATATGAGGGGGCGGGCTACAGGGTGATGCTTACCTCTACCGTCACAGGAGAGGGAATAGAAGAACTCCGGGAGGCCTGCAGGGGGAAGGTGAACCTGTTCTCCGGGGAATCCGGAGTGGGAAAGTCTTCGATAATCAAGACGCTGGATCCGAAACTGGACCCGAAGGTGGGGAAGATTTCCAGTGCCCATCTCCAGGGAAAGCACACCACATCATTATATGAGATGTACCCTCTGGGCAGTCCCGAGCCTTATGGTTATATCATCGATACTCCCGGCCTGCGCGGTTTCGGCCTCGTGGACCTGAAGCCGGAGGAAGTCGCCCTGTATTTCCCCGAGATGCTCCGCGCTTCGAAGGGCTGCCGCTTCACTCCCTGCACCCACACCCACGAGCCCGGATGCGCCGTCAAGGAGGCCCTCGACTCCGGCCTCATCAGCCCCGAGCGCTACAATTCCTACCTCGGAATGCTGGAAGAGGACAGGAAATTCCGCTAGCCCGCACGTTCCCTTACGTCATTCCCTAAGGCATCGACATTGCTTTGCTTTGTGATTTAATAACATTATCTTGTAGGAGCATATCGTTGTCTTTGAATCGAAAACCATATGGAAAAAAGGTATATTGGAACAACGGAGGACAGAAAAATGAAAAAGTCATTGTTTATTCTTTGCGCCGCCGTTTCGGCGCTCGTATCCTGCAACAAGGAGCCGGGCTGGAAACTTGTCTGGACCGAGGATTTCAACGGTCCCTCCATCGACGAGGCGGTCTGGGAAAGGGTTCCGAATGGCAAGGGTGACTGGAACAATATGATGTCGCTCCGGGAAGACCTGGCATTCATCGAAGACGGGCAGCTCGTCCTTCTCGGAAAGATCAACGACGGCAGCACGGGGGACACGACCGCCTTCGTCACGGGAGGAGTCAAGAGTGTGGGAAAGAAATCCTTCCAGATGGCCAAGTTCGAGATCAAGGCTAAGTTCAACGATGTCCAGGGATTCTGGCCGGCCCTATGGCTGATGCCTGAAGGAGCCGTCGAGGGCGACTGGGCCGAGATCGACATTATGGAGCATCTCAACCACGATGACTTCGTGTACCAGACCGTCCACTCGCGTTATTCTCTGGATGTGAGCCGGACGGAGCCTAAAAACTACGGAACCGGTCATATCACCAATAACGACTGGAACATCTATGCCGCCGAGGTGTATCGTGACAGCATCTGCACGTACACCAACGGTGTGAATACCATGACTTATCCTCGTTTGGAAGGCAAGGAGAAGCAGTTCCCTTGGCCGGACTATCCTTTATATTTCATTCTCTCCAACCAGCTTGAGGGGGACTGGGTAGGGAAGGCTGACAAGCCGGAGGAGTTCCCTTCGGAGCTGCGCGTGGACTGGATAAAGGTTTATCAGTGGTCCGAGTGACACGGACTATAAGCCTGGATTCAGGACGGCGGCTGTGCTCAATCGTATCGGGAGAGTTCCTCTGCGGAGGGGACCGGATAATCGAGGTTCACTGCGTCGGACACCCTGGCCCTGGCGGCGAGGTCTTCGGGGGAGTCAGGCTGGACGATCGTGATCTCGCTGTCGTCCCCATAAATAATCCGGTAAGAATCGATATCCCTGGGACCCAGGGCCGTGATTGCCGTTGCCGTTCCGAAAACCAGTTTGCTCCCGGCAACGACATAGACCTCTCCTCCGCCGACGCCGGACGTGCATCCGTAACGATAGTTCCTGCCATAAATGAGGTTCCCCTTTATCTCCAGGTACTCTTCCGGCGAATTGCCGCATAGCAGCAGGGCGACGTCGTTGTCCCTGTGCGGAGTCCCCTCGAACCTGTTGTCCCCGCAGCAGAAGATGACATTGTCGTTGAAACAGCAGTCTTCGTAGATGGCGGGATGACCGTCGGTCGTGGCCCAGTGCTCGAACGCCTGCTGGCAGTAGGCGATCCGGTTGTTTATGAAATGATTCCCTTTGGAATGCAGCTCGAGCGTGGTGGGGCCCTGTATGGTCGTCGCCGTGTCATAGCACCGGCTTATCTGGCAATTCCTGACCGTGGTGCCGTTGAAGGGGTCGTCCCCGATCCAGAACTCGACGCCGTTACCGTAGCGGACAGCATAGTCATGGGAGAAGCCGATGAGGAGGGATCCGCCGATTATATCTATGTCACAGTCACTTATAATGCACTCCCGACAATCCCTCATCCCGTGGGCCCCGAAACCGACGACGGCGATCGAACTGATGTTGCATCGCGTCATGTCATAGACCCCGTCGTTGCCTGAAGCAAGGCAGTATGTCCGGGGACGGGTGGCGGATTTCATATACAGATTCCGGAAGTCCCCGGCAGTCGTTTCCTCCGCCCTCCATTGCCCTGAGACGAAAAAGTCCCCTTCCTTCTCAAGAAGGTCCTTGCTGAAAACCAGATTTCCCGTTATCCTGTTGTCTTCCGGAGACCAGAGACAGCCGATATTCCCGGAATAATGTACCTTTTCCACCGTTTCGTGAGTGTACCCGTAGAAATCTTCGTCCCTGGCCATGTCGAGCCGCCAGATCCCGTCGCCCTCGTCGGCCCAGGAGCCCGGGTCTTTCTGCACGCGGAATCCGCAGACGATGGGTTTCCGGCCTTCTCCGTAAGAGGAAACGGTGCAGTCGGTGCAGCCACTTATCGATTCGAAGAAAATGTCCCCGGCCTTGAAAAGGATCATCGCGCCGGTCTTCTGTCCGGCACTGAGGGCTCCGAAGGTGCGCAGCGGGGCCTTCTTCGTCCCCGGATTGCTGTCCGAACCCGTCGTCGAGGAAATGTAGAAAACCTTTTCCCGCGGTGTGCAACTGCAGGCGAGAGCAATCAGGATGAGAGAAAGGAACTTATTCATTTCGATCAGTTTATGTCTATAACGTCAAGCCGGGAAAGATGCCCGCAGGGACCCCTGCCAGGCGAAGGTCTGCCAGAGGGAACGGACGAGCAGGTGGGTGAAATAGGCGGCAAAGAGGATATGGACGGGAGCCGTTTCCGGGCTGAAAAAGGCTGAGCCGGAGCCTGCTTCCGGAAGGAAATGCTTCCCGATGAAATAGACCAGGAAGAAACCGGCCACGGCGGCGAGGTTCGAGTTGCGCATCTCCCGGGTGGCGGTGGCCCCGATGAAGATGCCGTCCCAGGTGAAGGCCGCACAGCCGACCAGCGGCATCGGGAGGAGCCAGACGAAGAACCTGCTGCAGTACTCCCTTACCGTCAGATCGTCGGTTAAGAGGGAAATCAGCGGACTCCCGGCAAGGTGGTACAGCAGGATGAACATCAGGCCGACTCCGAAACTCCATATGAAGACCTGGCGCACCGTGAGCCTGACGAGGCCGGCGTCCCTTTCCCCGAAGAACTTGCCCGTGAGGGCCTCTCCCGCATAGGCGAAACCGTCGGTGAAATAGGAGAACAGCAGCAGGAATTTCATCATTATGGTAGCGCCTGAGAGGGGAAGGTCGCCATAGGAGGCGGCGAGGGAGGTGAAGGAGATATATACGACCACCAGGGCGAGGGAGCGGACGAAAAGGTCGGAATTGACCGAAAAGAACTTGCCCATACCCTTTGTGAAAGTACCGTGAAGGTCCTTCAGGTTGAAAGGTATATGCCTGTATTTCAATCGTATGACCCCAAGGGCGAAGACGAGGCCTGCGTATTGGGCCAGGACGGTGCCCCAGGCGATTCCGTCGAATCCGATATGCCTGGACAGAAGGATGCTGGCTGCAATGTTCACCCCGTTCACCACCAGGTCGGTGCACATCGAACTGAAACTGTCCTGCATCCCTATGAACCAGCCCCTGAATGACATCAGGCTCAACGTCGCAGGCGCCGCCCAGATCCTGATGAAGAAATACCGCAGGGCCAGTTCCCTTACCCCTTCGGAAGACTTCAGGAATGTGAAGCAGAGTTTCTGGAAGGGCCATTGCAGCAGAATCAGGACAAGGGATATGGCGAGGGCCGCCCCGACGCCCCTGACCAGGGTGCGTCCGCAGTCCGCCTGGTCCCGCCTGCCGAAAGCCTGGGCCGTCAGTCCTCCGGTTCCGGCACGCAGGAAGCCGAAACTCCAGTAGAGGATATCGAAGAGCATCCCTCCGATGGAGATTCCCCCGATGATGGTGGCGGCGTCGCCGTCGAGATGGCCTGCGATCGCCAGGTCCACCATACCCACTAGGGGGACTGTGAGGTTCGCCAGTATGCTGGGCAGGGCCAGTCGGAGTATCTCTTTGTCGAGGGCTTTCATACCGATACAAATTTAGGAAATAATTATATTTGCATCAGGGAATCAACCGGATTTGTATCTATTCTCAAGATAATGCGTAAATTATTGACACTCACCCTGATGGCTATTTCCTTATTCTCCTGCGGCCCCCGTCCCGTCGAAAAATGGAGCGATTCCAAGGTGGAAAAATGGTATGGAAAGAACCCTCTCGTCACCTCCTTGCGGGCGAAACTGTGGGAATGAACGGATAAAAGGGAACTGGCCCGCCAGTGGCAGGCGGATCCCGAAATGTGGCAGACGGTGTTCGACTTCCTGAACAGTCCCGACCTCGACACCCTGGCTCACTGCAGGCACGACCTCAATCCTGACGGCACCCTCTTCGCCAATGTCAACGAATACGAAACCAAGTCCGAAGGGCAGTACGAGGTCCACCGCAAGTACATAGACATCCACTATGTGGTCCTGGGTTCGGAAATCACCTGGGCTGCCCCTTTGGAAAGGGCCGGGAAACTTTTGTCGGATTACGATCCCGAGACGGAATGCGCGATGTACGCCTCTGCGGAGGACGCCGAAAGGATAGAGTTGAACCCGGAAAGGTTCTGCATCCTCTTCCCTGGTCAGATGCATATGCCGGGAATCTCCCTGGACAAGATGTCCAGGATTGTCAAGGTGGTGGTAAAGGTCCCTTATAAAGAGTAGGAAGCGGTGTAGAGCCTGGCGAGGCCGAATGAAAGGGCCCTGTGGGTGACTGAGGTGCAGCCGCAGCCCTGCAGGATGGCAGTGAATTTTTCCTTTCCGGGGAAGTTCACCACCGATGCAGGCAGGTATCTGAAGGCGGATTCATTGCCGGAGAGCCTTTTGCCGACTCGGGGGAGTATGTGCAGGAAATAGACCTCGTAGAGTTTCCTGAGGAGTTTCCCCGAAGGCATCGACAGTTCAAGGATCACCAGTTTCCCGCCAGGCTTCAGTACCCTCATCATTTCCCTTATTCCTTTTTCCAGATTCTCGAAATTCCTGACCCCGAAGGCGCAGGTGACGGCGTCGAAACTCCCGTCCGGGAAGTCCAGGTTCTCGGCATCTCCCGTTACGATGGAAATCCTGTTCCCAAGCCCTTCCGAGGCCACTTTCCCCTCCATTACCTTCAACATCCGCGGAGAGATGTCCACTCCGGAGATCCGGCATCTTTCAGGCAGGGCCCGGGTCAGGGCGATCGTGGAATCTCCGGTGCCGCAGGCCACGTCCAGAACGGCTTCCGGCTTCATGGCGGCGACCTCCCGGATGGCCCGGCGCCTCCACCTGCGGTCGATGTTCATCGAGGCCAGGTGGTTGAAGGCGTCGTACCTGGGGGCGATGTCGTCGAACATCTCCCGTATCTTTTCTTTCCTGGGCATTACGGGACGGGATCATAGCCGCTCCCTCCCAGGGGATGACACCTGAGGAGGCGGCGGACGGTGAGATAAAGGCCTTTGAAGGGCCCCCATTTACGGAAGGCCTCGAGGGCGTACTGGGAGCAGGTGGGGGTATACCTGCAGGTGGAAGGGAAAAGCGGGGATATGCAGACCTGGTAGAACCTGATGAGCCCGACGAATGGGGATATCGCTATCCTCCTTATGATTTCTCCTGCCTTACTCATCGCCAAGTTCCCTTAGGATGTCCCCCACGTTGTCGTAGATGGACCGGTAGTCCAGAAGGTCCCTGGAATTGTAGAGGAATGCAATGTCGATTCCCGCAGAGGCCGGCACGAGGGCCTTCTGCCTGCGGTAACTCTCCCGGATCCTCCTTTTGATGAGATTCCTCTTAACAGCCCTGCGGAAACTCTTTTTGGGGACGGATACCATCATCCTGTTCACCCCGAGGCCGTTTCCTTTCAGGCAGCAGTATCTGATGGCTCCGGATCCTCCCCAGTTTCCCTTTGAGAAAAGGTTCCCCACGGCCGTCCTGCCCGAGAGCCTCTCGGCCTTCGGCAATGAGAACGGTCCCGGAAGGAGGGCTGTCATCGTCTTTGAAGTGAACGGTTATTGGGCCAGCCCCTTCAGGCAGATCTCGATGGCCTTCGCGGCGGAGGGTACCTCGGCGGTGGGGGCGGCCACCTCTATGGTGAGCCCCTCTTCCTCCATCGCCCTCACGATGGTCCTGCCGTATGCTATGAACTTGATGTCTCCCTGTTCGAAATCGGGGAAATTCTCCTTGAGGGAGTTGACGTCGTTGGGGTTGTAGAGGACGATGATGTCATAGTCGTGGAGATTGACGGACTTCATGTCCTGGAAAACGGGTTTGACCATCGCGGCGGCGACGAAATCCAGCCCGTTGGCCTCGAAGAGGGCCGAAATGGTCTTGGCAGACGACGAATCGGAGGTGGATATGAGGAATTTCTCACCCTTGTGCTTGGTCCCGACAAGGTCGATGATGGACTGGGCCGTGCCGTTGCCGTAGAATATCTTGCGCTTCCTGTAAACGATGTGCTTCTGGAGGTACATCGCCACGGCTTCGGTCGTGCAGAAGTATTTCATCGTCTCGGGGACCTTGAAACGGAATTCGTCGCAAAGCTTGAAAAAAGCATCGATTGTGTGCCTGGAGGAGAAGGCTACGGCGGTGAAATCGGAAAGGTTCACCCTCTGTGCCCTGAATTCCCTGGCGGTGAGGGGTTCGATGTTGAAGAAGCGGTGAAAGTCGATCTCCACACCGTATTTCTGAATGAGGGAGGTGTACGGAGACATATTCACCGGCTTCTGCTGGGCTACAAGTATCTTATTGATTTTCATTTTGTTGCCTGTTCGTCAAACAATACCTGCACGTCAGTGCATGAGGGCGGCGGCCACCAGCAGTCCCGTAGGCAGGATTTCGAGCGTGCAAAGATACAAAAATGTTGTCAATGGATTGCAAAACGACGCTGAAATCTGAAGTTTGCCTATCAGGAAGAAGAAATAGATGACTGCTGTTTCGATGATGAATACCTTCCGGATGACGGTGGGGGCGGTCCCGCAGAGGGAGAGCGCGGCCACCGTGGTGAAGGTTATGATGCAAAGGATTATGAACCAGTTGAATGAGGACCGGTGCATCGACATATATGCGTCTTCGTGGGAGCGCTTGGGCCTGAGGATGACGACGAGGATGCGCCGAAGGAGGATGTATGCGAGGAAGGCCCCGACAAGGGGCAGGCAGCCGACCCAGTGGGGCAGTTCCTCGAAGAAATCGGGGGCGAAGGCTCCGAACCTGTCGGCTATGAGGCAGAAGGGGATGATGAGTATGGCCGCCACGATGTTCCTGTCCCTCATAAGCTGGATGCTGCCGTCGATGTTGAGGTTCTCCTTCCATCTGGTGAAACACCTTGCAATCGAGGGGAGGATGTCCAGGAAATTCCTGAGGTTCAGCAGGAAAAGGAGAATAGAGGCGAGAGTGAGGATGGAATTGACCGGATTGTCCTCCCATTGGGCCGTGTCGTGGGGGAAGACGGCCGGTTCGGCGGAAAGCATCCGGAGGTCGCTTCCGGGGAAGGCCTTATCCATAGGGAGGATCTCCACGGCCTCTTCCGCGGGAACGGCGTGAACCGCCGCTTCCGTCAGGACGGAGTCCGCCGCCGCCAGGGAATCCGTGACGGCGGGAGTGGGTGAAAAGGTTATGGTGTCTTCCTGGAACATCAGTTGCCTCGCTTTGCGTTATATCCCATCGATTTCAGGAGGTCGGTGACCTTGTCGCGGAAATCTCCCTGGACGGTGATCTCCCCGTCCTTGGCCGAGCCTCCGACGCCGCATTTCACCTTCAGCGTCCGGCCTAGGTCCGCAAGGTCCTCGTCCGTTCCCCTGAAACCGCTCACCAGCGTTACCTGCTTGCCGCCCCTGTTCCTGCGGTCCAGGGAAACGATGAGCTTCTGGCGGGACGGGGGAAGGGTCTCCTCCCGGTTTTCCTCTCCGGTGGAGAAGTTGAAATCGGGGTTGGTGGAGTACACGACTCCTAATCTTTTCTTCCAGTCGTTGTCCGCCATGGCGGGAATATTTTTTGCAAAGATAGCGATTCTATTCGTATATTTGTATTTTGCCGAATTAAGAGTCTGTTTATGCAATACAGGATATCTGACAAACCGAAATTCTGGAACAGGTTGACCGCCACGCTGGTCTTCATCGTGGCCGCGGTGACCTACCTTTCCACCATAGAGCCCAGCGCCCCTTATTGGGACTGCGGTGAATTCACGGCCTCGTCCTACAAGCTCGAAGTGGGCCATCCCCCCGGAAACCCCTTCTTCCAGCTGGTCGTGAGGATATTCACGCTCTTCGGTGACAACATGCACGCCGCAGTCCTGGCAAACGCCTGCAGCGCAATCTGTTCCGCCCTCACCATCCTTTTGCTCTACCTGACTGTGGTGTTCTTCGCCCGCAGGCTGGTTCCCGGGGGCGAGGACGGGAAGAGGAGCCCTTCGCAATGGGCGGTGATTTTCGGAAGCGGAGCCGTCGGAGCCCTTGCATATTGCTTCTCCGACACCTTCTGGTTTTCCGCCGTGGAAAGCGAAGTGTACGGTATGTCCTCCCTTTTCACGGCCCTCGTCATCTGGTGCATGACAAAATGGTACGACGAGGCAGACTGTAAATATGCCAATCGCTGGATAGTGCTCATCGCTTTCCTGATGGGCCTTTCCATCGGAGTCCACATGCTGAACCTCCTTGCCATACCGGCCCTTGTCTTCCTTTATTTCTACAAGAAGCGTGAGGAAGGGAAATACACCCTCTGGGAATATGTCAAGATTTTCCTTCTCTCCATCGCCATAGTCGGCGTGATGGTCTTCTTCGTGGTTCCCTACCTTCCGAAACTGGCCGCCTACACCGACCTCTTTTTCGTGAACGTCCTCGGCCTTCCGTACAACTCCGGCGCGGCCTTCTTCCTCCTGGCCCTGCTGGCCCTCTGCTTCGCCGGGCTTTACCATACCCTGAAGAAGAACCGGGTGTTCTGGAATACCGTCCTGCTATGCTGCACTATGCTGGTCGTCGGTTTCTCAGTCTTCACGATAGAGATCATACGCTCCAGCGTCAAGCCCCCCACCAACGAGTACCAGCCGGACAACGCCTTCACCCTCGTAAGGTACATCTCCCGTGAGCAGTACGGCTCCCAGCCGCTGTTCTACGGCCCTTATTTCGACGCTCCGTATGAGTTGAAGATTCCCAAGTACTGGGCTCCCCTCAACGGGAAATACAAGAAGGTCGACGGCCCCATCGACGTCATCTACGACTCCGCAGGAGAGATGCTGTTCCCGAGGATGTGGTGCGGCAACGATTCCCGCTACATCGATTTCTACGAGTCATATATGGACGGGAAGGGGAAGGTCGTCCCGGGGGCGGAACACAAGAAGCCTACTTTCGGCGCCAACATGAAGTTCTTCTTCGATTTCCAGCTGGGCTGGATGTACTGGAGATATTTCATGTGGAACTTCGCGGGCAGGCAGAACGAGATTCACGGCCCTTCGCCCAACCTGTTCTACGGCAACTGGGAGAGCGGCATCAGGTTCCTGGACGAGATCCGGCTGGGCGACCAGTCCTACGCTCCCGACATCCTGAGCCACAACAAGGGGAAGAACCATTATTTCCTCCTGCCCCTGCTTCTCGGCCTTATCGGGCTCTTCTTCCAGTTCGACAGGGACAAGAGGGGATGCTGGCTGGTCTTCCTGACCTTCTTCATGACCGGCATCGCCATCGTCATATATCTCAACCAGCAGCCCCTGCAGGTGCGTGAGCGCGACTATGCCTACGCTGGCTCGTTCTACGCGTTCTCGATCTGGGTGGGCCTCGGCGTGGCCGCCCTCGAATCCCTGCTTTCCGGCTTTCTGAAGAAGGAGCGTTCCGCGGTAATCGCGGGGGTCGCAATAGCCGCCGGTCTGGTGTCCCCTGCGATAATGGCGCAGCAGAACTGGGACGACCACGACAGGAGCCACAGGGCGACGGCCGTGGAGATGGCCCGCAACTACCTCAATTCGGTAGGTCCCGACGGTATGCTTGTCACCCACGGAGACAACGACACCTTCCCTCTCTGGTATGCCCAGGAGGTGGAGAACGTCCGCACCGACGTGAGGATAATCAATACCTCCCTCCTCGGCACCGACTGGCACATCGACCAGATGAAATATGCCGTCAACGAAAGCAAGCCCCTGCCCCTGAAGGTTCCTGCCGAGATGTACCTCTATGGGACCAACGAGATGGTCTATCTCGTGGACAGGTATGACAAGCCCCTTCCACTTGCGGACGTTATGGAGATCTTCCGCCATCCCGACGTCAAGGTCGAACTCGTCAGCGGCAGGAAGGTGGATTATATCATAGGCCATAAATTCACCATTCCCGTCAACAAGGAGAACGTCATCAAATACGGCATCCTCCCCGAGAAGTTCGCCGACCTCATACCACCCGAGATCACCATCGAGATCCCCGCGAGCAGGGAGTATATCACCAAACCCGAGCTCTTCGTCCTCGACCTCCTGTCCAATTACCAGTGGGACAGGCCCCTGCATTTCCTCAACATGGGCGGGGACCTGAACGTGGGCATAAAGGATTACCTGATGTACGAGGGATATTCCTACAAGTTCATCCCCATCCGGAACAAGATCACGTCTTCGGACATCGGCCTCTGCGACACCGACGGCCTGTACAGGAAGATGACGGAGGTATATACCTTCGACGCCATCTCCAGGACGGACTGGCTGGTGGACTACCAGAACATGTACACCCATCTCGCCTCCAACCCCCTCAGGACGATGTTCGAGAACAGTTGCGCCGCCTTCATGAAGGAAGGGGAGTTCGACAGGGCACTGGAGATGCTGGACATGAGCCAGAAGGTGATGACGGACGAGAATTTCCCCCTCGTGGCCGAGTGCATAGGCTTCGGCTTCAACGACCTCACCGTGGTGCAGATCATCTCCGACTACTACAGTCTCGGTGAGACGGAGAAGGCCAGGGACCTGGCGACCCGTTTCTTCAAGGAACTGCTCACCAGCATAGGCTTCTTCATGGATTTCTACGATTACGCCAAGGAGGAGTTCGAGACCTGCTGCACGATGGTTTACTACCTTTCCGACGCCGCCCGTGACGGAGGCGACACCGAGTTCGCCGATATGGTGATATCCGCTACCAAGAAGATGCTTGGCCAGGAGGAGGACGGCGGTGAAAACGTGGGTGGAGAATGATGGTTGAATTCCCTTCAGGAGAATGGTCCGACTACGCCCTGGTGGACTCCGGTAACGGAGAGAAACTGGAGCGGTTCGGGAAGTATCTGCTCATAAGGCCGGAGCCCAAGGCCTTGTGGGACAGGACCTTGTCCGAAAAGGAGTGGCTTTCCAGGGCCCACGTCCGGTTCAAGCCGGGGGCCGGGTTCGGCCGTGCTGGCAAGGAGGACAGTGGCACCTGGGAGAAACTCCGCCGGATGGACGACCAGTGGTGGATTTCATACGGTCCCGCCCCGAAGATGAGCCTGAGGCTGGGACTGACGGCTTTCAAGCACGTGGGCGTTTTCCCCGAGCAGGCCCCCAACTGGGATTATATCTATTCCAACACATCTGAAATCGTATGCAAGGCGGCCGAGTCCGGAGCCCCGAGACCGAGGGTGCTCAACCTTTTCGCATATACTGGTGCGGCCTCCCTCGCGGCCAGGGCCGCGAGGGCGGATGTCACCCATCTTGATTCGGTGCGCCAGGTGGTCACCTGGGCCCACGGCAACCAGGACGCCAGTTCCCTGGACGGGATCCGCTGGCTGGTGGACGACGCGATGAAATTCGTCCGGAGGGAAATTCGCAGGGGGAGCGTATGGGACGGGATCATCCTCGACCCTCCGGCCTATGGGCACGGCCCCGACGGGGAGATATGGAAATTGGACGAACTCCTGAACGAGATGTTGAAGGGAGTTTCTTCCATCCTCGCCCCCAAGGACTCCTTCATGGTCCTCAACCTCTATTCGAACGGCTATTCCGCCCTTCTCGGCGAAACCCTGGTCCGCGAAGCCTTCCGGCTCGACGGCTCCTACGTCCTCGATTCCGGCGAACTCGCCCTCCGCGACGGCTTTGGCAAGGCCCTGCCCCTCAGCATCTTCGTCCGTCTCCGCCGATAATCAATCATTCCAATACCCCGGAGGAGACATTCCCAACGCTCCCAGATACACGGCTGACGCCGCAATGCTCGCTTATGGGAACGTCTCCTCCGGAGGAAGTACCTCTCTGGTAATAAAAATCCCGTGCCGGAAGACACGGGACTTATGGTATCGCAGGTGCGGGATTACTTCTGGATCGCGGCGATGCCGGGGAGGATCTTGCCTTCAATGGCCTCGAGCATCGCGCCGCCTCCGGTGGAGACGTAA
>JAEEGL010576925.1_pt1 | contig 12664 bp, 9 predicted proteins | sample 9134231 | NCBI WGS metagenome assembly JAEEGL01 (sample SAMN16246548, study PRJNA631951) | gut metagenome | biome: gut microbiome; feature: rumen; material: fiber-attached | host: Bos | place: Iran: Karaj | collected 2018-10
AAAATACTACGTATTTTTCGCTGTTTTGGATTCATCCAATACATATATTTATAAAATATGCCCCTTACAAGCAAGCTTGACGGTTCATATTTTAAAATATATGTGCTGTTCTGAATAGTTGCGGCACATTGGGGGCACCACCTTGTGTCGCATTACAAAATTAGTGCTAGGAGGTAACACCATGTTAAAGACAGCATTAACGATCGCCGGAAGCGACTCCGGCGGAGGCGCCGGTATCCAGGCAGATATCAAGACCATGACCATGAACGGAGTGTATGCTTCGAGTGTGATCACGGCTCTGACTGCACAGAACACAACCGGCGTAAAAAGTGTGAAGGAGGTAGATGAGGAGTTTCTTAAGGATCAGCTGGATTGTGTTTTTACAGATATCTATCCGGATGCGGTCAAGACAGGAATGATTCCGAATGCTTCGCTTATGAAGGTGATAGCGGATGCGCTTGAATTCTATAAGGCAGGCAATATCGTGGTGGATCCTGTAATGGTGGCAACAAGCGGTGCATCGCTTATGGCGGATTCGGCGCTTGAAGCCATGAAGAAACTGATAATACCTCTTGCGACGGTTATAACACCGAATATTCCCGAAGCAGAAGCACTGCTTTCGATGAGGATAGAGAGCGAAAAGGATATGGAGCTTGCGGCAAAGTCACTCTATGAGGCATATGGCTGTTCTGCCCTTGTAAAGGGAGGGCACGGAATAAATGACGCGAGTGATTATCTGTATTCGGATATGGGTGGTAAATGGTACATATCCAAACGGATAGACAATCCCAATACACATGGAACGGGATGCACCCTGTCAAGCGCCATAGCTGCCTTTCTTGCCAAAGGACATGAGCTGAATGAGGCGATAGGGCTCGCCAAGGATTATCTTACGGGAGCCATAGCCGACGGCCTTGATCTGGGTAAAGGAAGCGGACCGCTCAATCATCTTTACACGCTTAGCAGTGCGAAAGGATAGTGGAGTTTGGGGAATGATCTCCGGGAGGTAACAAAATCCAAGGAGACAGATATGAAGAAGATCAATGTAAAGAAAATGATACTTACTGCAATTTTTGCGGCAATAGCAGTTATCGGATCAATGTTTTCCGTGCCTGTTGCAGGCTCCAAATGTGCGCCGATACAGCACCTGATCAATGTGCTGTGTGCAATATTCCTGGGTCCGTGGTACGGAGTGGCAGCGGCATTTATCGCAAGCGTTTTACGTAATATGATGGGACTGGGTACGCTGCTTGCATTTCCCGGGAGTATGTGCGGAGCATTGTTGTCCGGATTATTGTACAGGATATCCGGCAGGAGGATCGCGGCCTACTTAGGGGAAATGTTTGGAACGGGAGTGATAGGAGGTATGCTGGCATATCCCGTTGCGGCGTTCTTTATGGGGAACAGCTCGGCAACACTGTTCATGTTCGTTGTTCCGTTTCTTATCAGTACGATCGGTGGTTCCATACTGGCATCGGTACTGTGTGAAACATTGGCACGCTCCGGACTGCTTGCCTACTTAAAAGGCATGTTAGGAGAAGAAAGTAATGAAGGAAATGAAGTACACAACACAGATGGACGCAGCAAGGAAGGGTATAATAACACCTGAGATCAAAGAGGTTGCGCGTAAGGAAAACATGGATGAGGGGAAGCTTTGTGAGCTTGTTGCCTGCGGCAAGGTGGCAATATGCGCAAACAGGCACCATAAGTGTTTAAGTCCTGAGGGCGTAGGCAGTATGCTCCGCACCAAGATCAATGTCAACCTCGGAGTGTCAAGGGACTGCAGGGATTATGATATCGAGATGCAGAAGGTCATGAGCGCCGTAAACATGGGTGCGGAAGCTATCATGGATTTAAGCTCGCACGGTGACACACAGCCTTTCAGACGTAAGCTGACCTCTGAGTGTCCCGCAATGATAGGAACGGTTCCCGTATATGATTCCGTTATACATTATCAGAGGGACCTTGCGACTCTAACCGCAAAGGATTTCATAGATGTAGTGAGACTGCATGCAGAGGACGGCGTTGATTTTGTTACCCTGCACTGCGGCATTACGAGGAAGACGATCGAGCAGATAAAGAAGCATAAAAGGAAGATGAATATCGTCAGCCGCGGTGGAAGCCTCGTTTTTGCGTGGATGAGCATGACGGGTGAGGAGAACCCTTTCTACGAATATTATGATGAGATCCTTGATATCTGCGAGGAGCATGATGTGACCATATCGCTCGGTGATGCGTGCAGGCCCGGGTGTCTGGCGGATGCTACCGATGTGTGTCAGATAGAGGAGCTTGTGCGGCTCGGTGAGCTGACGAAGCGTGCGTGGGAACACAATGTACAGGTAATGGTCGAAGGCCCCGGACACGTACCTCTCGATCAGATAGCCGCCAATATGAAGGTTCAGCAGACAATATGCATGGGAGCACCCTTTTACGTACTGGGTCCGCTTGTTACCGACATAGCACCCGGCTACGATCACATAACCTCTGCGATAGGAGGAGCAATAGCAGCCATGAACGGAGCTGCATTTTTGTGCTATGTTACTCCGGCAGAGCATCTTGCACTGCCCAATGTCGAGGATGTTAAGCAGGGCATAATCGCATCCAAAATAGCGGCGCATGCGGCCGATATTGCCAAGGGGATCCCGGGGGCAAGGGATATTGATGACAGGATGGCTGACGCCCGCAGAAACCTTGACTGGGATGCGCAGTACGAGTGCGCGCTGGATCCGGAAACCGCCAGGGCGATCCGGGACAGCAGGGCGCCCGAGGATGACCACAGCGAGGCCTGCAGCATGTGCGGCAAATTCTGCGCAGTCAGAAGCATGAACAAGGCTCTCGCGGGAGAGATGATTGATATATTATGATGAACAGGGACATATTCAGGCTATATGCAATTACAGACGGACGATGGCTCAGGGAAGGTGAGCGTCTTGAGGATAAGGTGGAGGAAGCCATTCTCGGCGGAGCCGGTATCGTGCAGTACAGGGAGAAGGAGCTTAAGGGAGAAGAGCTTAAGGCTCAGGCTCTCAGGGTTAAAGAAGTATGTAACCGGTACGGAGTTCCCCTTATCATAAATGATGATGTAAAGCTTGCGGCCGATATAGACGCGGACGGCGTGCATGTTGGAAGCTCGGACATGGATGTTGCCGATGCAAGGAAATTACTCGGAAATGATAAGATAATAGGAGCTACAGCCAAAACGACAGACCAGGCTAAGGAAGCCTGCAGAGCGGGTGCCGATTACCTCGGGAGCGGTGCGGTTTTTGGAAGTGAGACCAAGGCTGATGCGAAATACATGAGCAGGGATCTGCTCGAAGACATAACCTTGAGTGTGCCGATACCGGTTGTTGCGATAGGCGGTATAGACGAAACCAATGTTTCAAGGCTTAAGGGTCTTCCGATCGCGGGAGTGGCAGTGATACACGGCATCTTCGGTAAAAGAAATGTAAGGCAGGGTGCGGCTTCCATAAAGGGCCACCTGTACGGAAGACCGGTGGTACAGTGTATTACCAATCATGTAACCGTCAATGATGTGGCAAATGTTGTACTGGCCATGGGTGCTTCACCCATAATGGCGCATCATATAAAGGAAGTGAGTGAGGTGCAGGAAAAAGCATCGGCACTTCTTCTTAATCTGGGTGCGACGGATGATTATGATGCGATGAAGGAAGCCATGAAAACGGCGGTAAAATATTCGCATCCCGTGATCATTGATCCTGTAGGGGCAGCCGTGAGCAGCTTCAGACGGGATCAGGCTGAAGAGCTTATTAAGATAGGAACACCTGCCTGCGTAAGGGGGAATTACTCTGAAATACTTGCTCTTTGCAGGGGGCGGGAAACATTAAACGGCTTGGATGATGACAGGACATATGATAATATTGAGGAAATGAAGGATGTGGTATGTGAATATGCGGCAAGGCTTGGAACAGTGGCAGCCGCATCCGGAGTGACCGACATAATATCGGACGGCAGGACTACGGTATGTATCGAAACCGGTCACAGTATGCAGAGGCAGATCACGGGTTCCGGATGTATGCTGAGTGCCGCGATTGCTTCGCAGATCGCTGTCTGCTCCCGCAGGGAGCTGCCGTATATCGCAGGTACCTGCAAATATATAGGGGACAGGGCAGCGAAGGCGGCAGAAGAAATATTGAAAGAGGAAAAAGGAAGCATGAGCTTCCGCCTGCGCTTTACAGACAGCATATAACTGTTATGAATACATACGATGATTTAAGGAAGTATTGACATGAGTGGAACAATTTCGGAAGAGAAGAAAAATATCTGGGCGTGGTTTCCGGTAACCTTTGCGACGGCTCTGTTCTGCTGTATTTTGTGGGGCAGTGCCAGTCCGGCGATAAAGATTGCTTACGAGCTCTTTAAGATAGGACCTTCGGATACTGCCTCCCGTATAATGCTTGCAGGAGCAAGATTTATAATAGCGGGTGTTATGACGATCCTGTTCGGCTCGCTCATTTCGCGCAGATTCCTGAAGCCGCAGAAGGAGTCCATAAGGCCGATACTGATCCTTTCCCTATTTCAGACGGTTGGGCAGTACTATTTCTTCTTCATGGCGCTTGCTCATACGTCGGGAGTTAGGGGATCGATAATCAATGCTTCCGGCAATTTTTTCACTATTCTTTTTGCGGCGTATCTCTTCAGGCTTGAAAAGATGACGCTTAAGAAGTTCCTGGGATGTATAATAGGTTTCATCGGAGTTATAATCATAATCAGTGGCGGAAGTGCATCTGTTTTAAGCGGAAGCTTAACCTTCGCAGGTGAGGGTGCGATGCTGATCGCGGACTGCTTCTACGCGCTGTCGGGATGCTGCATCAAGATATTCTCGAGGAAGGAAAACCCTGTGGTACTGAGTGGATATCAGTTTTTCGCCGGCGGGATCATTCTTTTCGTGATCGGCGCCGTTATGGGCGGTAACCTGACCTTCTACAGCTTAGGCTGCGTATGGAACCTTATTTACATGGGATTTATTTCGGCAGGCGCATATACACTGTGGGGTGTTCTGCTGAAGCACAATCCGGTGAGCCGTGTATCGGTGCTCGGCTTCATCAATCCCGTGATGGGTGTCCTTTTGTCGGCACTGTTCCTGGGTGAAAATCAGGAAGCCTTTTCCCTGTTGGGACTTGCTGCTCTTATCCTGGTTTCGGCTGGTATAATAATAGTAAACAGAGTAAATACTGTTTCGGCGGATTTGGATCATGAAGGAAGTTGATTTTGCAAAAGGACCTGTATGGAAGTGTATAGTTGCTCAGGCGATACCGCTTACGATAGCACAGTTTGTACAGCTTCTCTACAATGTGGTTGACAGGATATATTTAGGACATATGGGAGAAGGGCACTCTCTTGCACTTACCGGAGTGGGGCTGACTTTCCCCGTGATCACCATGATAGTGGCATTTTCGGTACTGTTCGGAGCAGGCGGAGTGCCTCTTTTTTCTATTGAAAGAGGGCGCGGAAACACGGACGGATCGGCAAGGATAATGGGCGTGTCATTCACCCTGCTGATAATGAGTGCGGTCACCCTGATGCTTGTGGGATATATCTTTCGAAGGCCTGTACTGTTTGCGCTTGGTGCAAGCGAGGATTCGTACGTGTATGCCTCGCGTTATCTTGTTGTATATCTTGCGGGCACGCTGTTTGCAATGACTACTACCGGTATGAACGGATATATAAGTGCGCAGGGATTCCCGGGGACTGCGATGTGCACAACGATCATCGGAGCTGTAATAAATATTGTACTAGATCCTTTATTTATCTTTGTGCTGGGAATGGGGATACAGGGAGCAGCCCTTGCGACGATAATCAGTCAGTTCGTTTCAGCCGTGTGGATACTCAGGTTTCTTACCGGCCGAAGATCACTTATACGGTTAAGCCCGGGAAACCTTGTTTTTGATGCCGGGGTGGCTTCCAATATTTTCAGGCTTGGCCTGTCCAATTTCATTATGCAGGGAACCAACTGTGTTGTTCAGATCGTCTGTAACAAGACGCTGCAGAGCTACGGCGGTGACCTGTATGTCGGCATTATGACGGTGGCCAATTCTGTCAGGGAGATATTTATGCTTCCGGTATCCGGCATAATCGGAGGCGCGCAGCCGGTGATAAGCTTCAACTACGGAGCAAAGTCATATAAGAGGGTTAAGGACGGCATCAACTTTAACACTGTTCTGGGTACTGTGTATACCGCACTTGCCTGGCTTCTTGTTATCGCAATCCCTGCCTTCTGGTTCAGGCTGTTTTCGGATGATCCTGCAATGGCGGCTTCGGGGGCTCCTGCGCTTAAGATTTATTTCTTCGGCTTTGTCTTTATGGCATTCCAGTTCGCGGGACAGACTTCCTTTCAGGCACTCGGAGATGCAAAGCATGCGATCTTCTTTTCCCTGTTGCGTAAGGTCTTTATAGTGGTTCCCCTGACTCTTATCCTGCCCTGTATGGGACTCTCGGTCCGGGGTGTCTTCCTGGCGGAGCCGATCTCCAATGTAATAGGAGGCATAGCCTGCTATACCACCATGAGGCTTACGGTGTATAAAAAGCTTAATGAGAGCATGAAGTGAAATTCTGTCCCCGTACTCTTTTTCATATGAACCTGATTGTATTATGGTCGTCTTTTTTGGCGGGGTTCCATTGCGGCATGACTGATCCGTCATCATCAATGCCGTTTGGATCATGATTTTTAACAAAACCGGCAAGGTAATTACACATTACTCTTGCAAGGTCATAGTGGTGTCCCCTGAAAGGGCGCCAGCACATGTTAAGTGTCTCAAACCAGAACCACAGATCGACCGAATGGAATGCTCCGGGATCGTCGTAACCGGGAATATCGGGGTCGAATTCGTAAATGTAATGCCTGCCGTGAGAGCCTGCGTGCAGTGCGGCATCGATCGCGTTATGGACGGACTGACCGACTATGCCCTCTATGTCTGCGATCGTTTCATCGGCAGTATATCCTGCGATTATCGGAATGTCTGCCTTTCTGTTTTCACAAAACAGCTCATAAGGATCTTCTTTGTACGTGGCATTGTCGTCAATGGGAGAAAACCTCGGATGGCCCGTGTCTGCCCACTGTGCATATTTGTCCCTTATATATAGTGCATCAAGTCCGCGGGCTTCTTCCAATGAATTAACACCGAGGAATTCGAAGAAGCGTGTTCCTTTTTCCTCAGCCTCACGAAGCGAAATGTGTCTCAGGATATCATCCCCTTCGATCCGTATAAAACCGCTTATTATTGCAGCTCCCCTGATAATGCCGAAGTTATCTTCATCCGTAATATGATGCAGAACGCTTCCGCCGCCTGCGGACTGGCCGGCGATGGTTATATTGTCCGGATCGCCTCCGAATGATGATATATTGTCATAAACCCATCTCAGTCCAAGCTTCTGATCCAGAAGTCCGAAGTTCGACGGAGCCTTACTGTCTTCGGCAGTCAGCTCCGGATGAGCCAGGAAACCGAGAACCCCAAGCCTGTAATTAATGCTGACAACGATGATACCGCGCCTTGCCAGACGCTCACCGTTAAATTCCATTTCCGGAGTATATCCCCACTGGAATGCACCTCCGAAGTACCATACAAGCACGGGAAGCTTGTCTTCGGTTGTATTTGCAGGTGTCCATACATTAAGATACAGGCAGTCTTCATCCATGGGAATGTCCTTGTCCACATGCCATTCCCTGCAATATATGTCATCACCCATTGCCGGCTGATCCTGTATTGAAATGGGTGCAAACCGGGAAGCATCAAGAACTCCCTCCCAGTCCTTACAGGGCTTCGGGGCTTTCCATCTGTTTTCGCCTACCGGCGGCGCACCAAAGGGTATTCCCTTATAAACCGTTACCCGGGGATCGTTTCCGGGTACTCCTCGCAGTCTTCCGTTTTTTACACTCGTTTCTCTAAGCATGGTCGTCCTCCTTGAAACAAAGACATGGGACCGTGTCTTCCCTGTCTTCCATATATTAATGATTATCATACCATAAAACCATTGAAAAGCACGCAAAAAGATAAATCAGATGTTATAATTAACCTAAGTACTGCTTTATTAACAATAAAAACGACAGGAGACCTGAATTATGCGATTTATTACTGCGGGCGAGATAATGCTCAGGCTTACACCGCCCAATTACGACAAAATAAGAATGGCGACGAGCTTCGAGGCCAATTACGGAGGTAGCGAGGCCAATATTGCTCTGGCACTCGCCAATCTGGGAGTGGACAGTTCCTTCTTCTCGGTAGTGCCAAATAACAGCCTGGGAAAGAGTGCGATAAGGATGCTGAGGAGCAATGATGTGCATTGCTCACCGGTGATACTGTCAACTCCGGAAGAAACGCCCACGCACAGGCTGGGAACTTATTATCTTGAGACGGGTTTCGGAATACGCCCGAGCAAGGTTATATATGACAGGAAGCACAGTGCTTTTTCCGAGTACGACTTCTCCAGGGTGGATATTGATGCGCTGCTGACGGGTTTCGGGTGGCTGCATCTGTCGGGAATAACACCTGCCCTTTCGGGAAGCTGTGCGGATTTTGTGCTTGACTGCCTTAAGGAGGCAAAGAAAAAGGGACTTACGGTCAGCTTCGACGGCAACTTCAGGGCCAAGCTGTGGAGCTGGGATGAAGCGAGGGATTTCTGCACTAAGTGCCTGCCTTATGTGGATGTTCTGCTTGGAATAGAGCCCTATCATCTGTGGAGGGATGAAGAGGATCATGGTAAGGGAGATGTAAAGGACGGAGTGCCGCTGCACCCGGATTTTGTGCAACAGGATGAGGTGTTCCATGCATTTGTGGAAAGATATCCCAATATTTCATGTATAGCAAGGCACGTGCGTTACGCACATTCCGGCAGTGAGAACAGTCTCAAGGCGTTCATGTACTATGAGGGTAAGACATACGAGAGCAAGACGTTTGATTTTCATATCCTGGATCGGGTGGGAGGCGGAGATGCCTTTGCGAGCGGGCTGATATATGCAATGATGAATGACTATGATCCGATGGATACGGTCAATTTCGCAGTGGCATCAAGCGTTATCAAACACACTATACACGGAGATGCCAATATCACCGATGATGTGGAATCGATACGCAACCTTATGGACATGAATTACGATATTAAAAGATAAAGGGTGATATCTTAAAAACGGGTGTGAACAGAGAGATTTTTATGATATAGTTATTATATATACGTTTTTATCCGTGAATATAGTTACTGTGTATCTTTCTTTGTATCGTATCGCAGGGAGAAGGAGTGCGCCATGTCATATTTAACAATGAGAGACGGAACTAAGATTTATTATGAGGATCAGGGAATAGGAGAGACCCTTCTGTTTTGCCACGGTCTTAACTGCTCACATCTTTATATGAAGGATTTCATGAAAGAGTTCAGGGGCGAATACAGGCTCGTATGTTACGATCAGCGTGGACACGGGGCTTCGGACAGGGCGGAGCAGCATGTAAATGTCGAGACTCTCGCACAGGATCTGAACGAACTTATAGAGACACTGGATCTTAAGGGTATCACAGCCATAGGTCATTCATTGGGTGCAACCACACTGTTCAGTTATGTGGATCAGTTCGGCTGCGGAAGGCTGAAGAGGATGGTTGTTGTCGATATGTCTCCCAAGGTGAGAAATGATGACTGGAAGGGCGGTAATGCTCAGGGCAGGTGGACGGATGAAGATTTCATGCAGGAGATGGAGCGCATATTCGATGATGCCGGATATGCGGAGTGGTATTTGAACAAGACAGTCTTCAATCCTTCACTTTCAGACACCGGCACGGATATGGATGAAGCCATGAGTGCGCTCTATGGGAAGGTGATAGATCCTTTCACAATGGCAGGTCTTATGTTTTCGCTCTATCGAACCGATCTGCGTGATGCGATCGGGAAAATAGAAGTGCCTTTTCTTTATATCATGCCCGAAACACCGTTATTCTCAAAGGAGAATGTCGATTATATCATGGATCATGTTAAGAAGGAATTTGTTCTCAAGAAGGATTTTCCGGGTACGACGCATGATATATTGAAAGAGAAGCCGCACGAGGCCGCTGATGGTATCAAGGACTTCATAAAGGAGTTCTACAGATACAGTATTTAAGTTCCGGCAGGTAATAAGGCGGATATTTATAAACATTCGGGCAACTGTTCAGAAAGCAGTCACTATTCACATTATGGGATATAGTTAATGGATGATAAACAGACTAACGGTTTAAAATCTGTATTTACTCCGCTTGGGGTGTGGGCATTTTCCATAGGGACGAGTATAGGATGGGGCTCATTCATAGTCACCTGCAACACGTATCTTCAAAAATCAGGTATTCTGGGTACGGTTTTCGGGCTTATAACGGGAATGGCAGTAATTCTGGTCATAACCTGGAATTTACAGTATATGATCTGTAATACACCCGATGCAGGCGGTGTATATACATTTGAAAAAAGGGTTGGCGGAAAGGATATAGCCTTTCTTACATACTGGTTTGTATTGCTGACCTATTTCGCTGTCCTCTGGGCAAATATCACATCGCTTCCCCTGTTTTCCAGGTTTTTCCTGGGAAACACGTTTCAATTCGGATTTCATTACAGTTTATTCGGATACGAAGTGTGGTTCGGTGAGGTACTTCTATCTATGTTTTCAGTGTTCCTCATTGGGTTGCTCTGTGCTAACAGCTCTTGTATCCCCAATAAGATCATGATCGTGGCAGCACTGGTGTTTACCATAAGCTTTACTGTGTGTGCGCTGGTGGCTTTCATGCGTCATGACAGTACGATGAGCTATTCACCGATGTATACGGAAGGCTCGGCTGCATTTGCACAGATCGTACGTATCGCCGTGATCTCCCCCTGGGCATTTATAGGGTTCGAGAATATTTCGCATTTCTCCGAGGAGTATACATTTCCGGTTAAAAAGGTACGCAGCATTCTGCTGTACTCCGTACTGATCACAACGACGCTTTATATATTTGTTTCGGTTCTTTCCGTATCTGCCTATCCGCCTGAGTATGAGAGCTGGCTTGCTTATATAAGGGATATGGGCAACCTTGACGGGATCAAGGCTGTTCCGGCATTCTATGCTGCGGGATATTATATGGGGCAGACCGGTATCAATGTTCTGATGTTTGCGCTTTTTGGCGTTATACTTACAAGTCTTATAGGAAATCTGCTTGCGTTAAGCCGGCTGCTTTATGCAGTCGGAAGGGACGGAGAAGCTCCGCGGATGCTGTCTGAGGTAAATCAGAACGGGATCCCCGGTAAAGCCGTTTACTGCGTAGTGTTCATTTCATTCTTTATTCCCTTTCTCGGAAGAACAGCCATAGGCTGGATAGTGGATGTAACTACCCTCGGTGCAACCATCATATACGGACTTCTATCATATGCCGTGTACAGACATGCAAGAAGCGGAGGCCGCAAAACAGAGAAATATACCGGAGTGGCCGGTATATTTCTTATGGGCGGATTTATCCTTCTGTTGCTGATACCGGGTCTGCTTCCGTTTGATGCGATGGAAACGGAGTCATATGTGCTGTTTATAGTATGGTCGGTGCTTGGTCTTGCATATTTCCGTATGCTTATCCGTAAGGATATCAAGCATGAATACGGACAGCGCATTATCGTGTGGATACTGTTGCTCCTGCTGGTGCTGTTTGCTTCAATGATGTGGGTTTCAAGGGCAACGGAGAAGGCGGCATACAGATCTGTTGAGAATATAATCGAGTATCATGAGACTCATTCGGCCGATGATTCGGTGGAGGAGGTTAAGGCGAACAGGCTTGCCTTCCTTGATGAACAGGCGAAGCATATAAGCAGTACCAATACTTTATTTACAATGGTTTCTCTCGGTCTGTTTGTCCTCACTTCAATGATCATCTTAAATAACTACCGTGATACACGAAAGCTCGGTGAAAGACTGACCGCCGCGGAAGAGGCTGCGGAGGCTGCGAGGAAGATCGCAGAACTGAAGCAGTCCATCTCATCCCTGCTTGATAATATGCCCGGACTTAACTTTTCCAAGGATGCCGGGACCGGAGTGTATCTTGCATGCAACCAGGCTTTTGCCAAGTATGCCCACAAGGACAGTCCGGAGAGTGTGGTGGGACATACGGATGATGAGCTGTTCGATGCAGTTACGGCCGGACATTTTGTTCAGGATGATCATATGGCATTGTCCATGGACCAGCCATATATAATCTATGAGGATGTTCTTGACGGCCAGGGAAAGAGTCGTCAGCTTCAGACTACAAAGCTTAAATATATTGACAGCTCCGGCAGGCTGTGTCTGCTCGGAATGAGCCAGGATGTTACGGATATGGTCCGGATCCAGCGTGAGAATGCCCTGACCAAGGAAGCTTATGAAAAGGCCCGCAGTAACGGTATCATTTATACGCATATAGCACAGACACTGGCACGAAGCTATTCTGATCTATATTATGTAAACATTGAGACCGGGGAATTTGTTGAGTATATTTCCGGCGGAGAAGGCGGTATCCTCAGTGAAGAGCGGAGAGGTGAAGCTTTTTTTGATAAATGCACGGAGGATATCGAACGTCTTATCCATCCCGATGACAGGGCCACGATCGCCGGGTTGATGAATAAACAGGCAATCGTTGAAGTTCTTGACAGGAACAATTCCTTCCTTATGACTTACAGGCTTATGCCCGGGAGCGGA
>JAEEGL011377391.1_pt1 | contig 12664 bp, 9 predicted proteins | sample 9134231 | NCBI WGS metagenome assembly JAEEGL01 (sample SAMN16246548, study PRJNA631951) | gut metagenome | biome: gut microbiome; feature: rumen; material: fiber-attached | host: Bos | place: Iran: Karaj | collected 2018-10
CTTGAAACCGTCTATGAGTTGTGTCCTCACTTGCTCTGTCGTCATATAGACAACCGATTCATCTTTACCATTAAAGACTGTTTCAAAGTCTTCTTTAATGTCTCTTGCCTTTTCAGCCTCAATGTTTCCATCCCATTCACAAGACACGGTAAGGCTCTCAATGTTATCAATCAACGCAGTCCGAGAGAAATTACATGAACCATCAAATGCCACATAGTCCTCTCCGTCGCCAAAAACACCAGTTTTTGTGTGTGAAATGCCAATGCCTTCTTTTGGTGCCACTATTTTCACTACAAGCCTGTCATTCTTGATAAGCCAAGAAAGGCATTCAAAGAAATGCGTGTCTCGTTCCGAGAGGGTGGATTTCAGTTTTTCCAAATCGTCAAGGTCAAAAAATGGCAGGTTGTCTAACGTTCCATTGGCAAAAGCAGCTTTGTCTTGTTCGGTTAAAATGTCGTTAATAATCAGCCTCATTCGACCTCCGTTGAAGAGAAAAGACGCAAAGCCATCGGCCAGCACATTGATTGCTGACGAGGAGAAAAAGCCCAACATCAAATCGAACTGGGTAGCATTACACAAGCACTCCGAAAAGAAGCCTACTGGCTCCCATTGTGTGCGCGATCTGTAGCGACGATGTGGTGGGTATGAGATTTCGTTTAGCATTAAGAAACGAGCATTTGGTTTAGCATATGTGGTGTAACATTACGGAACGAAGTATTACTCCAATTATTCGCTAATATTGAATAGTATGGCTTCCACATTTTTTCTTGAGATTTCTTTATCAACCTTTTGTAATTTGGTTCTGACTGAAGCTTTTGATATTCCTTTTTATTCAAGAAATTACTTATAACAAAATCTATTCCTAAAAAGTAATCCATTGGAGGAAACGGAATTCTTGGAGCGATCAATAACAAAGGAATAAAAGAGACTTTTTTATCTTCATCTATAGAAATATCTTTTATATCTCTATTATTTCCATCTAAACCACCGTATATTTCTCTCATTGTTTTTCCACCGTATGTTAGGTGAAATAAAGGATGAAAAACTTTGGGCTCATCTAAACTATCATTTTTCGATTTCTCTTCGTAATCTAAATGCCAAGAGCACTTATATTCTATATTGTTTTCGTCATGACCAGAAAAGATGATAACAAAATTATACTTAGAGAAATCAAAAAGAGTCTTACTGTTTTCTGCACAATCACAAACAATCTTTACCTTAATGTTCTTTACATTGGTAGGACGACTATTACTACATTCAGGAAGTCTGAATTTTACATGGCCTCCGTTCTTAAACCAAGACTCTGCATCTTTTGCGTTATTAATAATCTTGTGTTTATACAAACAATTAATAAATCCATCACACTCTGTCATCATTTATCTGCTTTAAAAGATTCTAATTTCTTTTTTTCACACTCAGCAACTTCTATGGATTCATCTAAAGCACTTTGGATAGATACGTATTTTGCATCTTGCCAAGGGTACAAATCGTCTTGACCAGGAAGCAACAATCCGTCTTCTATATCCAACGGCTCTTTTGAAAAATCACATACCGTCCAATATTCATTATGAATCGAATACTTTGATTTTGCTTTTGCGGGAACTAACTCTACCCCTTCTAACTTTTCAGAAATGAGTTTTACTCGCTGTTCAGCATCATAGAATCGGATATATGTGTCGTTATTAATCATACCATACCACCATTCCTCTACCATAGGCATCCACCAACGAGGCCAACCTTCATAAAAAACCCCTCGATAATCTGCATCAAACTCATGTAATGATTCTAGAACTTTCGTCCAACCAGCTGATTTTGATTTGTCAATGCCCAAACGAACAGCTAATGTGTCTTCATCAATAAGAATACCCTGTTTTATAATTAACTCATTTAAAATAAAAGATGCTTTTGAATGAGCCGTAAAATCTTCTCGCCTCTTTAATTCAGATAAAAATCGACTATCTATTATATCTATTTTTTTAATATTCAAACTATTATCAATGGAAATATAATCTTTAAGTTGGTTATAACCATGTACTAATGAAACCATCTGTGTCTGATAAATTGGCAGTTTGTTTTTAAACTCTTGATAATCACCTTCGGATTTAAAAATCATAAAATCAAAAACTTCTGTTCCAAGACCATTAAGAGTTTTAGGCGCATTTTCGTTAGCAGAATATAGTATTATTGGAATGCTGATATCTTTCCCTTTAATGAAAGCTTCATTTTCTTTAGCTCGAATTTGCACAGCCAAAGAACTGCCCATGTAATCACATCTGATATCATTAATTATAGGATCTTCATCTAATTGTTGGTCAACTATAAGACCATCATAGTTTTTTAGCGACTCTAATATTCCACTGATTTTTTCTGTTGGTACAACAACATCAATATCCAGTTTATCCTTTATGGGGAAATTTTGGATTGCTTGCTTACCGTTCTTTCTATCATCAATATACAAATATTTAATCATTTTTTCTATTGTTTTAGTTATTAATGCTGTTTTGGGGTATTGTTATTTTAAAACAAGTAGCATAATCCTCTGAAGGTTTTACAATACTAATTGTCCCTTTATTAGCAACAACTATATCTTTAATAATCTTCAGTCCTAAACCTGTTCCTATTAATTGTTCGCTTGATGGCGAATCAAAACTTACCGGCCTAGAAGTTGTAAAGAAAGCGTCGAAAACAAAATCTTTGTCAGTATCTTTTATGCCATCTCCATTATCATTGAACAATAAAAATGTATTATTACCCTCAATACCAATTTGTATTAGAATTTTGCCTTTACAATTCTTACGCTTAATAGCTTTTTTCGAATTGGAATACAAATTCGATAAAATAGAACTCCATTCCGATAAGTGCATTGGGATTGTCACTGCGCCATAGTTTATTTGTTCAACTTCAATATCTATGCCATCTCTCATTGTCTTTACAAATTGTTTAACAACTCTATTGATTTCTACAGGATGTTTTTCTCTGTCCAAATTCTGGGACACTGCTACTCCAAAATAATTTGTGTAACTGAATAACTCATTAAAGTTATCTATTATTCCATCCAAAAACACTTGTGCACTTTCATCGTGAATGAATGAACTCAAGCTATAAATATGGTTGAAAATATAATTCTGTAGAGTCCGTACTTCATGAGCAAATTCTCCTATGTTTAAACCTAAACTTGCAAGAACCCTAAGCATCTCGTTCTCTTTAATAAGATCTTTTATCTTTTTTACTCGGTCTTCAACTTCAGCTTTCTTTTGTTCTTTTTCTTTTTCATCATAGGAAGAATTGTTATTGATTGCCTGAACAATTTCATTTGTATAGGTTTCAATAGCCTCTTTATCCGACTTGTTTTTTAGCTCAGAAGAAACTGTTATGTCAGTTTTGTTTTTGCTTCTTTGGCTCTTTATAATTGGTTGCAGTTTCTTTCTTGCTATCTCCAACGAAGAACTAACAAAGTTAATTAATTGATAAAATGCGTCATTCTCAATTAATCCCTCTCTACTTGAGGTTTCTTGAAAAACCGCTCCATTATTGCTTTCATCATCTAAAATCTCAACAAATCCAAACAAATGCTTTGTCGAAAAAGGAATATTTGTACCCGAAACACCAGTCCAACGCTGATTAATATGCAACCAATCATCAGTAGGCTCGCCAAAAGGAAGTACACGAAACCCATTGCGATATAATCTAATCCCACTAACCGAATTTGACATCTCTTTCAATACTTTCAAGTCATTTGAAGATATTGACTTGTATTTGTCTTTTTCGTATATAAAGTAGTAGGCCTTAAATCTTACATTGGTTAATGCAGGAAAAGAAGATATTGTTTCGTCTATATTTTTATCCTCGTACTCAACATTAGTTATATCATGAATTTCATCTTTAAGTTGCAAACTATCAATCGAAACTATTCCCTTATGGTCATCGCCAACATATCCTTCAATAACAACCAAAGCGTTGTCATAAAAACTTTCTACAGCATTTTTAATAACTGCACCGTCCTTAGAGAATGTGAACTTAAATGATGCCTCATTGATAACCGCTATATTGTTCGTTTTACTCCTTTCCGAAAGATAATTTGGCTGAAATAAAGAATTAACATATGAGAAGATTTTTTCTATGGATGATTTTGTCCATTTTTCTCTTAATCCGCTTATTCTTAATTGTGTACCACTTCTTTGAAATTCTACTAATTCCCGCTTTAATGGAAATTTTATAGATTCCAAATCCGTATCGGACACATACATATTCCAGTCAATTTCGATTCTCGTTTGCTGATACGAATTCCTCGCTTGTGTTGTTATTGTTAGGTGTTCTCCTAATCGTTGAGTTGCAAAACGTCCAATACCTTTTTTACCGGCCCTTGTTCTACCAAATAACAAAGATTTTGGATTATGGATTTTTTCCGTTGATGAAATTCTCATAAACCCGTTAATCAATTGTGCTTCGGTCATTCCAACTCCATTGTCGGTAATAATTAACGTTCCACCTCTTTCGTCTGTATTTAAAAACTCAACTGTAACTTCTGTTGCATCTGCATCATATGAATTTTTAATAAGTTCAGAAACGGCCGTTTCGGCTTTGCCAACTAATTCAATTCCTAAACGGCTAACCAAACCCGAATCTACGGTAAAACCAACCTCATTAATTTGTACCTCTTCCATGACAATCTTTTGTAAATTACTCATATAAAACAATTAGCACACATTATCTCATCCCCAAAAATATCTACAAGCGTCGTGCCTTTGCTTTGCTTGCGGCTTTCTTCTTGGCGTTTGATTATATCAAGTTTGATTTGGCGCACACGTTCAGGCCTACACAGTTCAGCAAGGCTTTCGCCTTGGTTCCAAGTGTAACCGTCTTTTTCAAAATCCATCGCTTTCTTGTATAGGTCAGGATGCTGTTCATACAACCAAATCCATTCTATCTTTTGCTGGAAAAAACAGAAATAGCAACCTGAGCGGCTGCGACAGTAGGTTCCCTTTTTCCCGTCCACTTCAAATGGAATTTCTTCGTAATATGCAGGAACACCCACGCCGCTTTCGCGCAACAAATTGAATATGTCTTCTTTGACAAGCACATCCGTGTTTTCAATCAAAGGGAACTCGTCCAATTGCCCAACAGGATAATCCGTCGTCTTCAGGAAAGCAAACACGGCTTGATTGAACAACTTAACATCATAATCAAGCAAAGCGTTCATCTTCTTTGAATAATAATACAACTTTGAGATAGGTTTCTTTACAGTATCCATGATTTCTTCACGCACGAAATCGTTTGCACAAAGAGTGTCATACAAAGAAACAATCTGGTCCAAATTGTCATTGCTCAAGAACTTACTAATGACGTCAATACTCCAAATGTTCCTTCGAAAAGGAAAGATGGCTTGAATGTTTGGTTTTGTGGAAATGTAACCATCCCTGTCCTCGTCGCCACGGATTCCAACATACGAAACGGCCAAGTCGTTGCCCACATAACGCTCAAACTCAGCAAGTTTCATCTTTTGGGTACACCAACGGGCTTGTGGCGAAGGGAGAAAACCGCCAGCCGCTTTCAGGAAGTGATGGAAAGGCGTTGGCTCCGAACTGGTTTCTGCCGCTCTCAACCGCTTGATTTCCTTGCCAAGATACGCCTCCAATCTTTCAATCAAACGCTCCGTTTCTTCCAATTCACATCCTGTATCCGAATTATAGTATTCAATAGGCAAATTGGGATAGTTCTGCTTTAAATAAATGGCCAAAGCTGCACTATCCTTTCCTCCAGAGATTCCTAATATATGTCTGATATTCATTGATTTAATTTAGAATGTAGGACTGATAATAATGCACATATTTCTATGTCACTTTTGCCTTGCAAAATACTAAAAATTTCCTTTTCCAATGCCTCAACTTGCTTTTTTTCTTTTTCAGGCACCACAAAAGTCTGAGTTCTAATGCTCGCGCCTTTGTTTGTCACTAAATCTATGGAATAGGCATCGTCAGCATCTGACTTTGATTTCTTGGAAATATCAGAGTATTTCTCACACTCTTTGAACAAAAACACAACATCATCCAATAGTTTTTCCTCTTCTTCGTCACGCAAAGATTCGAGCTTATGCTCTAATATAGGATAACATATAGATTGATACCACAAAACGCGGTTATCATATTCGGTCATAACTCGATTGTAAAACTCTTTCTGTTGCGTGTTCAACAAATAAGCCTTTACATACCCAAGTCTTTTTCTCAACTCTACGACATACTCGTTGTAATCTGACGATTCCAAGTTCAATTCCTCAACAACCCTCTCCTCTATGCGGTCAATCAATTGTGAATAGCAAGACCGTAATTCTCTGATTGCTCGTTGTATGACTCTACCATATTCCTCCATATTCTCTCCTTTTTTGATAGAAGTAATTGAGAAACCTAAAGCCTCAGGTAAATCCTCAAAGAAAGCTTTTTCTGGATCTTTCGCAGTAGCCAAAACATCCCTGAACTTCATGGTTGATTTATGGGCAAACTTTTTGGTATGTTTCGTGTAATCGTTCAATTTCTTGTAAAAAAACAAGAAAGGTTTTATGGTTTCCACAAAACTATCAGATGTCACAGCAGTTTCATCGTCTAGATTTACAAATCTCCTATATTGGTTGAAGAAATCCAGTTTTACTCCATCAACATCAAACGCTTTAATGCAATAATCAGCAGGATGCTTTTGAAGCAACTCAAAAAATGCCATATCCATATTTGGAATGTATGCGCCTGTATTGGCATCAGATAGTGCAAAGTCCTGCCGTTTGATAAACAAGAAAGAAGGAATCCAAAAATCCAAGAAGCCCTGCTTCAATTTATAAGGCTGGTTGACAAGGATTTTGATTAATTCTGATATTCTCCGTGGCTTGTTTGTTGTGCTTTGCATGAATTGAATGCACTCATCCCAAACATCGGTCAAACCATTGTTGTTGGGCTTATCAGAAAATTTGCCATTTTGATGTAACCCGGTATTTTTAAGCAAAGAGTAGTATATAGTTTTCTCAGGTGGAAACTTATCTCTGTCAAAGCCCATGTCATCTTCTTGATAATGCTCAACGAGAGCCATCAAATAATTCTTCCGTGCCATAGAAATAGGACTGCTTAACTTGTGACGATTGAACAGTTCGTTTATCATCACGGGGGATTTTGAATACACGTCATCACAAACATCAGAAAGCAACCCATTGAATTCTTTCAATGAACGAACTCTTTTTTGTTCACCCTTAAAAATCCAAATTACCCTATTCTTATATGCAAAAAGGTTGTCAGAGATAGTTTTGTTTAGCAAATCTTCTTCATACTCTTTTAATTTCATTATTTCACCAAAAGCCACATGATCAGACTTCTTGTCAATCAAGACTTTTGAAAGTATATAATCATATTTATTGATATTATACAAATGATCGATGATTTCTTCCGTATTATTGAAATACGCATAGATGATAGCGTGGTCCGTATTTATACTATAAGACTTAATTTCCTCTAATGCATTTGGCTTAGGCGAAAATATCAACTCTATGAATCCATCCGTATCTCCTGTTGGCACCATATCCAATGGCTCTTCACGAATCTCGTATTCAAAATAACGGGGTGTGCCGCTATGAAAGCAGTGTGCTTTTACAGGAGAAACCCTCTTGCTGATGAATTGACGCAAATCATCAATAAAAGATATAGGCCTCGACACAATAGCACCCGCTTTTTGTATTTCAAGTTCAATGTCTATATCGGTTCCTTCAAACAGCATCAAACGATTCTTATACGATGCAAACCTTAAGATTTTAAACCGTATTAGTTTTTCAATCAATTCTTTGGCATTTTCAACATCCATAGCAGAATGGGCATATCTTGCCATTTGTCCCAAATCAAGCTGAAAACTTGCGACACCAAACAAATTAAGTATTCCTATGGCTTTTACAATATTAATTGCATCATTCAATTGGTCTGTCGATTCCCATTCCAAACCTTCCACCCTCTCAATTGATGCCTGCATAGAAGCCCAGCTCATGGAATCAGCATTAGCATCTCTCAAATATGAATAGAAATTGTAACTGATGTAATCATAGACCAATCCCAAATGATAGGTAAGATTTCGCTTTGGTTGAAATTCCAATAAAGAATTATGGCCGCAATTGTTCAAGAAAGTAAAAAGTGACCGTTCATTTTGACCATACCTTTGCATGGCCATCGTGATAGCAAATGCAGAAAACGCATCCAAAGGAAACAATTGTCGAGCGATGTCTTCGGAGAAAGAGCTGGTAATGATTTTAGTTTCAATGGCAAGTTGATACAAATCAAAAGCCAGTTCAAAACCTAATTCAAATTGCTTTTTTGGCACTTGTCTTGATGCCAAATACAACAATTGTTCCACTGGTTCAACGAAAGTGATTTCCTTAAATCGCCCCTTTACCTTAATCCATTCATTTTTTTGAGTCTCGGTCAAGTCTTTGGAATATGAGCCGAAATTCTGATGAAGAGTCGTCAAAAGCAGAATATCACGAGTCGGCACATTGACAAACTCAGCAAATTTTTGAAGGAAATATAACTCTTGTTCAGGATTGTTCTTAGCAGCATGCTCTAGTACTTTCCCGAACTCGTCAACTACAATGAGCAAGAACCTGTTTTGTGACCTCAACCGATTGTAGAAGGTCTTCAGTTCATCCAAAATACTATTTGAACTACCATCTACATTCAATTTCTTACCAAGCAATGTCGACATTTCAGAATAGTCACCAACGATGTTCAGTATTTCATAAGCCGAAGCAGCAGAGAGGTTTTCTGGATTCAACAACCGCTTATGCTCATTCTTTGTGTCCAAATCCGCTTCCAAAGCAAGTAAGAAACTTGACTTGCCCGTCCCATAGGAACCAATAATGGTGAACGAATGGATTCCTGTATGAAAATCTTTTATAATGCTTTGAACAGCTTTTCTTACATTTGGAGTTACAACATACTGATTCCCCATCAAGAAACCATTCTCAATATTTGCTGATAGATTGAAACTACTACTATTCATAATATCTTTCAATTAGCTGTTTTGAATCAATTGGCTGAGTAATTTGCAATTGTCGGATTCCAGCCACATCACTATAAGTCAAACTATCAGAATACCGCTCTGATAACAATCTAAGCATATCAATTACTTCTAAATCATTCATGCAAAAAACCAATCCAATATCTTGAAGCAAATCAAAAGGAATTGTGTTGTCCTCATCTGGTTTGTACATCAAAACCGCAAAGAGAAACACTTCTGGAGTAACCTTTTTTTTGCCTTCAATATTGAAATAAAACGACTTATCTTTTTCATTCTCCACATCCTCTTCTTTCTTTTCTTTTTGCCTTAACAAATCCAAATCCATTAAAAGAGTGGAATAATCCTCGTTTGATTGAGGATTACGAGGAAGACAATAGTTCTGCAACAGTACGCCTACATCTTTTTTCACTGTATTCGCATTGAATAAATTTTCTTGGTTTGTCTCTGCCATTTTTCTTTTGACAAAAGTAACAATTTGATTCTTGTCAAATCTTCTGCGTTCCTTTTGAAATTCAACGAAAAACAAGTTGTATAATGATGCAACATTTGAATAAACCAAAAGGAAATGAAGTAGCCATAAAGTTCCCAAATCTTCCATAAAACGGTCTTTGCCGTCTTGATTGTTAAATAGAAAGTTTGGAATCCATTTTATTCTCTCATCATCACTGTTCAATCCAAAAGCCTTATACCAATATCTAATTGCAGCAACCATGTTTTTCCCAACTCCCAACTCCACAACAGCTTCTGGTGAATTAAACTCTTTTTCAGCCCTAATGAAATCATATCCCTTCTTCAGCCACAAAGACTTGCAAGGAAAAGATTCATGTCCAGAAAAAACATATTTTGAATAACTCATTTACTTTTAAATTAAAACTTGCAAATATAAGAAACTTTTCTGTTTCGACAATAAAAAATCTCCCCACAAGCCCAACGGCTCATGGGGAGGCTGTGGCTCTTTTCAAAACCACTAATTAAAATAACTCATTACGCTTGCCGAATCAATCTCCTTCGGCAAGAGGGGTTCCCTCGGGTGAAGGGTCGGGGCTTTCGGCTGGCTCGTCGACGACGTCGTCTTCAAGCTCCACCTCAATCTGGAGATGGTTGCTTTTGCGGCGACGCGTGTTCAGCCTGTTGACGATCTGCATCACCACGGCGAGATGCTCGGCGTAGTCGGCAGGCTGCTTCACGGCCATGGCTTCGAGATAGTCCACCAGGGTCACAAGCCGAGCCGACGCCTCCCGCTTCAACGACATCAAGGATTGCCCCTTGGGCACCGTGCCCTTGATCTTGTCGACCTCAAGCAACGCGTCCTGCAAGGCCTCATAGGCCGCCTGCAGGTTGGTGATGCGGTTGGCCAACTCGGACAGCCGGGCCACGTGCTCCTGCAACTTGGGCGACGCCAAGTCGCGAAGCAGCGTGCTGACAGCACCCACGCGCTCGTCCACGTTCATCCAAGCGAAGGGCTTGGCGTAGGAGTCGAACACTTGCTTGACCACCATGGCACTCGTCTTCATCGTCTCGTCCGACACGTAGCAGCACGAGTCGATGTAGCGCGAAGCCGCCACGAGCTGGTCACGAAGCAGGGCGTCCTCCTTACTGACGTTGAGCCGCACCTCCGCGATGTGCATGGAGGCAAGCAGGGCACTGTTGGCACTGGCCAAATCGCTGACCAATCCGTTCATGTACTCGTCCGAGGAGCTCTCCTCGAACTGGGCGCAGATCTCACTGAGACCTGCATGGTACTGGTTAGAGTCCAGTCCTAAACTCAATCTACAAAGTTTTTTCATGGCTTAAAACTTTAGAGGTTAAACAATAATTGTAAATACGGCGATGCCGCAACGCATGGTTGTTTTTCGGCGACAGCGTCCATGTCTCCGAAAGGTAGTCATCTCCTTGGCATAGTCCTGCAAAGTCATGGCACATGACCTCTACCCCCTCGCTGAGGGGTGAAAGGTCATGACACATGACATTTTGTCTTTTGCTGAGGTCTTTTTGGTCGTGCAACAAGAGCAAAAACACCTCGCTGAGGCGAATTTCGTCCTGTAACACGACGAAAGCCCCCTTATTCACGTCTTTTTTGTCGTCATCCATGAGCAAAAACACCTTTTTGAGGGGTGAAAGGTCATGATACATGACAAAATGACCCCAAGGGAGGGGGTAAAGGTCATGCACTATGAGGTCGCACCCCTCGCTGAGGGGTGAAAGGTCATGATACATGACTTCTGTCTCCCAAAGGAGGGGTAACAGGTCATGCACAATGAAATCGCACCCCTCGCTGAGGGGCATGAGGTCATGGCACGAGGCCAAAAGTCCGTGAAAAAGATGGGAAAGCTCCTATTAGTGACCCAGGAGGTCGTCGCCTGACAACTGATGGCAGGAGGCCATCAGGAACGAACGGCAGCATGGCCGCGATGCCGCCGACGTTTGCGGGTTGGAAACGCTCAGGCTTTGCTCGGCAAGTTGATGTAAGTAGAGCGACTTATCATCAAAGGGATGGCAGGAATGTCCGTCTGCATCCCAACAGGTTCTGAAAAGTGTGTTATCGGCTTTGTAGCCCTCAATCCATCCATACAGTTCCTGGTTCCAATGGCGTTGTGCCAAATGGCGTTCAAAAAGGTAGTTGCAGGATGGTTCTTCAATGAAGTAGCAGGCGCTCTTGGTCTGATTCTGCTCATACTGCTGCATCTGCTCCTCAATCTGGTGGTTCAGCTCATCCACCGTGTTCAAGACAAAGTGGAACTCGGTAAACTCGTAGTCGCGGCTTTCAAAATAGGCGCGTCCGTAATTGTCCCAAGTGCTGTCGTACTGCACTACGGTGTGAGGCCACGGGGTGAAACTACTGTATAAATGCTCTATCAAAGCATTTAAGCTTTTGCTTATGTCGACAAGAGGAATCTCAACATCCTGAGCCGAAAATTTAATGGTCTCCAGGTTGATTTTCTGAAGACTTGGCGAGGTGTCCTCGTAGTCGGCAAGTCCGTGTATTGTATCCAAGAGATTCATAACCTTATTTTTTATGTTTCGCGTGGCAAAGGAAAATATAATCTGAATACCCCGCAAGGGGTAAAATGATGTTTTTTCAATTTTTTTTGAAAAAAAATCGTAGTCATAGATGCCCCACTGGCTTTCTGCCCATAGATCCCCGCCTTCCCACATGCCAACGCGGGGATGACATGGGCAGAAAGGCTCGGCATGACATGGCTGCTAGTCTTTGCCGATGCCAACTAAAAGAATGCCGTGAGTGGGAACGCCTACACTTCACTGGGTTGGGTGCGCGGGCCACGGCCGACATGGCGGGGAAGCGTCCGCTTCGTGCGTCGGGTCCGATGATGTCGGCCTTGAATTTTCGCTTCCTTTTTTTCAAGAAAAAGGAAGAAAGAAAACCCTCAATCCACCAAAAATCCGTATCTTTGAAGCCTGATTCACGACGACTCGTCATGGCCAAAGAGCAGCATTACATAGACTTCGACGAATACATCCGGCAAGGAGAGCCCTCGCAGCGCGAGGCCGCCTATGCTTGGAGTACGGCCATCGGTCTGCAAGCCGTCGATGGGCTCACGACCTCCGAGTACCTCAACGACTTGGCGCGCCGCAACATCGAAGGCGAACTTACCATGGATCAGGTCGA
>JAEEGL012544205.1_pt1 | contig 12664 bp, 6 predicted proteins | sample 9134231 | NCBI WGS metagenome assembly JAEEGL01 (sample SAMN16246548, study PRJNA631951) | gut metagenome | biome: gut microbiome; feature: rumen; material: fiber-attached | host: Bos | place: Iran: Karaj | collected 2018-10
GATCCGCAATGTCCGCCCGGAGTCAAAGTACGTTGACGGCCTCCTGACGGGCAAGATGCTCCTCATCGGAGGCGTTGAGGCGGACTTCATCGTGCCCGAATCGTTCCCCGCGACCATCGGCGGCACCACCTACACGCTCGACCAGTTCCGTGGCTTCACCGTGAACATGGAAGACCGCTGGATGGAGTCGCTCGTCTATTATGTCATCCACCAGATGTACATGAAGGACGATACGGACACGGCGAACGCTCAGCTCGCACAGGCTTACTACACCAAATTCACGGAGAGCGTCAGGTCATGAAATACGCACTTCCAGGAGAACTGTGGAACCAGGTAGAAGTCCCGCTCCGCCAGCAGACGGCGACGAACGTATCGACCTACCTTTCCGAAATGGCCTACAAGCTCGCGTCCATAACGGACGTGATGATGGTCAAGGAGTTCTGGCATACGGTCTGCGACTTCGCGGAGCGCTGCGGGGCGCTGCGGGAGCGCGTCACGGGCACGATCACGTCCGCGTCGCTTGAACTCGGCAACCTTTCGCCCACGTTCGGCGACTTCCAGCGCTTTGTCGGCGCCGGAGTGGACAGCGTACCCGTCGGGCTTGAAGTCCTGTCGGCCCGCGACACCGCGACCGGACCCGCGCTCGTGTTCGATTCGAGCTGCGCGCCCGTCTCCGGCGCGACATACGCCGTCTATGCCGACATATCCGTCGTTCCCGACCTGAACGCGATACCGTCAAACCAAAAGGCGCCGCTCTGGTTCCTGAAACGGTACGAAAAGGCGCTCATGGCGGGTACGCTCATGCGCATCTACGCGATGGATGGCGAGAAGTGGACGGACGCGGCGGGGGCGCGGATGAACGCGACCACGTATCTGCGGGAGGTGAACCGCATCACGCACGGACTCATCACGTCCGGCATGAGGCGGCAGGTACTTCTCGACGCGGAATCCATCCTTGCGCGGCAGTCCACCACCACGAACAGCCAGACGCAGACAAGCACCGTGGGATAACGGAAAATGGCGACAGGAATCAAGATAGACGAGTTCGGCGGCATACAGCCGCGTCTTGACGCAACCGCCCTTGGCGACAGCCAGGCGACGGTTGCGAAGAACTGTCGCCTGCACACGACGAAGATAAACCCCATCCGCGTGCCGTCCGACGTGACGGACATGCCGATACGTCTTGAAAACGGACTTCGCGACATAAAGAACGCCAAGACCATCCGCATCTGGACGCGAGGTGACGGCGTTCGTGACGTGATCGCGTGGCCTGGCATCGTACAGGTCGCGCCGTCCAACATCAACGATGATGACCGCTTCCGTCTCTTCGTCTCGGGCGAGACGGGCATAAGCGACGAGAACGGCGAGAACCAGCCGTGCGTTCTCGTATCGTCGCGGAACGCCAGAACCTACGACCGTCACCCGCTCTTCAAGGAAATGCCGCCGCCAGTCGAGGTGAAATACTGGACGGAGGAGCACCCAGAGGGCGTGAACAGCGTGGAACTCGACCCGAACACCATACGGCACACGTACTTCTTCCAGACTTTCGTGGACGAATACGGCTACGAGAGCGGGCAGTCGAACGTGGCGACCGACGTGGACGGCAACATGATCGAGTTCGACTACAACAACAACCAGAAGATAAACTGGGTTGGCGTGGCGCACTCCACGGCGCAGTACACGATTCCCGATTGGGTCGTTGCGCGGCGTCTCTACATGAGCGTGACTGGCGAGACGAGCGACACCGTACGTTTCGTCTGCGAGCAGAAGATCACCGCAGGGGCGCAGGGCGCGTTTGAGACGAAGCTTAAGATCAACATCAACGACGAAAGCGTCGCGGAGGAGGCGCCGAACATCACGTCAACGCCCGCAGACCTTACGTGGATGACGCAGATGCCTGGCAACTTCTACGTCGGCTACCTGCGCTCCAACCCACGCTGCGTTTGCTTCTCGGACGTTGGGCTTCCCACGTCGTTCCCAGACGCATACCGCTACACCATCCGCGACTTCGCAATCGGGATAGCCGTCGCCGGAAACACGGCGTTCATCCTCACCAAGGGCTATCCGTGGGCGATAAGCGGCACGGCGCCGGAGGGCATGACCGCCGCGCAGATCGTGTCGGAGCAGGCCTGCGTGTCAGCGCGGTCTATCTGCACGTTCGAGGGCAAGGTTTACTACGCCTCGCAGGACGGCATCTGCGTACTCTCCGAGGATTCGCTTACCTCGACCGTGATAACGCGGCTCTACTGGGACAAGGTTTCGTGGTCCGCGCTCAATCCGGAGTCGTGCATGATGATCGCATACGACAACGCCCTCTTCTGCTGGTTCTTCCTCGCGGACGGGACGCGCCGGGCTTTCGTGATAGACTTCGACACAGGCGGCAAGCCGATCATCACGGAGCACGACGACTACGGCTCATGCGTCTTTACGGACGTTGAAACCGACAAACTCTATCTTGCGGGGGAGTAATCTATGGCATTGACTCCTTCAACGAAACAGTGCATCGCCCTGAATACCATTGGGCCGGCCGGAATCATCTACACCGGCTTGCAGGTCGGAACGCCTTTTGCGACCAAGACCGTTACGAGCTATTCAAAATCCGGCAGCGGTCTCAACTACACAACATATGCAAACGCAAAGGCGTATTCCATAGACGCGAACGGGCTTGAAATCAGCATCAGCACGCAGTTCAAGGGCACCGGCACGAGTGAATGGGCGGCGACCAACGCTGCAAACAATCAGGTCAACAACTGGAATCCGACGTTTGCAAATAACACTTCCTATTGGATCAGCGGGTCGTATGCTGGCTACCAGTTCAACACGAGCAGAATATCGGAAACCTACGACGTACAGTATTACGTTCTTACGTTCACAGCGTCTTCCGCAAAGGTGAACAACGTACAGGTTGGCAATGTCGCACTGTACATAAACGACGTTCTGGTTGCAGGTTCGACTTCCACTACGAGGGACACTAACGCCGCGTCCATTAGCTACTCGTACAGCACGAACGACACAAACACGACCTCACTTCCGAACGTTAAGATTGTCGCTACGGCATGTACCTCCTCGATAAGCAACTGGCATCGAAACTATTTCTACAACGGCGTGACGAGGGACGGCACGGAGATTGCCGACGGCAGCATGTCGTTCTCGGCGAACGTAGCAACGTCGCCCAACGCGAAGCCGACAAACAACTCCACGTCGTTCACGGTGGCATACGGCGCAAAATACGCCTTGACGATAAGCAAGGGAACCGGTGTTTCGTCAAGCACGGTTTCTTACACGCGCCACCATTCCACCGGGAACTACGTTTCGACTTCAACCTCTCCGATTTCGCTTTCCGGGAATGGAACGCTTTACGTCGAACACGGCTCCAACGTGTCGGCCAGCGCGTCATGCTCGTCCGGCTACGTATTCTCGACCGGAAACGGATTCATTTCGCAGACGAGCGGCGTAAGCTCCATCTACGGAAGCAACTCGGCGAGCATCAGCGGAACGATTGTCGCGCTCACAAAGTCCGCGTCGTTCAACATCACGGCATCGACCTACACGATCTCGATCTCCATAGCCGACCATCCGACGTGGGGCAGCGTGTACATAGACTCTTCCGGTACTACGAGCAAGACGCTCGTGCAGGGAACGACCTACACGTTCTACTTCGCGTCGTCAAGGGCGGACTATGAAGCGCCGACGGTCGCGACGTGGTACGTGAACGGAACGGCCATAAGTGGAAACACCTACACCGCCGACACGCTTTCCGGGAACGTCGCCATCACCTGCACGCTCACGCAGAACGCATGGCCCGTCACGGTGTCGGCGGGGTCGAACGGTTCCGCAACGATCTCTGGGCGGTACAACAAGCAGAGCGGGGCGCAGCTCGCAAACACCGGCTACCTCCGCGCAGACGGAACGGACTATATCAAGATCGCGGTGACGCCGGCGGCGCACTACGACATTTCGCAGGTTTCCGCGTCAAGCAACCTCGCGGCATACGCGGCCGGGGGCGACAACGCCTACTCGTTGACGAGCGGGGCAAGCGCGACGATATCATACTACTTCGCGCTTGCAGAGTGCGTAATCAAGACTTCCACGAACGACCCAACGCTGTGCGACACGTCGCCGTCCTCAACTGCGCTGCGCTTCGACGCGGAAACGTCCGTGAACGTTTACTGCCAGATAAAGGAGGCGTACATCGGGCAGTACCGCGTGGACTACTTCACGGCGGGCGGTGCGCAATACACGGCGGAAGCCGGAGGGACGGGTCAATACTACTATACCGTATATGCGTCAGTCCTCGGCGGCAACAGCGAACTTACGTTCGTTCCGCACCTCGTGTCCACTTCGAATGCCCTTACCGTGACGAAGAGCGGCGACACTTCCTTCGCGACGGTGTATATTCAGGTGGACGGCGGCACGGAGGAGTCCATGTCCGGCTCGTCGTGGAACGCCCAGGTTCGGGAGAATCGCCCTGTGATAGCCCGCGCAGTCGCCGCGTTCGGCGGACAGATCGACGCGATCACTTCAAGCGGAATCACAGACCCTTCGACAACGGAATCGCAGATTTCCTTCTCGATGCCGTCCAACGCGGCAAGCGTGGACTTCGAAATCTCCGAGAAGGACAAGGTGACGCTCGCTCTGTGCGTGGCGAACGCGACAGATCCGGAGGTGGCGGTCGGCAAGGTGACGCTGACGTGCGCCGCGTCCTCTTCCGTGCATGAAGAAGTCGATACGCTCGCCGCGCAGTCGTTCAACATCTACAAGGGAACGACGTACACCCTGACTGCGGACGATACCGACGACACATACACGTTCAGCGGGTGGTATCTGAACGACTCCACTTTTGTTTCGTCCGACCTCTCGATCTCCATCAACCGCAACGACCTCTCCTCCAAGTACACGGCAAGGTACGTCATGCGCACGGCGGGGACGATAACCGTGTCCTACGGCATCAAGAGCGGCGACAACGTGATTTCGACGGAGCTTCCGTCCGGCTCTCTCGCGTTCGGCCTTGAAATCGACACCGAGCCCGACCAGACGGACCCCGACAAGTGGGTGATCGGCAACAACCGCTATATCGACTTCCACGTACTCGACAACGGCACGAGCGTGGAGGAGGGCGTCACATACGTATGGACGCCGGTTCGCGTGGACGTGATGGCGGACGACAACTCCGACACCTGGAGCACGGTATGGACATACGACGCCAACAACCCCGATTCGCGCAGCGGACGTTTCGTCATGCGCGACGATATGCTCGTGCGCCTTGTGTTCACTAAGGTGCAGGCCGAGGGCTACGCCCGCGTACAGGCCCTTTTCGTGGACGGCAACACGAGCGACATGGGCGAGCTTTCGATATTCGCCACGGGAATGCTGTCCTACTATTCGATAGGCGGCGTTGCGGAGGCGGCTTGCTACGTCGGGCGCAAGGTGGTTCTCGCGGCGGCGCCGAAGCCCGGATATGCGTTCGGGGGGTGGTTCCAGAAGGTGAACGGCGCGTTCGTCCCCGTCACATGGGCCAACGGCGCGGTGCTTACGGTCGATACGGTCACGTCTTCCGGCGGGGCGTACTACGCGGACTTCACGAGGAGCAGTTCTTTCGTCAAGGCGTGGAACGACGGAGTGACCGCAAAGACGTTTGAGTGGCGCAGCAAGGTTTTCGTTGGCGCGCAGTTCCTTGTCCTTCGCAACGTGCGCGTCTATTCCGACGCCTATCCCGTGACGCTTACGCTCATGACGGCGACTTCGCCAAATGGATGCTTCGGGGAGGGCGCGCATACGCTCGCGCTTTCGATAACGAATCAGAGCCCGAGGCAGATTCCGGCCATCCGGCTTGAAAAGTATTTCGCGTTCAAGGTGCAGGGGACGGCGCGGATAAACCACGTCGCGATCGCATCGAGCATGGAGGGCCTGAAATGAGCGCAAAGAGGTTCAACGCGGCGATTTCCGTGGTCGGCATAAAGGAGCCGAAGGTACAGAAGGCAATACTCCTTCTGCTTGAAAACCAAACATTCCTGAAGGAGACGTATGACAGAAAGGTGCGAGAACTGCGAGCAGAGGTCCAGCAGCTACGGCAGGTAATCGCCAACAGATCGTAGAAACGGAGGCTGAAAAAATGGCAACCACACTTCCAAAAGTCTATGAGACCATAACGACCGGGGCGACTGGTTCGAGGAAAACGACCCAGACCACCACTCAAACGCTTGACGAGTATTCGCACGGCGGCATGTTTGGCTGGGGCGAACACCGCAGCCTGAACACCGCCGCGTCAGCGGGGCAGGCCGCGAACGCCTACCGCAACGCTGCGGAAGATGCGCTCGGACAGGCGCAAGGGACGCTCAACACGGCCTACGGAAATCTCCAGGGCTACAACGCAGGGCTTCGCTCCGCTCTCGACGGCATCATAAACGGTGATGCCGGCATTGACGATTACCTGAAACAGGCGACGGAGAACTACGGCAAGATAAACCAGTACGCGGAAGAGGCGAAAGCGGCGGCGGATGACATAACCAACTCCGTTGACGCCGTGCGCCAGAACGCGACCGACATAACAAATTCCGCCGTCGCTCTCGGGGAATACGAGCCGCTCTTGCGCGAAATGGGCGAGACGATGTTCGGCGAGGGCGGAGAACTCGTAGGTTCGGGCAGCGAGTACATCAACACCGGACTTTCCATCCTCGGACTCGACAAGTCCGCCGGCGGGCTTGCGGGGACGTATGCGCAGATTCTGGCCGCGCTCGATCCATCGCTTGCCGTCTCGATGGCGGCAAACGACACGAGGACTGCGCACGAGACGCAGATGGCGGCAAACGAACGCGCGATGGCGCGGCGCGGCGTAAGCGCGGGAAGCGGACAGAGCGCCGCGACCATGCAGCAGGCTGGACAGGCGCTTGCGACGGCCCTTGCCGCGATGAAGACCAAAACGCGCATGAGTTCCAACAAGGACTACTTCGAGGCAATGCGCGGCGCGGTCGCGGATGCAAACGCCCTCGGTGCAACCGGCGCGTCCATCGTCACGCAGGGCGTCAACGCCCAGAGCGCAGGGGCGCAGGCGGTCAATTCCGCTGCGGGCGTTCTTGTCAACCAGGGGCAGCTTCATGCATCTGCGGCAAGCGCGAACGCGGCGGCTGGCAACCTCCGTGCGACACAGGCGAACGCGCTCACGGCGGCGGGTCAGCTCACCACAGCTGGCGGCAACCTCGCGATCAGCGCGGCGAACGCCGTCAACAACGCCACGGCCAACCGCATCAGCGCGGCAAACGCGGCCGGCAACCTCAACAGCACGGAGTTCAACGCGGCGACGCAGGTCGCCAACCAGCAGAACACGTCGGCGTCGTACTACGCCGGAATGTTCGACCAGTACGCCCAGCTTGCTGGTTCCTACTATTTGTTCGCATCATAAGGAGAAAATACAATGGCAGGTTTCCAGGTCGCAAACTTCTCTTTCGGGAAGAACATCAAGGACGACGAGCGCCAGAGGGCGATAGCGGCGATGAACAACGCCACTACCCGGCGCGGACAGGACATTCAGGCCGCACAAGCGGACGCGAACAGGGCGGAGAACGCCCGTCAGTTCGACGAACGACAGGCGGCGGTTGCGGCGGCGCAGGAAGAGAATGCCCGCCAGTTCGACGAGACGCTGGCCGAAAAAGGCGCACAGCGTGAAGAGAACGCGCGGCAGTTCGACGAAACACAGGCGTTGAAAGAGCAAGAGTACAAGGACAAGCGCGACGACATCACCCGTGCGCAGTCGTGGGACGATGCTATCAAGATGCAGCAGATGGAAAAGGAGCAGCAGGAAATTGAGAACCGCAGACTCGCCTTTGAGGAGAGGAACGCGAAGCTTGAATCCTTCCTGAAAATCAAGGATGACGAAGATCGCCAGATGCAGAACCGCAGGGCGGCGGAGGAATCGAGCTACGGCAACATGGCAATCCTTGCGCAGCTCCAGAACGGCGTCGTGACGCGCAAACAGGTGGATGCTTTCAACCAGGAGCTTATCGACGGCGGGATGCTCGAACAGGGCCGGGAGTACAACTACATCGGCACGATTGACCAGACAACGGGCAAGCCGTTCTCCGACAACAAGCTTCATTTCGTGAGGTATGCCCTCGACGGCAACGGGCGCGTGCAGATGGACCCGAAGTCCGGACGTCCGCTTGTGGAGGTTGACAACCCGCTGAACGCCGAAATCAGGAACTCCGCTCTCACGTCGTATTTCGGCGACGTAAAGGAGTTCATGAGTTCCGGCAAAGGCGGCGGCATGAGCGAGGAGCGGATGCAGCTGGAACGCGACCGGCTCGCGCAGCGCAAGAGCGAGGAAGAGGGACGCAACGCCCGCGCTGGGTCGAAGAACGACGCGGCGAACGCCCGGCTTGCGGCGTCCGTGGCGAAGAACATGACCGACATCAGGCGCGGACTCAAGCTGAACGACGAACAGGCGGCGGCGTTCCAGACTTCCCTTACGCGGATATTGTCCGACGCTTTCGGCGGTGGACAGGGCGGGGACGAAGAGGAAAACCCGAATGGCGAAGAAGCGCCCAAGGGCGGTCAGAGAATCATAAAGGGCTACCGATACAACAAAGATCGGTCGAAGCGGATTCCAGTTTACGACGATGGGACGCAGGGCGAACCCGAAATGGTCGAGGGCGGCGGCGCTGCGGAATAACCACAGGGAGGCTTTCTGATGAACGACAACGAAGAGTGGGGCGAGATCGAGCCTGTAGAGACGGCGGACGATTTCGGCGAGGTGGAGCCTTTGCGCTGGGAGGACGGCGACGGAGGCGAAGAGCGCTTGCCGGAGGGTGAACGCAACCAATGGGGCGGCAATCTCCGAAACGAGGGCCGCAGGGTTCTTCTTCGCCGCGACAAGGACGGCAAGGTGAATGGCTATTCCACAACGTCGTCAATGCTCGTGCGGCACGATGACGGGAAGTTTGCCGTCGTTCCTACGGTTGTAGGCGGCAGGGAGCTGTCACAGGAGGAGGCCGTCAAGCACTACGCCGAGACTGGTGAGCATTGGGGCATGGCCGACGACGAGGAATCTGCGCAGAAGATGGCGCAGGAAGTCCACGACACCCACATGAAGGGAAACCAGGCGAAGTGGAACGACTGGCTGCATGAGCATTGGGACGAGGTTTCGGACGATATTCGGAACGACCATGGCATGGCCTACGAACACAAGAAGCGCACGGCACCCGACAAGATTACGCTCATGGAGCGGCTTGCGAACGACGATACGGAGGACGAGCGCAAGAAGCGCGACGAACCGCACCAGAAAAAGTACGTGCAGACTGGCAACGGCCACGGAGTGATAGGGTACAGCTTCAAGTTTGTGCCGAACGAGCGCGATGAGGAACAGAAGCGTTCCGACGCTATGGATGATCTCGCTGCGATTGCCAAGGATGCCGGGCTTGCCGACTGGCAGGTGAAGCGCATCCGCTCCGAGAGCAAGACACCGGAGGAAATGCGAGAGGCGTTGAAGTATGTCGCGGGGAATCGCCCTGTTCGCGACGGCGAAGAGCCGGAGAAGGAAACCGCCGGATGGCGTAGCGTCCCTAAAACGATCGTGAACACGGCCGGCCAGATGGCGGCAGGGTTCATAAACCTTGTCGGCACGGCTCTCGGCGGCGTTGACGAGGAGGCGCGGCACGCATTCATGGCCGACGATCCGATGGCGAAGAAAGAGGGAGAGACCTTCGACAGCTGGCTCGGACGCGTTGGCATCGACGAGAAGGTAAAGCGCATGGCGAAGCGCAATCCCGCCGTCCGAGAGAACCTAGAGCGGTACTTCAAGTGGGAAGCTCCCATCGCGGGGAAGGAAGGAATGCACCAGGAGCATTCCGTCATGGTACAGAACGGACGCGAGGGAACGGGCATCGGCAACGAGGCCATAAAGGGCGCGAAGGAGTTGCGCAACTGGCTCAACGAGAAGACGCCTGTTGGCAATTCCGGCAGCGCAGTTGTTGACTGGCTGGAGGGCGCGGCGTCCGGCATCGCGCAGTTCGCGTATCTTGGCCCTACGATGATCGCAACGAGCGCGGCAGATTCCTACCAGCAGACGCGCAGCATGGCGTTGGAGAGCGGCAGGTCGGGCGATGATGCCGAAAACGCGGCAAAAGGCAGCGCCGTTTTCGACGGCATGATGACGGCGGCATTCTACTATGCACCGTTCCGCAGATGGATGAACGGCAAGGGCATAACGCCCGTTCAGACGGTGAGAAACACGTCTTTCAGCGAGTTGTCCAGAGGCGCGGGACGATTCGCGGCAAAGCGGGAATTCCTCAACCAAGGAATCGCCGCGATCGAGGCCGGCGGCATCATGGGTGCGCAGAGGGCTGGCGACACCGCAATCCAGCAGTTCGCAAGCGGACAGGACATAGACCTTGGGGAAATCACCATCGAGGGCGCAAAAGGCGCGTTGGACGGCATGGCCATCGGCGCGATCATGGGCGCTGGACGCATCATCAATGCCAGGATAAAGGGCGCGAGAGAATATGAGCGCCGCGTGCGGGAGCTGATAAAGACGCCAGATGGCGCAAAGAGCTTCACCCAGCTGTATGTCGATGCCACGGCGGACTTCTTGGCGGAATTTGAGAGCGGGGGATTGCCGACCAAGCAGCAGGCCGACAAAGCGGGTCTTCCGCCCATGAGCGCAAATGAGCGCATTGAGTACGCCAAGCTTCTGCGTTCTCAGGGAATCACCTCAGAAATGCTCCGTCGCCAAAGCAAGATCGGCACCGAGGGTACGGATGGAGCGACCGGGCGCGGAACGCCGCCGGCGCCGCCGCCAGAGCCTGTGATAGACGGAGAGACGGGAGAAGAGGTTACGCCCGATGAGGCTTTGGCACGGCGCATTCAGAGGGAGTTTCCTGATGCACCTCCGCCAAAGCGTTTCAATCTTCCGCAGAATGCTGATGGTACGCCGCAACTCACACCGATGCGTTGGCACGAAAACGGCAATAAGGACGACGAGTGGAACGAGAACGTACTTGCATACGACCCAGAGACCAAGGTTACGATCATGCAGGAGTCAGACGGCTCGTTCTCCGTACATAATAACAAGGGCGACAGTGATAGCGCGCCGTCGTTGAATGAAGCCGTCCAAAAAGCGAAAGTTCTCGCTCTTATCGACCAGTATACTATGCTTGACCGCAAACGCAAAAGGAAAGTCATAGAGACAGAGGCGGCGAAGTACGGAAAGTGGGACACGATGTACTATCCGACGATGGCCGATGCTGCGGACGCGATAGACAGCGTAATAGAACGTGACGGCTCGTACTACGGGATAACGAACACTGACATTCTGCGTGCTCCTGACAAGGCAGACCGCGACGCTTTTTACATATCAAACAATGGCGGCGACGGCAAGCAGCACGGCGTTGCATTTCTTATTCTGGACAACATACAGGAGGTTACTGACATTCCGCGCATCCTCGCTCATGAACATGTGGGGCATGGCGGACCGAACTCGGAGTTTGGCGGCTCACTAAATGCGCGGGTTGATTTCGCAGAGAATATTCGCGCAAAAGAGTTCGAGAAGTTCAAGCATGATATAGTTGACGGTCTTCGCAATGAGATACGCGCGAACGACATGGACTCCGTAAACCGCAATCTCGGAGAGGTGTTTGCACACTATGCGGCAGCTAATCTCGACAAGGAGCCGTCGAAACTAGACAAGCTTGTGAGCGCAGTAAACGGTGCCGCTCGGAAGCTCGGCTTGCGCAAGACCTATTCCGCGGCGGACGTAAGAACCATGATGGCGAAGTGGAAGGCTGCGGGACGTGGCGAGGGTGGGGTTGTGGCCGGCCGCTCCGATATGCCAGAAAGATTTGAGTTCTTCCCGGTGGAAGAGCAGAGAACAACAACGGAGGTGAATGATGAGACAGGGCCTGGAGCCGATGAAACACCGGCGCAACCCGCTGAAAGAGCGGAGCGACCGGCAGAACCGGAAGCGCCGCGACCAGCGGAAACAGGAAAAGCGCCTGCGCAAGATGCAGGGGTGGTAGAGCCTCGCCGCCTTACGAGCGCGGAAGAGGTGGTTGCAACCGCCAAGACGCCGTTCAGCGCGGTTGAAAAGGCTGCGCTGGAGGACGCGGCGGACGTGTCGGCAATCGACGCCACAGGCGAAATGCCTCCGCAGACTGACTTCCTCTCGATACTCTCCAAGGATGCGCCTGTCGTGCGGCTCAACCCCGCGAAGGTCGATCGTTCCGACGCGGTGCTTCCGAACATGAAGAAGGACGCCAACCGCAACAGCGGAATCACCAAGCCGCTTTCCGGCGAATGGCATCCTACGATGGGCGGAATCGGCGCGGTGTGGCTCACGAAGGACGGAAAGCTTGTCGTGATTACGGGACGGCATCGCTCTGAACTTGCCGAACGCAAGGGCAAGAGCATGTTGTACTACCTCTATCGTGAGGCTGACGGCTTCACGAAGGAAGATGCTTTGATCTACGACGCCGTGGCGAACATCCACGACGAGAAAGGAACGATAAATGACTACCTCGGATTCCTCGACAGAATCAATCCCACAAGAGAGCAGGCAGAAAAGGCCGGAATCCTCTCGGGAAAAGGGCTCGTTGCATGGAGCCTTTATAAAGATGCTACCGAAGCTGTCCGAAGCGCAACGGCAATGGACGGCAACCCAGGCGAAGGACAAATAAGC
>JAEEGL012874124.1_pt1 | contig 12664 bp, 15 predicted proteins | sample 9134231 | NCBI WGS metagenome assembly JAEEGL01 (sample SAMN16246548, study PRJNA631951) | gut metagenome | biome: gut microbiome; feature: rumen; material: fiber-attached | host: Bos | place: Iran: Karaj | collected 2018-10
CGGGGATAGTTCCTTTCGGCTTCGCGTAAGGGATGAGATTTTAGAAGATAAGGTTATGGCCCGGTAGCTCTATCCAAGTCATGGCTCGAAAATCCAAGTAGAGATAAGCCTGTAGAAAGCATATGGTTTCCCCGTTTGGACGAGGGTTCGACTCCCTCCAGCTCCACACCCTAATAATAATTTTCCCCTTACAGATACTTGTGAGGGGATTTTTATTGTAAATACATCTGCGACTTAATTGTTAAATTAGCCTAATACATGCGCGTAAAATGCGACTGAATTTTTTACTTGCGACTACCTTGTAAATAATTTAAAATGAACCCATTACACACTATAAGTAACTATCATCTATACACTTACAACACAATGTTAAATGTAATTAACACTATTGCACAATAATTTGAAAACAAAGACATTTGGACAAATTATAATAATAATCAATATGAAACAGACATTAAACATCAACTTCTACTGCAGAAAAAGTAAGGCAAACAAACAGGGATTAGCCCCTATTGAAGTAAGTGTTATCATCAATGGTAAAAGAACATATATTGCCTTACAGCGTAAAGCCAAACCTGAAGAATTTGAAAAGTCTACCAATAGCAAAAAAGATAATCCAATAAAGCAATATTGTGAGCAAGTAAGGATTAGATTAAACACAATTATAGATAATTTATTTGAGCAGGATATTGAATTAACAGCCCAAACACTTAAACAATATTTTCTCAAAGGTGGTGTAAGTACAATCTATACACTTGATGATATGATAAGTGAATTTCTGGAAATTCAAAAGCGTAAAGTAGGTACACAAATAATAGAAGAAACATACAACAGATATATTGAAGCCAAAGATAAATTTTACTCAATTCTTAATCTTACAGGTGAAGAATCAGCCAAATCTATTACCCATCAACATATACTTCAATTTAAAGCAAGTCTATTAGCCCAATATAAGCAAGATACTGCAGCACATTATATGACGCGTATAAAGTCATTTTTCAGGTATGGTTTTGAAAGCGGAAAAGTGCCTGTATTTGCCTTTACTACTGTCCAAATTGAGAAGGAAAAAAATAAGAAGATAATATATTTGACTGATGAAGAAATAAAGAAGATAAAAGAAAAGAAATATAGTAGTACACGCCTTTATAATGTAAGTAGATTATTCCTATTTCAATGTTATACTGGACTTGCTTATGCTGATATGGCATTACTTGAAAAAGATGATTTTAAAGAAAACAAATATGGACAGATTTACATTACAAAGTCAAGGAAAAAGACAGGTGTTGAATTTACTGCAGTGCTGTTAAATGATGCCAAAGAAATAGCCAAAGAATATGATTATAAGTTACCTGTGTTGAGCAATCAGAAGTATAATGCTTACTTGAAAGAAATAGCAGATTTATGTGGCATTGAAAAGAATCTTACAACCCATATTGCAAGGCATACTTGTGCCTGTTACCTATTGAATAATTTGAAGTCTGAGAACGCAATGGAAATAGTGGCTAAGGTAATGGGGCACAGTGATACTAAGGTAACAAGAAAGTATTATGCAGCCATATTTGATGATACAGTGTTTGATAGTATTTCAATAAGTGGTATTTCTGCTGAAAATGAAGAATATGATGGAATTAAGCCTGATGGATATGAAAAGATGGATTTAGATAATAAGATTGAACGTTTTAAAATAATGATGCAGCAAAGTAAAGGTGTTTCAGGCTTATCAAGAAGGGAACGCAGCGCATTAAATAAGTTGAACTAAGGGCATAAAAAAAGTGGGGTACTAACAATATCCCACTTTTAATTTTTAGATAGTTATATTGCTTATCCTTTTACATTGAAGTGCATTTCAATCTGCTTTGAAGTAACATTAATCTTGTCAATCTTTTCTTCTTTAGCATTCAACGCCTCCAAGCAATTAACTAATTCTTCAACCACCTCATAAAGTGACTTTGTGCGCATGAATTCAGATATAAGTTCTGCCTTCTTGCCAGTTTTGAGTAACTTCTTTTGAGTACCTGATAACTTCATCATAGTCTTAAAATTTAAAGTTTAAACAGCCAAATGTAAACACTATTTTTTATACTACAAATTTTTTCTAATAAAACTTTAAATAAGGCCCTACAATCAACTTTCCTTGTTGGGGTGAATAATTGGGCGTTTGATAACAGATAATTGAACGTAGGGCAAATTTACAGGCTATTATCTTATTTTTGGGTACATGTCATATACAGGTACATGTATATCATCTGATGAAAAATTTAAATTCATATATATTGTTTGCAGTCTTTCACCTAAATAGCCCAAAATGCGTGATTGGTAATCAACTTTTGGAAAATTTGTACCAAATTGATTAATAACAGTCTGTTTTGCCTCTTCCACAGTGTGAATATTCAGCCTATCCGCAATCTGGTTTATAATATTCAGTTTCCAATTAAGGTAATCTTGATATGTGTTATAATCAGAAATGAAAATGTGGCGTGAATAAAGAATATCAGCCCTTAAAATTGAATCCAATTTATTGGAATCAATGCCATTTTCTTTAAGCACATCTATCATTGCATCTATTGCATAACTTTTATGGCAGGCACAATATTGTTTATAGATGTTACTTACATTGTTTACATGGGCTATGATTTTTTTATATTGAAGAATTTGCCTTATATCTTCATAGTTTAATCTGGGGCGGCATGAATATTGAATTAAGCCTATTATATCTTCATCTTTAACAAACTTATTGATATACATTTCAAGTTCCACTTCATTATAAAGCAAATTTTCTTTTGATATTTCAGGCAGATAATCCCTTACTTTTAGCGTATAATCCGCTTTATTCATACCAACCAATGCAGGCACTGTTATTCCATCATTAGGTATGTTTGGGTATTGTATATGTGTACAGCAAAAGATTTTCATTTTTCATTTGAATAAACAGTGTCATTAGGAGTTGAATTAATGGCAGTATTAATGCTATCATTGGATAATAAAGTATTAACTGTATTGAGCAATACTTCTGTTTTATGTTTAAAAAAATCCCTTTCAACAGCCACTGATTTATATTCAATATGTGTGTTAATAATTGAAGAAATTATAAAGCCAATTAAGAAAGAAATTGAGAATGTTTTTAAGTAATTCTTTACGTAGTTTTTCATGGTACTTTTAGTTTTATGTTTTTGTTATTTTCTATATATAAATACTTCTTAAATTCAAAAAGTTACTATTTATTTTTCAATTTTATATTATGTATATTTATTCAATTTCTTTATTACTTAAGTATTATTCTTAATTAATTTCTTAATGAATTTTCTTATATATTTCTTTTAATTTCTTTATTAATTTCTTTATTATTGCTTACGCATGTGTTTGTTTAATAACCCTGTTATAGATTAGGAACCTTTTAGATACAGAACGTCCTTAGGGGTTGTTATACCTCTTAAGTATCTGTATCAGAGTATAACCCCTTTATATGAGTTAATCACCTCTCTTTTTACAGTTGCCTCACTTGTTCTGCATTGGCAAACTAAACATTTATTTGTATTGATGCTATCTCAAATACCTATTTAGCAACTTGTCACATAGCCTACTCCCTCAGGCATAAGTACTGTGCGGTGGACTGTTGTGCTTTTCTTTATTCACACAAATTATTTCAAAGCGTCTTTCAGTACTGTGATACATTTAACTGTGTATCTCGCGGAATTTAGTCCGTTCTAATATCTATGTTTTAGTTGATATTAGTTGTTCAGTATGTATTCAAATTTTATTAAAAAAATTGGGTGGTTATTATTTTAAGGAGCCACACACTTAAAATAACTTCCACCCTGAATAAATATCTATTGATACTTAAATTTTATCTTTTTGTAGTAATCATTTTGTGTGGCTAATAATTACTTGTTCATCATGTCAATATAAAATATAAATCCTTCAATTTGCGTTTAGTTTGTTTAATTGGTGGTAGCCAATTACTACCACCTTTTAAACTCAAAAACAATTATGATTTCAAAGAACTTACACTAATAAATAGCCCCATGTTTCAAAAAAGTCAATATTATAATGTTAAATATTGTTAAGATATTAAATTTTATTCTGATTTTAGCAAAATAACCCATCTTCACAGACAGGTTATTTCAATTGTAAAATACTTAAAAGAATAAATAAATACTCACGCTTGAGTACATATATAAATAGTTGCAATTTTCAAATAAATCAAGTTTTCTAAAATAATTTTTATTTAATGTCTTTGTACATTTCAATTAGTCCTGTTTCAGATTCTTGAATTTTAATATATCCAATTTTTTCATATAGCGTGCTACAATATGCTTCACTATCTAAATCTATTCTTTCCACACCATGTTGTTTGCAGATATCCTCACAATATTTGAGTAAATTTGTTGCATAGCCCTTGTGCCTATAATTAGGTAATACGCTAACGCCCTCAATCCATGCGTTTTCTTTTGTTTCATTAGCGATTGAAATTCTTGCTATTGCAATTGCATTTTCGCTTATGACATTGATACTTTTGCCCCATGTCCATTCATTTGTGTGTAATGTGTAATTCATAATATCTATTTCTTGTTTTTACATATATAAATAGTTGCAATTTTCAAATATAATCAAGATATAAGAAAATAAATATTACAATTTCAGTATTTTTTCTTTTAGCCTACTATTTATTATTGAATAAAATCAGTAATAAATGAAAAATACTAATCTAAACCTTGCTAAAAAACTAAAAAATGATGAGTTTTATACATTGTATTCAGAAGTAGAAAAAGAGTGTCAGTATTATATTGAATATTTCAAAAATCAGTGGATATATCTTCCTTGTGATTCTGAGGAAAGTAATTTTTGGAAGTACTTTGTAGATAATTTCAAAGAATTTGGATTAAAACAACTAACAGCCACACACATTAATTTTGATGGTTCATCATATAGGCTGGATTATGATGGTAATGAAATAATCAAAACAATGCTTAATGGTAATGGTGACTTTCGCTCAGAGGAGTGTACTACTATTAAGAACGCATGTGATATTATTATTACCAATCCGCCATTTTCACTGTTCCGCGAATTTGTAACTTGGCTTATGAATAAAAAGTTTATAATAATTGGTAGTAAAAATGCTATAACCTATAAGGAGATATTTCCTTTAATCAAGGACAATAAGTTATGGATTGGAGTAAATAACGTCAAGGATTTTAATAAACCAGATGGCAAAACACAAACTTTTGGTAATATAGGTTGGTTCACAAACATTGAGCATAGAAAACGTAATACCCCATTAGTTTTTTTCAAGAAATATAACTCAAATGAGTACCCAAAGTATGACAACTATGACGCCATAGAGGTTTCAAAAGTAGATAAAATTCCAGAGGATTATGATGGAGTTATGGGTGTGCCAATTACGTTCCTTGATAAGTATTGTCCTAATCAATTTGAAATTGTTGGGATTGATAGATATGTTAAAGATAATCCTAAATATGGACAACGTTTTACTATAAATAGTAAAGAATGTTATGCACGTCTTTTAATTAAAAAGAAAAATCCATCTTAAGTGATGGATTTTTTGTTATGTTTTATCAAGGTATTAGATTTGACAAATAAGCCCTAAATTTTGGCTCAGGTTGAATTATCTAATGTTGGTATGTATAAATTACCACCTGAATTATAATAATTGATTGTAGGGCAAATTTTACTTATTTATATTAAATAGCATTTTTCTTTGTTCCATCTTTGGTGAATAAATACCAACATGAATCCATTTAGTATTTTTGTTGGATTCAATTATTATCTGGTCATAATTTTTGTCTTTTGCCCAGCCCTTAATAAATTCAACAAATTCATCAAATTTTCCTGTGTTGGGTAATATATCAGCCGCTAATCCTAATTGGTGACATGAATTATCAACACCGCCTACTTTTTTATTCAATTTTTGACAGCGGAAACCACTTGTTACATTTATAGCATCACCCCAATCTTCACGCAATTCATTAAGAAATTCAGATAATAATTTCAAATTATCTATTATTTCCCATGATGGTAAATTAGGTATTTTGTTATCTAATGCAACTTCACTTGATAATAATTCTTCAAGTTTAAAGTAGTTATTCATCTTCATTTAAATCCCCAACTGTAATTTCAGTGTCTTTGTGTTTAACTTTTGCTTCCTTACCATTATCAAGCGCATGAATTAAAGCCCACAATGCAGCCCATGCAAATAGTTCACCAACTGCAGCAATTACACTATTATCAATGCTGCCTAAAGGCGGTAGAAAAAATGAAGTTAACAATAAAACAATTGATGTAATTCCAAAAATCTTAATCCAAATATTATTGTGAATTAATTCTACTATTTTTTTTCCCATGGTATTTAGTAATTAGTATTTCAAATGTTATTAGATTAAAGGAAATTCTACATCAGCAATTATAGGGAAGTGGTCGCTAAGATTTACAGCATCCCACAATAATTCATCATTTATATTAGGATTATCTGGGTCACATCCTTCTGGTGTATTTTGTAAAACTTGTACTCTCAATATACTACCACCTTTAACTGCTATATTATCAAGATAATTTGAGCAAACAACATTATTATATGAAGTTAATATTTTACCCATATATCCCCAATTGGCATTCTGATATCCTGCAGCAGTTAACTTGTTAATAGATGTCATTTCTTTATTTGCGTGAAAATTCATGTCACCCATTATAATTGCATATGGTTCATTGGCATATCTATTAATCAATGTTTGAAGTGCTGCTTGTTGTTCAGATTCTACTTGCCATGGCAAATGGCACATGCAAATTTTTACCTTTTTTGTTGCAGTTAGTGGTAAACTAAATTCAAGTGCTTTATAATTATTTCCCAATGAAATTTCATTTTTTTCTAACATTGTGCAATTTGCAAATTCTGCTGTACCAACATAACCTATTTCTGAACCTATACTGTAGTTTTTAAATTGACTAAAAATATCATTACGTGCAGTTGTTGTAGTACCACTACCATCATTGTAAAATATTGATGAATATTCACAGCATCCAACTACATCAGGGTTATAATCATTAAACACCTTATGAAAACCCTTTTTTGTACTTTCATAGTCTGCAGGTGTTACTTTTGATGAACCTGAGTTACCTTTAGCCCAGTGCCCTACATTCCAACTTAATATTCTAAACCTGAAAAATGGTGCAGTTGAGCCTGAACTAATATCATCTATAACATCAGTTAGTTTTCTATCATTTAAATATACAGCATCTGTTACAGTTATGGGCAATTTTAATTCATTGTTTTCATCTGTTACTTTAAATATATGTCCATTCATGATATAAATTCTTATTATTCATTATTATGCTTCTGCTTCAACATAGCCATTTTTAGCCCTGTCAAGTACCAATGATTTTACTGCCCATTGGTTATTATTAATTGGATAATATCCTGCTATTTGAATCCAATTATTTTCTGTTTCAAATGTGATACTATTTTTTATTTCACTTTCAGTTTTTGCTGTACCATTTTGCCATGAATTTTGGGTATATGTTCTTGTGTTTGTACCCATTGAACAAATTCCAGATTCCATTGAACCAATACAAATGGTTGCTTCATAACTATCAGTTATATTACCACCAATCATTCTATTACCAGCACTACTACTTGTTCCTTTATTTATTCCTTCCATACCCATAATTTGATAGCAAGAATTTAAATATGCCTTTGGTGAATTAGCAGTGTCACCAACACCAGCCAATGATGTATAGCCTGTAACTTGTCCATATTCAACTATTAATTTACCAATGTTAGAACATCTTGTAATATTTGAATAAACCGCTGTATATCCTGGAATTTGCCTAATATTTATTGCTTTACCAGCATAAATACAATCATTAAATGTTGTATTTGCAGTTGATGAACCATCCCATCCTAACATAATTTCCATTGTTGCAGCAGATGTACCTGAATATTGATAATCACAAGCATTATATATATTTTCCAATTTACAATTGCCAACGCCAAATGCACATACGCCGCCAAAACCTCTTGAACCAGATGTTGTTACAGCGCCATATAATTCCAAATTTCTTATTGTACCACCATTTAAATTGCCACAAAGAATTGAGCCTACATATCCGCCTTCTGCAGCAGTACCATTTACTCCTGCTGCGCCACCTAAATTGTACAATTTATATCCTGCACCATCAAATATACCTGCAAAATATTTATTTACACTTTTACTTGCATTATATTTACCAATTTCAACATGGTCATTGCCACAATCAATATCAGAAGCAAGTCTAAAATGAGCGCCAGCAAAACCAGTTGTTGGTACATAAGAAGAACCTTGTGCTAATGGAATTGTTATAGAACTTTCAGTACCATTGTTAACAGCACTTTCTAATGCTTCCAAATCAGCAAATGAAGTAATAATATAATCAGTAATATCATATGTTGCAGATACTGTTATTGAATCCTCTTTATTAGCAATAGATGCAGAAATGGTTATTGAGCCAGTATTAGTTACATTCAATTCTGCAGTTGATGCAGATGTTGAAGTTAATGAGCCATAACTATTACCATCTGTAATACTCCATTCAATAGCACCAACATACTCTTTGTAATCATCAGTTACTTCACCCATGCTGCCTACTATTTGTTTCATATTTGTAGTATCAAGTAAGTAATATACACCTGCACGTATATCACCATTTGGCTCATTTGTACCTACAATTTTGAAATCTGGTACTTCAAAAGGTGATTCATAACTTACAGTTACATCTTTTGTACTATAAATATTTGGATTATCAGTTGATTGTGCCTTTATTGTTATACTGTTATTATCAGCATTACTTTTAATAGTTAATATGCCATCAGATGATATAGAAGCATAAGTAGAACCGCTTATAATACTCCAAGTAATACCACGCTGTGTAGTACTTGAAGGCAAATACTCTATTGAATAAGTTGTTGCTTCTGTGTTACCTGTAACTGAATTTAAACCTAATATTGAAATAGATACAACAGGAATATTTTCAGAAAATGTGACTTTACCAATATTATGTGCTGAAAAATCACAATTTGATAAAATTAATGCTTTGCCCATATATTAAAGTGTTATTATGTAATTAGTATTATTTAATTTAGTCCAAGTAGTATTGCCGCCTTCGCCAATTACTGAACTTAAATATTCAATAAAATGTTGTGATATTAATGCGGAATCAAATCCATTATTTGTAAATGATGCTAAAATATTGCGGTTATTATCTACTATATATAGTCCATTTTCATCAACAGTTACAAATTCTGATACCTGTGGTACAGGTATATCTACAATTGTATTAATATAGTCAATTAAATTTGAATCAAAATATGCAACGTTTAAACCATCTTGTGTGATAGACATAAATACATTGCCTTCACTATCACAAAAATAAAAACCATCTTCATCTACAAGGGCTAAATCCAATGATTTATATTCAGTATAATTTGCTAACAAAGCAACAATATCATTAAGTACTGAATTTAATATTAAACCAGTAATGGCTTGATTATTGTTGTTATAAATATATTCATCAATTTCAGCCTTAAGAATACTTATTATTGAATTAATATCTTGCATAATTGCTGTTTAAATTAAAATATATTATTAGTCATTTATGTTTTTCTTAATCCAGAAGTCACCACTAAATGATAAAGGTTCAAAATCACCATATATAGGGGCTATATTTGAGCATAAAAATGACACAGGAACCCTAACTGATACTTCTGCATAAGCACCTGCACATTCTGCTTCAAAACGCTGAGTAAATACATTGATATTACTAATTCCATCTATTCCAAGTGAGCCACTATTTAAGTCCAAAACAGTAGTAATTATGTTATTTAAAACATTAATTGCAGTACTTTGAACATATAACCTATTTGTTCTATCATCAGTAAGTCTATCAACATAAAACAATTGCAATTTAAATATCATAAAATCACCCTCTCTATAATGAGTACCCTGTTGTACACAGAAAGCAGCATAGCGTTGATTTACGTTATTTGCATTTAAGTCAAATATATCACCTGTAAGGCAAATACTATTAACATTTGGCTGTCTTGATGCAACTGTATTAAATAAATTTATTATTTCAAGTAGTGTCATAATATTTACTTTCCTATATAATTTTTGGGATTATAGCCTGATTTTCCACGTGCGCCACCTAACCAAAGTCCACCAGATGCAGCACTATATAAATTGCTTTGAATTTTGGTAAAAGTGTTATTACCAATTTCAGGTAATTCACCCTTATTTTCAATGACATAATTTTGTAATTCCATTCTATACCAGTCTACTTTTTTATCAAAATATCCCTTGATATTGAAAGTATCTGATACATTGTAAGTAGTTATATTTTCATCCTGAGTAGATGATAAACCAATGTTATCAATTTTAAATGTAACAAGTGGTATTAACTTAGACATTGTAGAATATGCAAGAAAATATTGGCATTCATCCAGCAAATTCTTATATGCTATGTTTTCAGGATTATCAATAGTACCGCCACTAACTAATGTTTTAAGTTTGTTTATCATATTGGAACCCAGAACCTGTTTTAAGTCCATATCCTGTGATTCTCTGATAGCAGACTGCATAACTTTTCCATTAACATTGTCACTTATATTAGTAACCTGTTTTACAAAAGATTCTGTTGTAAGAAGTATATCAATCATATTATTTAACTATTTGTTCTGTATCATTATTTAAAGTAAATGGTGCAATTTCTATACTTCCTTTTACGCCTAAAATTTTATCAATAGCATCAACTATTTTAATTTGAAGTGGGCGTATTTGTGTGCGGTTATATAGTTTAAATGCCTCTTCATATTCCTGTGAATTAAAACCAGTTGTTTCTGTTGGAATACCAAACAAATTTGGTGTTGCTCTAAATGAAGTAAATATTGACTGGCGTACACGCTTAGCAAGTGAATCATATTTTGCACCAAAATCTTCTGATTCAATCTTTGCTATTGTGGTTTCATTATCTTTTGAATCATTCCATGATAATATAACACGTCCGCTGTTTTCAGCGCCTGTATATTTTTCATTAAAGTTGGATTCAATTTCTTCTTTTTGTGCATCTGAGGGCTGTCCATTATTGAAATTTACAATATAGTTACCACTAAAATTATTTTTTACGTTATTTAAGTGGTATTCATCTATACATTTTTCAATTTCTGCAGCCTTAACACTACCTTCCCAAATTGATGCAGGATAAGTTTGGTTATAATCATTTTTGTAGTAAAATACAGAACTAGCATCTTTACTATCTTTATTGAATTTTGGATAAACAGTATATTTTACGCGTCCAAAACTTTTACTCCAATCATCTGAATAGTAAAATTCATTGTTATCCTTATCTGTTCTTATATTCATCATATTGAGGTAATATAAGCCATTTACATTACCTGATTTATCCCTGATAACATTAATAGCAAAACCACCATATATGTAATAATCACGTGCTATATTTTCAATTAAATCATTCCATGTTTCACCACGCTTATTAACGCTATTTTCAAATTTTGAAACATTACATTTGATATTATTGCCTAAAACATAATCAACTGAGCCATTAATTACACTTTTAACAGTGGGAACAACTTTATAAAGATTATGTATATATTGAGGCCATGCATTTCTATCACCCCATAATACAAACTTATATCCAATAGTCTTTTTTTCTGTTGGACTTAATATATTACTTACTACATACTGGTCTATTGCGGCAAAAGCAACTTGTTTTGAAGGTACTTGCTCAATCTTTGTATTTTTCTTTGTATTAGTCATATTATATTGTTATATATTCTTTTATTTTTTCAATGGGTCATAGCAATTATAAACACGTGTTGTATCATATGATGCCTTATCCAAACCTTCATAATTACCCACAACTAATAAGCCCTTATCTGCTATCTTTGTTTGGTTATTATCAACATAAGTCAATACATATTCATATTCACCATCTGTTACACCGCTAAATGGTATGCGGAAGTCATAATAACTTTTCATTGTTGATAGATTTTCAAGGTTTTCAAAATTGTATGTTTCATTGGTAGTCCTATTGTTTAACTCCAAACTGTAGTTATCTACAATTTCATCTGTATTTCTATCAAAATATGTAAAAACTTTGAACTTTTTATTGTGAATTATTATCATTTTACTATCTATTTACTTTAAAATATAAAAAGTGCCTCTTCTGTTTTATATAAAAAATAAGGGGTATTCCATATTGAATACCCCAGCATCTAGATTATAAAACTAAAAGATTAAGCAACTATTGAATCAATGTCAACATAATCTGTATCAGACTGACTAGCAGGTGCAGTTTTTACATTGTAAGGCCAAAGCAATGACTGGTCTTGTAATGTGATAGAATATTTACTACCATCTGCAAACTGTGCTCCAGACTCGCCAGTACCTGCAGTACGCTTTACAGGAAAATCATAACCATAGAATTTGTAAATGCCATTGTTATCAAGTGTAATTATTGCTAAATCACCCTTTGAAAGTGCATTCATTTCAATTCTCTTTGTAGTATCCTGTTTCAAGAAGGTAAGCACTATATCACTTTGAACCATTTCACCAGTGTTAGCATCATCAACTACAAGGTTTGAAGTTGCGTTAGCATTACC
>JAEEGL013173276.1_pt1 | contig 12664 bp, 10 predicted proteins | sample 9134231 | NCBI WGS metagenome assembly JAEEGL01 (sample SAMN16246548, study PRJNA631951) | gut metagenome | biome: gut microbiome; feature: rumen; material: fiber-attached | host: Bos | place: Iran: Karaj | collected 2018-10
GCGAAACTTTTGAGGCGTTGCGCAAAGGAGTCGTTGAGGCGACACTCTGTCCGATTGAGACCCTTAAGGGCTGGAAGCAGGGCGAAGTCATTAACAATGTAATCTACATTCCTGCAATCGGATATACAACCACCATGTTCGTCACGATGAATCCAAAAACATGGAACAAACTTCCGCCTGACATTCAGAAGGTCTTCAACGACGTCAGCGAAGAATGGATTCCAAAACACGGCGAAGCATGGGACCAGGCCGATGCGGAAGGACGCGCCTTCGTCGAATCGCTTAACAGGAACTTCTCGAAATTTGACGATGCAGAAAACGCCGAAACTGCAAAACGCCTTGAGCCATTGATAGAGCGATGGATTAAAAAGGCGGAGGCAAAGGGACTTCCAGGTAGAGAGGCTATCGACTTCATTCGCAAGGAATTAGAGGAACACAAGCAATAGGTTTCATAACATGTGGGAAAAATATAGATTGATACTCGGTTGGCTTGTCAAGGCATTTGCGTTTATCGCGGGGCTTGGCGTCATAGTCATGATGACAGTGACATGTCTGGACGTCATTCTTCGTAAATTCGGACTGCCCATATCTGGCGCGGTTGACATTGTGCAGGTCGCGGCCTGCATCACCGCCGTCTGCGCCCTCCCCTACACTACCGCCGTCAAGGGACACGTTGCAGTCGAGTTCTTCTTCCAGAGGATGCCGTATTTTATCAAGCCGATTATCGACGGCGTTTGGCGAATTGCTGTGATGCTTATGTACATTGCCATGTCATGGAACAGCCTTCGCTATGGACAGACTCTCCTCAAACGTCACAGCACCACTCTGACACTTCAGATACCATTGTTCTGGATACTCTGGCTGATGTCGTTCTCCTTTGCAATAGTCGCGCTTATCAAGTTCTACAATCTCACGCATCCAGGAAAGGAGATGATGAAGCCATGAACTCACTAGTCGCAATTGGAATAATCGGCTGCATTGTACTGCTTCTCCTGCTTCTATCGAGTGTTCCTGTCGGATTTGCTCTAGCCCTTGTCGGAGCCGTTGGATTTGCGATTGCTGCGCACAATCCAGACGCCGCATATCATCTGCTTGTTAGCGTTACATATGAGAACTTCTCAAAGTACGACCTCAGCGTGATACCACTGTTCATTTTCATGGGGCAGATTGCGTTCCATGCGGGAATAAGCAGACGTCTTTTTGACGCCGCATACAAGTGGCTTGGTCATCTGCCTGGCGGCATCGCCCTCGCGACCATGGGAGCCTGCGCAGGATTCGGAGCTGTTTGCGGCTCTGGCCCCGCCAGCGCGGCCACAATGACAGCCGTGGCCATGCCCGAGATGAGACGCCATAAATTCGCGCTCGACCTTGGAGCGGGAATCGTCGCCGCTGGCAGCAGCCTTGGCATTCTAATTCCTCCGAGCGTGGTTGTCATCGTCTATGCAGTCATGACGGAGAACTCTCCCGCCCGACTCTTTGCGGCATGCGTCATGCCAGCGGTCGTGATTGTCGGAATGTTCTTCATCTACATTTTCTGCCATTGCAAGATGCATCCTGAACTTTGCCCTCCCGCGCCGTCATTCACATGGAAAGAGCGCTTCAAGTCCCTTTTCAATGTCCTTGAGGCGCTTATCCTGTTCATCGTTGTCATGGGCGGAATGCTTGTTTTCGGATGGTTCACGCCTACCGAGGCCGCCGCAATTGGCGCGGGTGGCTGTCTAGTCGTTGCGCTCTGCCGCCGTTCTCTCAGTTGGAAGACGCTTTGGAGGGCGGCGATGGAGACCATCCGCACATCCTGCATGGTGCTGATAATCGTCACTGGCGCATTGGTTTTCGGACGCTTCCTCGCAATAACAGGCATCACCTCCGACCTTGCCGCCAACCTCACGGGCATGCCTCTGCCTGCATGGTGCAAGATGCTGTTCGTCTTGATATTTTTCATGATTGCGGGATGCTTTGTCGACGCCTTGGCTCTTGTCATGCTGACGATGCCGATTTTCCTGCCAGTCATCAAGGCTTTGGGCTACAATCCTGTATGGTTTGGCGTGATGGTTGTGATGTTGGTCCAGCTGGGCGTCATCACGCCGCCCGTCGGCGTCAATGTCTATGTCGTCAGCGGCATCGAGCGTTCCGTCCCGATGGAGCGTATCTTCCGCTGCGCGATGCCATATACAATAATGATTATAATAGGTGCCATTTTGTTGATGATCTTCCCGCAACTTGCGCTTTGGCTCCCTTCTGTGCTATATTGACGTAATGATTAATCATGAAAGTTGACTTCTCAAAGGGGCTTGGCGACTTCAAGCATTTGAATTGCATCAACCTCGGGCCAGTCCTGAGCAACGTTTATTCATACGAATTGACAAAGGCGTATTACAAAAGAATCAATGCCGCCGCAGTACGCCTCCATGACGTGCCGTTGAACAATCCAGGCATGCGTCTCGTCGATATTCATCAGATTTTCGGCAATTTCGACGCTGACGAAAACGATCCAAATAATTACTATTTCGAGCAGACCGACGATTACATCAAGGAATGCATCGACCTTGGAATGGAAGTATGCTATCGCCTCGGCGAATCCATAGAGCACAGCCCCAAAAAGTATTTCATCCACCCACCGACGGATTTTGCGAAATGGGCGCGAATCTGCTCGCACATTGTAGCGCACTACAACGACGGTTGGGCAAACGGTTTCCACTGGAACATCAAATATTGGATCGTTTGGTGCGAACCTAACGAATGGAAACTTTGGTCAGGAACCACAGAACAGTACTTTGAACTCTACAAAGTGACCGCCACACTCCTCAAAAAAGAACACCCCGAAATCAAAATCGGCGGTCCCGCTTGGGGCGGTGGCGGCTCCTGCCCTGACAAGATGGAGGCATTTCTTAAATTCTGCCGCGACAACTCCTTGCCCCTTGATGTCTTCACATGGAACCAATACCATCAACTCGTCCCGTTCATGCTATCAACGCCCGCAATGTTCAAGGAGATGGCCGAAAAATACGGCTATCCAGACGTGGAACTGCAAATCGGCGAATGGCATTACATGCACCGTTCATGGCGCGCATTGAAAACTCCTGACACGGCTGAAGATGTTCTTGATCCAATCTATGGACTCCAGGGCATTGAGTCCGCCGCATACACGACCTCTGTCATGATGGGCTTCGAGGACACGCCGCTCGCCAAGGCATTCTTCTATACAGGCAATTTCGGTGCCTTCGGAATGCTCTCCAAAGACAGGAATCCAACAAAACTATACTACGGTCTTGAGGCATACGGCACTCTCATGCGCTATCCGCACAGGGTATTCGCCGAACCAGACGTCCTCTCGCCGCAACTTCAAAAAGACCTTGCCTCTCAGAAAGGCGACTGCATGATTCTCGCGGGAAAGGACGACAATGGCAACGGCGCTATTCTCGTCTCTTTCATGTTCGACATCGCAATCGACTTCACCCTCGAAATCAATGGCTTGGAGAACCACGACGTGCAGATTCGCGTCATCGACAAAGAGAAGAGTTTCGACAATGCCGTATTCACCCGCAGAGACAATACTCTAACCATTCGCAAACCGTCTTATTGCGCCATATATTTGATTGAACTTACTCATTGACATGCAAGGAATTGGACCAAAGGTGACTGACAGTGAGTTCTATGACGAACTCAATCTTTCTCTTCCAGAATTGAAGCAAACCGCCAATGCCGTCGCCAAAGAGAATTGGACTGCTGCTGAACATTGCCTTGCAGATTATTACAGAAAACGCACAAAGCCACGCTGGGAAGTGATGTGGTGGGACAAACCATCCCCAGAAAAGCGTCCAACAGACTTTGACACAACGGTTGCCGACAATACTGTGCGCCATCTTTTAACTAGCGTCTCCTTTCCACACCAATTCGGAGAGCGCATCGACTGGTCCATCAACCCTACCCCCCTTGTCTATGCCGAATGGACATGGCAGTTGAGTCGCCATCCGATGTGGGTCGCGCTAAAAGACGCCTACTGGGCGACTGGCGACGAAATTTACGCCAAAGAGTTCAATAGCCAGATGGTCGCCTGGGTAGAGGACAATCCTGTCCCTGATGACTCTGGAAACTACGTCTGCTCCCGTTGGCGCACCATCGAGGCTGGCATTCGCACTCTTGGCGCCTGGCCTGACTGCTTCTTCGGTTTCCTTTCGTCGCCAGAGTTCACTGACCATGGGATTGTCACCATGCTCAAATCCTTTTACGAGCATGCAATTCATTTGCGCAAATATCCCACGCGCGGCAATTGGCTCACGATGGAGATGAACGGCCTCTTCAACACAGCTGTCCTATTTCCTGAATTCCGCAAAGCGGAAGAATGGCGCGATTTTGCGATGATGAAACTCTACGATGACATGCTAATTCAAGTCTATCCTGACGGTGCACAGACCGAATTGTCGCCTGGTTATCATAGCACCAGTCTGCACTGCTTCATGAGAATCGTCAATACCGCCATGATGAATGACGTCAAATTGCCTGATGATTATATCTCACGCCTTGAGAAGATGTTCGACTACTATGTTAAAATCGTCATGCCAGACTTATGCATGCCGCCACTGAACGACTCTGGCTGGGACAGCAAGGTCTGCGACGATCTAAAGAACGGATACGACTTTTTCCCGAACCGCGAGTCCTTCAACTACTTTGCGACAAATCGTGAATATGGCACCAAGCCAGACTTCACGTCCGTATGGTTGCCATACGCAGGTTGGGCCATAATGCGCACAGGATGGGAGGCGAATGATTTGTATCTCCACTTTGACGCAGGTCCATTCTCCACTGGTCATTCCCACGAGGACAAACTTTCATTCATTATTGACGCATACGGTCGCAAACTAATCACCGAAGGTGGCATCTATGCTTACGACAAATCGCAATGGCGCAAATACGTCCTCTCATCATACGCACACAACGTTACGCTCGTCGATGGATTTGAGCAGCATAGACGCTTTGCAGACAGGCGTTTTGACAAGACTGACGCCCCACTCCCAAATGTGTTCATCTCAAATGACAGATTCGATTTCGCCGAAGGATGGTATGACGAGGGATTCGGTCCTGACAATGACACGACTGTTACGCAGTATCGCGCCTTCCTCTTCATTAAACCAGAATTTTGGGTGATGTTTGATGTATTCTCGCCATCCGATGAAAACATCCATTCATACGAAACCATGTTCCACATTGACGACGATGACGCCGTTGTCGAGAAGAAAACGCTCACAGTGACAAGCGGCAATCCAGACCAAGCAAGGCTTGCGATTATGCCTGCGAACATTGACGGCTTGTCTGTTAAAGTCGTCAAAGGGCAGGAAACGCCTGTGGTGCAAGGCTGGAAACCAGAGACACTCTACAACGTTGTTCCCATTCCTGTTCCGATTTTCAGGCGTGAATGTTCTGGGCAGTTCATTGAGCCGTATGTTCTCTATCCTATTAAGCGTGGCGAACAGAATCCTGTTGCTGATTTGTCTTTCGACGGCATGACATTACGCATAAAACTCGCAGACGGTAGCGTCCACACCATCTCAGTAACTCTCCAAGGTTCACGGCTTTCCACTATTATATGGAATGATGAACTGATACGGATACGCTAATACTAGAGGTAATTTCAAAACTCTCATCCCAATCGGCTTCATGGCGCTCCGCGAATGGCTTCCTCGCGCAACCTCAGCGTGTGAGCACACGCTTTCGGCTCCGCTCGTTGCCCTCGCGGGCGGCATTTCACCGCTTGGACGATAGTTTTGCAATTACCTCATCAGTTGCTTATTTTTTGTCCGCCCTAATGGAAGTGCCCAAAGCAAGGCCTGTTACCATTGTGACGAGAACGTCGTCAAGAGTGCCGATGATAGGCGTGGCGTCTGGAATTGCATCAATTGGAAGGAGCACCCAAATAATTGCAATAACGAGCATTACAGCGATTTTAGGGAAGAGCGTCAGTTCTGTAAGCAGCCCATTGTTTCTGTAAAGTGCCTCGGTGGCGACGATGTAGGGACCATCGGCGTCGTTTCTGACGCGCACAAGATTGTACTCATACATCATCATCTGTGTCAGTTTGGCGGCGATGAGCCTATGGTCGGCCTCGCTGAAATCACCTACCTTCTCATATTCAGTGCGGACAAGATGAATGAGATTGACGTCGGAAAGGCGTTCCCGCTCATGGAGTTGCACCATTACCTTCATTATCGTGAGCAGCATTGTCTTGTCGCCGCCTCCCCTTAGTTTGGTTGCGACATTCTCGAAATAGATGATGCTGTCATATCGACAGAACTGCAATGACATGCCAGCAAGAAGCAGCACGCCTCCCAACGCAAAGAACCGCATGTCTGCGCCGCTCTGTAAAGTACTGAAAATCGGGATGATGAACATTGTCACCATCATCGATAGACGGAATGCCAGTCGTTTGAGGCATTGAGACCCGACAAATAGCACGAAGAAAACGCTTATCTTCCAGTTGCAGAAGATGTCCATCATCCACTGCGGAATCATGTCATTCAGGCTTCCCAATATGCCGAATTCCTGTTTGCCGACAAAATCCATGACGCTCTTTAGGAACGGCTTGCTTTCCGAGGAGGCACCGACACAGATTCGTGCCATGACCAGTGCAATCGGCGCAATCATCAGCACATGCAGGAGAAGATTGACTCCTGAGCTTTTGCCGAAGAAAGAAAGCTCCCAGCATATTGTGGCGACGACAAGATAGGCGAGCAATAACGGCACTATGCCTTGACTGTATGTGAATACGCCGTACTGGAAGAAAAACGGGTCGCGCATCAGAACAAGAAAACTAGCTGAATACAATACAAAGACCAGATAGAACCTTATGCTGTTGAGTCCTGTTATGCCATTGGTTGGACGATGCGGCTCCAGCATATAGTCCGTGAAATCTTTTAAGATGCCTTTGACTATGTTGCTCATCAGAAGCCTCCAATCCTATTTTTCAGAATACTACGCTCAGTTTGAAGCTCGTCATTGCGATAATAGACATTACCTCTGAAATAGTACTTGTTGAAAATTCCAGAGTGGGTGAGCATCTTGTCGAGAATGATTATGCGGAGCGAGATGAATTCTTTGCCATTTGGATATCGGCTTGCGATAGAATACGCCTCTTCTCGCTCATAGACGCCAGGGTCGCCATAATCATCTGGCCACTTTTTGTCCGCTCCTTTTAGCAGCCATGCCGCTGTAAGTAGCTGCGCCTTAATTAGATTAAGATTGTCTTTGTTCTTTCCACCGTGAATTTCACTATCACGGCGAATAACATAGTCTGCCTTTTTCAGACAAGACTCTATCCTAATCAGCCGCCAACTGTCGCCAGCATCAATCCTTTCAAAATCCTTCAGCAGTTCTTCCGACTCCAAACTGAGCCAGTATGAGTGCCATTTTATGTCGTCAGGCTCAAGCTTCTGTAAACGCGACAGAAACTTCTTGCACATTCTGGAGTATTCTAGACTCGTGTATTCTTGACTTAGTTTGCCGTCAATGACAGCAGAGCTGTATAGAACAAATAATTTCAAGTTGCCGCGCCATTCTCCTCCCTCGTCATCAAAAGAGTTATACAATCTTTCCAATGGAACTAAGAGAAGATGAGCGCATTCGTTATATTTTTTAGCATCCAAGAGTCTTTGAGCTTCCTTCGCAAGATCCGCATACTCTTTATGCACGGCTGGAGTGTCATCCTTGACATTCATCGCCTTAATGTCAACTGGAGGCAATGGACGTGGCCATAGTCTATATGCAAGCAATATGCCCGCCACGCAGAACAACGTCGTCACAAGAAGTCCAAGCCTGGAATGTCCTGTCTCGCTTTCCTTCCGAATTTCGCAGACTTCCTCCGAGACTGCAGGTGGAAAAGCCTCTTTGACAAGAGTGCGAAAATCATCGGATTCCCCCTGAATCACATGTAGCACAGGGAGGTTCACCGCATCGTCCTTAACCGTCAATGACCTATTCTCTTCCATTGTTTTTCATCATTAAACAATATTCGTATTTTGTCCAATAATATACACCGATGAATGAATCTTCAATTAACAACGTCGCTTTTTTCTGGCTTCTTTGAAACTCCGCACAAATAAAGGGATGACGATTTGCGCTCCCCTATACATATTATATATTAAATGTACCCTTAAAGGGGAGAATTAACCTATGGTCCAATTGAATCTGGAGACTTCCATGAAAAAACTCTTATCAATCCAAGACATCTCATGTGTCGGTCAATGCTCACTCACCGTTGCACTGCCAATCATATCAGCCTGCGGAATCGAGACAGTCGTCCTTCCTTCTGCTGTGCTCTCAACCCACACAGGCGGCTTCAAAAACTACACTTTCAGAGACTTGACTGACGATATGCCAGCCATCCAAAAAAGTTGGCTCGAAAATAACATCAGTTTTGATGCATTCTACACAGGATACGTCTGCGAAAAACAGATCCGCCCAATCCTTGACATCATGGAGGCCTGCGCGGCCCCTGGCGCCCTCAGAATCGTTGATCCCGCAATGGCCGACAACGGCAAACTCTATCCAGGCTTCGGCGATGACTTCCCAATGAAGATGCGCGAACTATGCGTCGGAGCAGACTTTATCCTTCCGAACCTTACAGAGGCGGCGCTCCTGCTTGGACGTAAGCCTGTCCTTGAAGGATACAACCAAGCCTTCATTGAGGACATGCTCGCCGCACTACATGACATCGGCGCAAAGACCGCCATCCTGACAGGCGTCTCATTCAACAAGAATGAACTTGGCTCGGCCATCTACGACGGCAAGACCATACAGTATGACTTCAATCCGAAACTCGACCGCCTCTCACACGGCACGGGCGACGTCTATGCATCAGTCTTCGCGGGCGCAATCCTCCGCGGCAAGTCACCGCTGGATGCAGCCGCAATCGCAGCCGACATCGTCTGCGAAAGCATCAAGGCTACTGCAGACGACCACTGGTATGGCGTCTCATTCGAGTGCGCCCTGCCCGAATTGATCCGTCGTCTTGCATAAATCATAACATATTGTAACTCAATATATTAGGAGAATCATGATGAACATTAGACTTCTGTCGTTCCTCTGCGTGGCCTCAATGACGCCGATGTTCCTTTGCGCAGATTCAATTCAAGTCGTATCACCGAAGGAAGCATCCATCGTCTCACCGCTGAAACCAAGCCAGAGGATGTTCATCATGATGACTGAACAGCAGCGTCGCAAAATCCTTGAAGACACATCTTTCTTCAACGATCTAGGCAGCCTTGAGAAATCATATCCCGCTGGAATCGAACTCTCGTGGAAGTTTGTTGGTGATCGTGCGCACTGCCACTATGAAGTCATCATCGGCGATTCAGAGGAACTGGCCAATCCGACAGTCATCAAGCCACCGCACAGCAAACACCGCATCCACAACCTGCTGCCAGGCAAAAAATACTACTGGCAGGCACGCGCAATCTACAATGACAACCGCCCCCCAATCGAAACCAAAGTCAGCAGTTTCATCGTGGCCGACACAGCACCGCACATCCTGAACGTTCCAAACGTCGATAATGTCCGCGATCTCGGCGGCTGGACAGGCCTTGAAGGCCGCAAGATTCCCATGGGACTCATCTACCGCTCCTCTGGTCTTAACAACAACTCCACCGACGGTGGCAAGACGCCAGGCGTGCCACGCTTCAACGACGAGGGACGCGACGTCCTGATGAACGTCATGAAAATCAAGACGGAGCTCGACCTGCGCACGACCCTCGAAACCGCCTCCATGAAAGTCTCGCCGCTCGGCGAACAGGTCAAGTACATCAACATCTCCACCACCGCCTACGGCGGAATGTTCACGGAGTTCGGACGCAAGAATTTCGCCATGCTCTTCCGAATCTTCACCAAGCCTGAGAACTATCCAATTGACTTCCACTGCATCGCTGGCGCGGACCGCACTGGCAGCCTCTCGTTCCTTCTGCTTTCCATTCTCGGCGTTTCAGAAGAGAATGCGCGGCTTGACTATGTCCTCACAAGCTTCTTCCTCCCGCGAGGCTACAACAACGCAGACATCTTCTCGAAAGGATTTCGTGCATTTGGCGGCAAGGACGAGCCGCTGTATTCATTGGCGGAACGCTATCTTCTCAGCGCGGGCATCACAGCGCAGGAAATCGTCACATTCCGTGAAATCGTTCTCGGTCCTGGTCTAAAACTTACTCCTGCGCTCAAAGAGCATCTTGAAATTACAGAGCAGATGGCAAAATTCACTGAGCCGCTTCCACAAGGCTGCTCAATAGAACAGGCCTTCAGCGTGAATGAAAAGTTCGTTCAGGCTGGGAAAAATGTTAGGCTCCGCATGCCAGCATGGCCTTCGCAATTCGTGCGGAAAACAGGATGCTCGAAAGACGGTGCCGTCGCCTTCTATCTTGTGAACTCTGGAAGACTTCCCGCGATCGCCAAAATAAACCCGCCTGGTGACGGAAAATTCTTTGTGGGTGACATCATCAGCAAAACATCTTTCTCCGACAAGCAAGGCGTGTCCCCTTGGTCAGCCGCTTCATTCAAGAACAGCCTTTTGACTGTCATGCCTGGCGAGCAGATGATTATCGCCGTCATTCCGTATGGTCTGACAGGTCAATTCTCATTCGGAACTGGAAAATCCATGCAAAATATAACATACGACACTTTACAGATGCTTACCGCAAAATCATCGCAGTCACCGACAATCGACGGCATGCTCAATGATGCCGCCTGGCTCAACGCCACTGAACTCCCGCTCTGCGAAATCGATGGAACCCCCGTGCAAAATCCGCCAATCGCTAAACTCGCCACCGACGCCGAACACAACAATCTCTTCATATCTCTCTTCATGCCTGACAATACCCTCTGCGGACAAAAACACAAAAACCGCGACCGTGCTCTCTGGGAAGAGGATTCCTGCGAAATTTTCATCTCACAGGCGGGACACGACACCTATTACCAAATCATTGTCAACTCCGAAGGCAGCATCTATGACGGCAAGAAAAACGACGGAAAATGGGACCTAAAGGATTACAATGTCGCCACGAAACGCGACAAGAATGCGTGGACCATGGAACTCGCCCTTCCGCTTGCTCAGTTCAATTTCGACGAGCCAATCGAAATCAACATCTGCGCCAACGACAACCCGCATACCAAACTATTCAATCTCAACACAACCAACGGCACTTTCCACAGCCGCAACTCAATGCTCCCCGTGATTCTCAAATAACTTTTGGAGACAATCTATGCTGGACACCCCAACCACACACGACTATGAACGCAGATTTGAATTGACAGGTCTCGGCCATCCCGTGGTCGTCATTGAAAGCGATGACTGGGGCTCATGCGAGACCGTTCCATCAGAAGCACATCTCCCTGAATACAATGCCATTATGGACAAGCATGGCATTAAGGCCACATGGATCTGCTCCGTTGAAAAGGCCAATGAAATTCTCCGAATCGCCGAATTGCTTGAAAAGCATCATGGCGCTGGCGGCATTAATCCCGTCCTCACCGCCTTCACATGCGTCGCCAATCCAGACTACGACGCTATCAAAAACACAGGCTTCACGCAGTACATCGACATTCCGTTCAACGAAGGCGTGCCAGATGGTTGGAATGCCGATGGAGTTCTTCCTGCAATGCTTGAGGCCGAAAAACGCATGGTCTGGCATGCCGAATACCATGCGCGTCTCCACCACACAAGCCAGAAACTTTGGCTTAAATTCCTTCGCGAAGACACGCCTGACAGCGCGCTAGCCCGCGAACTCTTCGACATGCATGTCTATTATATTGCACGCCACCTTCCTGAATTCCACGGCTATGACAACTATCGCGAATTATTCCAGTCCATTTCGACTGGCATTTCTTATTTCGAGGATATGTTCGGAAGGCGTCCATGTGTTGCCATCACCTCCGACGCATACGAACAGGTCGAATTCATCTGGGCCTGCCTTGGCATCAAGACAATCGCCTTGAAATGCTGCCGTACTCATTCTGGCCTTCCGACCATCTATTGGAACAAACCATGGAACAATCAGGACATCCGTGCCATTCCAGGCGACATGAACACTGATTTAGATGTCGTCTATCTCACAAGAAACGCTTTCTGCGAGGGAAACACGTCTGCCGATGAAATCATAAAGACCGCAGATAATATCTTCAACACGATCCATGAGCCAATCATAATCTCCTCGCACCGCATAAACTACTGCAACTTTGACCATGAGAAGCAGGAGCGCAACTTCAAGCGACTGGATGACATCCTAACCGCCTTCGACAAGATGGAAGCAATCTATCTCACATCAACCGAACCCGGGGACCTCTACCGCCAAGGCTGGTCGCTCAGAGTCGGAGACGAGCATGTCATCTTCCACAAGTGCTCCGACAACGCCATCAACGTTCCGCCTGAGTTCGCCTCGCTTCCCATCGGCTCGCATCTGTTGTAATACCACACGACAATTGCGATGCGTGAGAAACGCCTATGCAGCAGCGGTTACATTAGAAACCTTAGGGCATTACTCTAAAGAAACATGCTCCCCACAGGGGGACAAACGCCCCGTGAGGGGCGAGACGTAATATTCCCCACATGACACGCACAAAAGATGCATGGTCCCCGCAGGGGACTGCGCTACATAAATTGTAAAGGTTCTTGAACCACACGCATGGTAGAATA
>JAEEGL013479136.1_pt1 | contig 12664 bp, 10 predicted proteins | sample 9134231 | NCBI WGS metagenome assembly JAEEGL01 (sample SAMN16246548, study PRJNA631951) | gut metagenome | biome: gut microbiome; feature: rumen; material: fiber-attached | host: Bos | place: Iran: Karaj | collected 2018-10
CTGCCCGCCCTCTCGTGGAGGTTGTCCACGTTCTGGGTTATCACCGTCACGTCATATTCATCCTCCAGGGCGGCGATTGCCAGGTGGGCGGCATTCGGCTTCACCTGGGAGAGCTGCTTGCGGAGCTGGTTGTAGAAACCCAGCACCAGAGGCCTGTTGCGGCACCATCCTTCGATGGACGCGACTTCCTGGGGATCATATTCACCCCAAAGCCCGTTGTTGCCGCGGAAAGTGCTCAGTCCGCTTTCCGCACTGACTCCTGCGCCGGTCAGGACGGCGATCTTGAGCTTAGCCATATCCTTAATTCTTCTTGAAATAATAATTCTTCAGCCAATATTCGAAGAGAGGGTCCAGGAGCACCGGACGTTCCTCTTCCCCGACGAAAGTGATGATCTCCTTCTTCATCAAGGCATCCTTGAGCCTGCGAACGTTCGCCGAGGAGTTCAAGGAATATTTCCTGATGACTTCCGCCGTGCTGAACTTGGTGTAGCCGTCGATTATCGCCTTCAGCAGGCTGACCTGGAATGTGGTGAGGTCGCTGACCATCGAGACGAAGCGGCCGCGGTTGATAGCGAGTATGGTCTCGAGGGCCTCCAGCAGCACAGGCTCCATTATATATCCCTTGGAAAGGGCATCGCAGATCGAAGTGAAATGATTGATATAGAACAGATTGCACTTGAACAGGCGGCACGCTCCGCTAATCAGGTCCCTGTCTATGACCTTTCCGCTCGCCAGGAATCCCTTGATGATGTGCTCCACTATCACCCTTTCATCCACCTTGCTGAGTTTCAGGTGCTCGACCCTCCTGTAGAAGAAATGGCGCCTAACGAATATGTCCGCCATCGCGTTGACCATTGATCCGAGGAATATGTAGGAGAAGTTGCGGACTCCCGCGGCGCGCATCTCGTCCATCACCTGCTCCATCATCTTGAATATCTTTTCTCCGTCTTCGGTCATGTCGAGGTTCTGGAACTCTTCGATGATGACGAACATCTTGTCAGCCTTTCCGCTCGCAAGCCTGTACGGGAGCCTGAGCACGGCCCTGAGGTCTTCGTCATCCAGGTCCCAGTTCGTCGAGAGGATGGTATCGGTGTCCGCGAAGGCCTTCCTGTCGAAGACGAAATGGGTGCCGGCGAGATATGTGGTTACGACCTGCTCATATTCATTTGGGGTCGAGGCGACCTGGCGGATGACCGCAGCTCCGAGCCTCCTGACGAAGGCTTCGTTGGAACGGATGTCCAGGGCGGTTATGTCCGCTGTAGTGAATTTCAGGCCCGAAACCCTGAGCTTGGTCATCACCTGGTGCACGATGGATTTCTTTCCGGCCCCATAGGGCTCCCAGATAGCGACGTTCTCATTCTGGCTCAAGAGGTTGCCAAGGATTGTACAGTCTTCTTTCCGGCCTATGAAATGCTGGCCGGTGACATATTTATTGTACAAAAACGGACCGTCCATAGAAAATAACATTTTTGTTTTGACAAAATTAAGAAAAAATTCATATCTTTGCACCCTCTTAAGAAAAAGGAGGTGGTAAATTAGTTATGATCATAGTTCCAATCAAAGAAGGCGAGAACATCGAGCGCGCCCTGAAGAAATTCAAGAGGAAGTTCGAGAAGACCGGTGCTATCCGTGAGCTTCGCGCCCGCAAGAACTTCGAGAAGCCTTCTGTGAAGAAGAGAGCTGCGAAGATGAAGGCTGTCTATGTACAGCACCTCAGAACTATGGAGGAGCAGTAATTCTCCATCTCCGATTTGGCCGTTTAATATAATAATACTATATTTGCGGTCCCATGAGGGCTTAGCTCAGTTGGTTTAGAGCGCTTGCTTGACAGGCAAGAGGTCGGCAGTTCAAATCTGCCAGTCCTCACTCCTCAGAATCAGACACTTACAGCGATGTAGGTGTCTTTTCTTTTTCTATTAGTCGCAGTTTTGTCGCAGTTTCATCCTGTTTTAAACACGTTCTGAAAGGGGTCGTGTCTTTTGACAACTCCATTAAACCCATTATAAAGATTCTTCCAAGAAACCCAAATTACCCATATCTTGGCACATCCTCCCTCTAATTTCGCGGCATGATTACACATTATTGCCGTTCGCTCGAAGATGCACTGAAGAAAGCCAAGTTGGCTGGTAAGCAACCAGGTTGTGAATACATGGGTATTATTCTTCATACAGGGAAGAAAGGTTTTGCAGTTTATAAGAATGGGAAGTTGATGGAGAGGTATGTTGCAAGGATTGTTTCAAGTTAGTCCCGAAAAAGCTCTCTTTGCGAGAAGCTGACTAATTCTATTGTCGCAGAACTATTCAAGATGTATCAGGAATTGACCAGTAAATAGCGGATAGGTTTCCTGCTAGTGATTAGTGAATAATGTTTTAATAATGAAATACCTATGAATAAGTACACATTTGTTTTCGTTCTTTTGACATCTTTAATGCTTACCTCTTGCGGAAGCAAAATCGAAAAAGACATTAAAGCCTTCAATGAAACAGACATTAAGGGAGTAAAAGTTCAAACTATTAAGATTGATAAGGATTACTATCAATATGCTCCAGAGTATATAGAAGCAAATAACGCCTTCGAAGATGAGTTCTCAAAGCAGGCTGATCTTCTTGATAAAATGGCGGATGCATCTGATTACATCGGAATCTATTCGTATGATTATAAACAGGTACTTGAGTATTCAGCTCAATATGACAGTTATAGAGCCCAAGTTGATTCCCTAAAACCAATAATTGATTCACTGACTAAGATAACAGAGGATATTCAGGCCAGCCATAATCAAGGGACTCTCTATGTCGCACGATTTACCGCAAAAGATAAGTATGGCAATTGGAAACAAGGTAAAGAATACCATGTCTATACTTACGATGATTCTGGCAAGCTAAGCGAATATGAAGGAGATGAGGCCATCTCCATTATTATGAGTGCCTTTCCAGATGCTAAGAAAGAACTAGTAAAGAATCTAGAAGAGTTCTTTACGGGTCTTGCGGAATAGCTATTTCAACTTCACATTCGATCCAATCCAAAAACAGCTCCCAGGTAATCCTAAGAGCTGTTTGCCTGTCTTCAGATGGAGGGAAGATTATGATTATTCTGCGAGGACAGGACGGACGGATTGACCGTAGTAGCGGTTGCCGAGGTCCCTGTAGACATAAACTGAATAGAAGTCCACGCCCAACGCGTGCCTCGAGAGGCTCGTACCGAGCGACGACGACCAGTAGTACCCGTGAGAGCCGACATTGTAGAGACTGGTCCCGCGCCGGCTGCCGGCGGCGGGAAGGAAGATGGTGTTGCCATTTAATCCGGTAACCAATCTTCCGTTCACTCCATTCTGGGTAGTCCACGTCCAAGTACATTTATCCATCAATTCCGACCATTCCTCGTCAGTTGGCATTCGCCATTTCCCACCTAATTTTGTTGCGGCGACATCATCTTCAGGGTCGAGGGTGGTTTTGTTGTCTACCGTGCCAGAATCACTTTGTGTGTTATATTTCGTCAAGGTGTTATAGCTGCCGTTGCACCATTTATATGTCTCCCAGGAGTAAGTGTCCTTTGTTTCAACTTCTCCCCAAGCATAATAATCTCCATACTCTTCTGGCTTTGACGCACCGACGTTGAAGGATGCCCATTTCAGGCCGGATGGGAGTCCAAGATCTATTGCTTCTGGAACTGATGATTCGTCTGTCAGCACTGTCCAGCCTTCAGGCACTCCGTTTACACCAGTCACATCCCATGTTGCATCTTTATTCTTGACAAAAGTCCCTCTTCGAGCGACACCTGATACCCAGTCCTTTGTATATGTATCATCCGGAGTTGTTATAAAGAATGCCTTTATATAATTTAGATTACTACAGCCATAGAACAACTCATTATAACAACCTTCTGACAGTGTTGTAGCAGGAAGCTCGGGGGCGGTTGTTAAGCTGGTACACCTTTGGAACATGCGATAATAACAATAATCTGCTAGAGTTGTTGCAGGAAGTTCTGGTGCTGTGGTAAGACTTGTACAGCTAGAGAACATGCCAGAATAACACCTCCATGCCATAGTTGTTGCTGGAAGCTTTGGGGCTGTGGTCAAACTGGTACAACCAGAGAACATGTGTTGATAACAACGCATTTCCAGAGTTGTTGCAGGAAGCTCTGGTGCTGTGGTCAAACTGGTACATGATGCGAACATATCTTCATAACAACCATATGCCAGAGTTGTTGCAGGAAGTCTTGGAGCAGTGGTTAAACTGGTACAACCCATAAACACCTGCAAATAACAATCTTTTGCCAGAGTTATTGCAGGGAGCTCGGGTGCAGTGCTCAAACTGGTACAACCCATAAACATACAACAATAACACTTTTCTGCCAGAGTTGTTGCAGGAAGTTTTGGAGCAGTAGTTAAACTAGTACAGTGTGCAAACATAGCCCGATAACAACTTTCTGACAGTGATGTAGCAGGAAGCTCGGGGGCAGTTGTTAAGCTGGTACAACCCCAGAACATGCCATGATAACAACTTTTTACCAGAGTTGTTGCATGAAGCTCGGATGCTGTAGTTAAACCAGCACAGCCTGCAAACATAAAATGATAACAGCTATCTGCCAGTGTTGTTGCTGGAAGTTCTGGTGCAGTGGTCAAGCTGGTACAGTATGCAAACATGCTATCATAACACCTTTCTGCCAGACTCGTTGCCGGAAGATCTGGTGCAGTGGTCAAGTTGGTACAACCATAAAACATGTTAAAATAACACAAGTCTGTCAGAGTTGTTGCTGGAAGATCAGGTGCAGTAGTTAAACTAGTACATCCATTAAACATTTTAGAATAACACCTTTCTGCCAGAGTTGTCGCAGGAAGATCAGGTGCTTCTGTAAGAATCGTACATCCATCAAACAGCTGGCAGAAGCAATATGAAGATGGTATAGTTAAACTCCCTTCTCTATCAAGAAGAGACATAATATCTCCAGATGCAGCAACAGCTCCGCTTCCGGTAATAGCAAACTTATAATAATTATAATAAGGATTATCTGATTTACTAAATGAAGTGTTTCCGTCTGCCCCGGCCCTGAAAGACACTTTAGCCCCGTCGGTCAGGGCAATGGCATTACCTACGGTATAGGCCGTCCAGGTACCTCTATTCACACTATACTCAAGTGAAACATCGTCAGGACTTCCCTCCTTTACAAGGGAAATGGTTGTCTCTCCGGTAGAAGTAAAGGTAAGGCATTTGAATTCTGGGGCATTGATTCTTACATTACAAATAGCATCAAATGCGCCATCAACTGTTGTTGCCTTTATGGTAGCCTCACCAGGGGAAATGCCTTTTACCATACCAGCATCCACTGTAGCGACATTGTCATTACTACTAGTCCATATTATGCCCTTATTTGTTGCAGACTTGGGATAAACTGTGGCGATAAGCTCAAAGGAACTACCTGAATCTATTTCAATACTGGTTTCATTCAGCATAACTCCTTCAACATGTACAACCTTTGGGCTTACTGTAACGACGCACGATCCCTGCTCCTGCCCTCGGCAATCCCCTCGAACAACTCCCCTACCTGGAAGAACAGCATTACGAATACGGCCTCCGGAAATGCCGTTTCCGCTCCTGGGAGGAAGCCGATGCAAAGCGCTCCTAACGTAGCGATGGCCATCAGGAAATGCTCGTCGAAAGCGTCTCCGTGCGCGATTCCTTCAGCAGCCTCCTTAAGTGTATCCCAGCCGATCAGGAGGTAAGGGACCAGATATACCAGCAGCAGCTTCCACGCTGTCAGGTTGCATTTCTTTTCAATGAATACAGCTGCCGCGAGAAGCACAGCCGTTACAGCTATCAGTATCAGTCTGTGCCTCGGGTTCTCCTCGTGCTCGTGTTCTTCGTGATGGTTATGTGCCATATGTCTTCCGTTGTTTTACGGAGGCAAAATAGCGCTTCCTTCCTGCAACCTGGTTGCAAAGTTGGGAATAATCATTACTTTTGCATTGATGCTCAGGAAACTCGCTATACTTCCGACCTTGATGGCGATGCTGATGGTTCTGTTCACCACCATGGTGCCGCACCACCACCATCAGGCGATGATATGCCTTGTCAAGGAGGTCTGCGAGCTGGACGGTTGTACGGACGACGAGCACGAAGAAGACGAGAGCCACTGCGTATCGAGGGAGAAATACTGCCCATCGGATATCCTGAGACTGGATATTCCTCCGGTTACGGCTCTTGATTCCTCCTCACCGGCTATCTTCCTTCCGCACACCGTGCGAACAGCACCGGTATCCACTTCCAATGTCCGGCATCATTCACCTCCCATACTTACCTGGCGGATAAATTGCTGATGGTCAACAGTCTTTATTGTTTTGGTATAGACTATTGACAATCAACATATTCCATCAATGAAACATTCTACCATCATCATAATGGCAGCCTGTGCTGTCCTTAACGGCTGCCACAACCATGTCCACGAACACGGCCACGATCATGACCACGAAGGGCACGAAGAACAAGAAGCAGGACATCACCACGGAGACGGAATCATCGAAATAAGCCCTGAAAGACAGGAAGCCCTGGGTATCAGCATCGGAGAAGTCCGTTCCGGTGATTTCGCCGAGGTCATCCGCACGAGCGGACAGATAATTTCCGCCACCGGAGATGAAATGACCGTCGTCGCCAAGAGCGAAGGAATCGTCACCCTCGGAAGCCTGAGCGAAGGCTCTGCCGTTGGGGTCGGGACGAGGATAGCCACGATCTCTTCCAAGAACCTCGGTACAGGCGACAAGCTGGCGAAGGCTAAAGCCGCCTTCGAAACCGCGAAGAAAGAATATGAGAGGGACCTCCAGCTCAACAATGACAACATCGTAAGCGAGAGTCACCTGGACAAGAGCAGGCTTGAGTATGAATATGCCAAGGCTGAATACGAAGCCCTTTCTTCCGGAGGGGCTTCCGGAGGAGGCATTACCGTCACCTCTCCCCTCGCGGGTTTCATCAAGAACCTCTCCGTGAAAAGCGGAGACTATGTCGAGACTGGGACCCCTATCGCGACTGTCAGCAGGAACCGGCGTCTAAGACTCAGGGTGGACGTCCCGGAGAGATACTACGGAATGATCGCTGGAATAAGGGGCGCGAATTTCAAGGCCTCGTACAGCGACCGTCTGTACAGCCTAGATGAACTCGGAGGCAGGATGGTCAGCTACGGGAGGACTTCCGACGGCGATTTCTATATCCCTGTCACTTTCGAATTCGACAACAAAGGCGACCTGGTACCAGGATCATACGTTGAAGTATTCCTCAAGACATCCAGCCCGCACGAGGGTCTGATTATCCCTCTATCCGCGGTCGTCGAGGACCAGGGAGTCCATTACGTATTCGTTCCAGACGAAGATGACGACGATGCCTTCCTGCGCCGCGAAGTAATTCTCGGGCAATCGGACGGCGACGAGGTCCTTGTCAAGGAAGGCCTCTCGGAGGGAGAAAGGATAGTAGTCACCGGCACGGTTCACGTTAAACTCGCCGGAGTGGCTTCCGTTCCAGCCGGGCACACCCATAACCACTAGGCCTATGGAACGCATACAGCATGAGAATGGCCTTCTCAACGGAATCATACGGTTCTCACTGAACAACAGGGCGGCCGTTCTGGTAATAGCCGCGCTGTGCCTTGTCGCAGGCCTGTACTCGATCAGACATACGGAAGTCGATGTGTTCCCAGACCTGAACGCGCCGACGGTGGTCGTAATGACTGAAGCAGAAGGAATGGCCCCCGAGGAAGTCGAGAGGCTGGTAACCTTTCCTATCGAAACCGCAGTAAACGGAGCCACTAACGTCCGGAGGGTGAGGTCATCCTCAACCACCGGATTCTCGATAGTGAACATTGAATTCGACTGGGGTACCGACATATACAAGGCCCGCCAGATTGTCAGCGAGAAATTGGCGATGGTCGGGGAAGACCTCCCGTCGAGTGTCGGGAAACCGACGCTTGGTCCCCAGGCCTCCATCCTGGGAGAACTTATGATCATTGGCCTGACTGCGGATTCCACATCGATAGAAGACCTCCGCACCCTGGCCGACTGGACCATAAGGCCGCTGCTGCTCTCCATGGGAGGTGTCGCCCAGGTGGCAGTGATGGGCGGGGATATCAAAGAATACCAGATACTCATGGATCCCGGGCGGATGCGCCACTACGGAGTCTCCATGGACGAAGTTATCTACGCGGTAAAAGGAATGAACCAGAACGCCGCCGGAGGCACTCTCTATGAATATGGGAACGAATATATCGTACGCGGAGTACTGTCCACGAACGATTTGGAGGATCTCCGGAAGGCAGTGGTGAAACTCTCTCCTAACGGATCGCCCGTGACCATGGAAGCGATTGCCGACGTAACGGTAGGCGCCAAGACACCTGTCCTGGGCGTTGCCTCGAACGACGGCCGGCCGGCAGTGATCATGACCGTCACGAAGCAGCCGGCGACCAACACCCTGGAACTTACCGAAAGGCTGGACAAAGCTCTTGACGGAATCAAGCCGAATCTTCCGAAGGATGTCAAGGTCAATTCTGAAATATTCCGCCAGTCACGGTTCATCGAAGGATCCATCAGCAATGTGAAGAAATCGCTCATCGAGGGCGGCCTGTTCGTAATCCTGGTTTTGTTCATATTCCTGATGAACTGGAGGACCACATTGATTTCCCTGGTTTCCATCCCGCTGTCAATCGTGATCGCATTGCTGGTGTCGAGATGGATGGGCCTGACCATCAACACAATGAGCCTCGGAGGTATTGCTATCGCCATAGGTTCACTTGTAGACGACTCTATCGTGGATGTGGAAAATGTATTCAAACGTCTGCGGCAGGCGCGCTCTCGCGGTGACAAAGGCGTGCTGAAGGTCGTGTATGAAGCATCGAAGGAGGTCAGGATGCCTATGCTGAACTCGACTTTGATCATCATAGCATGCTTCCTCCCGTTGTTCTTCCTTTCAGGAATGGAGGGCAGGATGCTGAAGCCTCTGGGAATCACCTTCATCATATCCCTGATGACATCAACCCTGGTCGCCCTTACGGTCACTCCGGTCCTTGGCTCGTACCTGCTTCCAGACCATACCGGAGGGGAAGGTACATCTTCCAGGAACCCGGAAGAAGACGCTCCTGTGGCAGCCTGGCTGAAAAAAAGGTACAAAAGGTTACTGGAACGAGCCTTGGAAAGAAAAGGAATCGTGATAGGTACAGTCGCTGCTTTCCTGGCAGCAGCTCTCGTTATGTTCTTTTCTCTTGGCAGGAGTTTCCTGCCGGCTTTCAACGAAGGATCATTCACCATCGCAATGAGTTCTGTACCAGGTATTTCCCTGGAAGAATCCAACCGCCTGGGACTGATGGCCGAAGAACTGCTTATGAGCATCCCCGAAATTCGTACCGTCGGCCGAAAGACCGGACGTGCGGAACTTGACGAACACGCTTTCGGAGTCAATTGCTCCGAGTTCGAATGCCCGTTCGAACTGAAGGGAAAGAGCAGGAAGAAGCTCACGGAAGAGATCAGGGAGAAACTCTCAGTCCTCCCGGGTGTCAATATCGAGATCGGAGGCCCTATTTCACACAGGATTGATGCTATGTTGTCCGGAACACAATCCAATATCGCCATAAAGGTATTCGGAACGGACTTGAGCAAGATGTACTCCATCGGACAGCAGATCAAGTCGGCGATTTCCGAAGTGGAAGGAATAGTCGACATCAATGTTGAGCAGCAGGTCGGAAGGCCTGAACTCAACATTGTCCCAAGACGGGAGATGTTAGCCAGATACGGCATAAGCCTTCCTGAATTCGCCGAGTTCGTGAAAGTCATGCTGGAGGGAGACCCCGTCTCCACAGTGTACGAGGGCAACCGTTCTTTCGACCTGACTCTCAAGGTTAAAGATGAATACAAGTCCAGCATCCAGAGGATTGGAGACCTCATGGTAGATACCCCTGGAGGACTGAAGGTTCCGCTGAACCAGATAGCTGACATAAGTTCATCTTCCGGTCCGAATACCATCAACAGGGAAAACGTAAGCCGTAAACTCGTGGTTTCCTGCAACGCCACCGGAGGCGAACTCGCCAAGGCCGTAGCTTCCATCAAGGAAGAAATCGGGGAGCACGTTACGTTGCCGGATGGCTACCGGATCGAGTACGGAGGCCAGTTCGAGAGCGAGGAAAGGGCATCCAAGACCATAGCGTTGGTCAGCATGATAAGCATATTCATCATATTCATGCTGCTCTACGGAGAGTTCAAGGATGCAGGGCAGTCGCTTCTGGTGCTGCTGAACCTGCCGCTGGCGCTGATAGGAGGAGTCCTGGCGGTATTCCTGACAGGAAGGATACTGAGTATTCCCGCCATTATCGGTTTCATATCTCTGTTCGGTATAGCTACTAGGAACGGGATGCTCCTTATCGACAGGTACAACGTCCTGACATCTGAGGGCAAATCAGCTATCGATGCCGTCAGGGAAGGATCGGCCGACCGTCTGAATCCTATCCTCATGACGGCAGTCACCTCTGCCCTCGCCCTGCTGCCTCTGGCTCTGGGGAGCGGTCTCCCTGGAAATGAGATCCAGTCTCCGATGGCTACAGTCATACTCGGAGGACTCCTGTCTTCCACCCTCCTCAACGGTTTCGTAATACCCGTAATGTACCTTTTAACCCACCGCAAGAAATGAAACGCGTATTATATATTCTTTTATTGGTCATCATCCCTGTCCGGACCGAGGCACAGAGTTCCATGAGGGAAGTCCTCGACATGATCGAGAGGAACAATCCTGCATTGAAAGCCGCCGGGGAGCAGATGCAGGCTGATATGCTCGCCAACCACTCGGAAACTTTCCTTGCAAATCCGGAGGTTGAGTTCAACTACCTGATGGGCGCCGACAATATCGGAGGACGTCACGACCTGAGAGTCTCCCAGCCGCTTGATATTCCTACTGTATCGGGAATGAGGTCGGGGAAAGCCGCTATCCTGGACTCTCTCTCCAGCTTGGGATACAAGGTCGCCAGGCAGGCCGTATTGCTCCGCGCGGAGCAGATATGCATCGAACTCACATACTGTAACGCCTATCTCTCAGAGTTGGCTTCCCATCTTGAACAATCAGGTTCTCTGGTGAGGGCTTACGAGAAAAGGCTGAAGGCAGGAGATGCCACAATCCTGGATCTCAACAAAGCCAAGATCCATCACACGACCGTTCAGGGACAGGCGAACAAAACGGAATCGGAAAGGCTGGCTCTGCTGTCGGAGTTGAAGTCCTTGAACGGTGGCGAGGAAATCAGGTACGAGGCCACGGCTTACGATGCCGATGGATTCCTTCCGAGAGATTTCGAGACATGGTTCGAAGAAGCCTCTGCCAGGAATCCGTCTCTGGAATTCATCCGCAAGGAGGTTGCTCTTGGAGAAAAACAACTCTCGATCGACAAGGCCGCCCGTTTCCCTGAACTTGCCCTCGGCTATATGAGCGAGATCCGCACGGCAGAAAAGTTCCGCGGAGTTACGATAGGCTTGAATATCCCGCTGTGGAGTTCTGCGAACAAGATCAGACAGTCGCGGGCGGCGGTGGCTGCCGCAAGGTCAAGGCAAGCTGCCTTGGAGCAGGAGTCGTACCATAAGCTCCTGGGACAGTTCAGGCAAGCCGAGGCCATGAAGGCAAATGCGGAGATGATGAGGTCTTCGCTTGAGGAAACCGACAACAGGGACTTCCTGCTGTCTGCGCTGACTAAAGGAGAGATCTCCATGATTGAATATCTTGTGGAGACCGACCTGTATTACGAGGTCCTGGAGCAGACCCTGGCAGCCGAGAGGGACTACCATCTCTCGCTGGCGTCTCTCCGGTCATTCACCCTGTAATACCAGGCGCTCGATAGCGATGTTGCTGCGGGCCTCAAGATGATCAAGGCGGCGCGAATCCGTGCTGTAGAGTTTGCGATACTGAATATAAACGTGGCTGAGAAAACGGGGCAGGACAGTGCCACAATGCTTCTCAACGAACTCATCGGAGGAGTATTCTTCCTGTCGCTGCTGATTCCTTTCCTTCCGGTGGCCGACATAGTACCCAAACAAACGGACATCCTCTGGCTCCTGCTGCTCGGATCCGTTTTCACGGTCCTTCCTTTCCTGTTCCAACTTCAGGCTCTCCGATCATTATCCGCGTTTACAGTAAGTCTCGCCTACAATCTGGAGCCTGTTTACAGCATAGCATTAGCTGCGATCCTGTTCGGAGAACTGCAGGAAGTGAACTTTTCCTTCTGGTCAGGAGTTTTCCTAATCATCATTTCGGTCATCATCCAGACCCTTCGTGTCCGTCGCTCCGTACCGTCTTGAGCCACCATTTCTTCATGATTCCCGAAATATTCGCTATCTTCGTATCATAATCCAGCAGGAGTAATGAAGGGTGTCATGAAGAAGGTCAGGATTACGGCTCTGCGCCAGACTGTTTACGAGGATCTCATGGAGCGCTATGAGAATCCTATCGAGCATACCTGCGATGTCAAGGAAGGGCAGGTGTGGATATCGGTCGACGGAAAGCGTCCCGATGGCCTGTGCCCTTCTGCATGGGGTTCTATGAAGGAATTCGTGGAATCCCTGTCGCGCGGAGAAGGCAACTTCTACGACGGCTGGATGAAGGATCCGATGAGCGCGATGATAAGCTGCAATGACGGATTCCGCCCCTTCAGTTTCTACATC
>JAEEGL015291590.1_pt1 | contig 12664 bp, 5 predicted proteins | sample 9134231 | NCBI WGS metagenome assembly JAEEGL01 (sample SAMN16246548, study PRJNA631951) | gut metagenome | biome: gut microbiome; feature: rumen; material: fiber-attached | host: Bos | place: Iran: Karaj | collected 2018-10
TCGCCTGCGCGGCTGGCGGACAAGAGGGCTCCCCGGGTTCACGGGGTGAAACCGACCGCCCATCTTGTCAATCACCGCTCCCAAAGGCGCGTTCCCCGCCTCTGGACTCCACCCCTCAACGTGCGTACCTTGACGTTTCTGTACTGTTGCTCCATTTCATCTGGTCCCACGGCGGATGGAACAAGTTCCATCTCGCCTTTCGCACGTTGGATTAACAGGGGCCATCACCATGATGAGTGGCTCTGAATCGTTCGTGGCTCGCTCAACGCCGAAGATGCAGCGTTTCGTGTTAGACCTTTCAGCTTCGCCGAGGCAAGCTGTGCAGCGAGGAGTGTTCGACTCAGTCCAACTCCTAATTCCTCATTTTAGAACGTTCGACTCCGTCGAGGCAAGGGGTGCGGCGGTGATTGTTTGGCCTGTTTTTTTAATTGAAACCGCTTGCGGTTTCTACCTCAATTCTGAATTCTTAATTCTGAATTCTGAATTCTTATCCGCAACTCCTCACTCCTCATTTCAGCCCGTTCGGGTCGGATCGAACGTGTTACCTGCCCGGCGCGAAGCGCTCATACTGTTCCGCTGCGCACATGACTGCGAGGCGTGCGCTCTCGTACGTCAATCCGCCCTGCATGAACGCGGTGTACGGCGCGCGCATCGGTCCGTCCGCGGAGAGCTCGATCGACGCGCCGCCCGTGAACGCGCCCGCCGCCATGATGACGGGATCCGCGTAGCCGGGCATGTCCCAAGCCTCGGGCGTGACGTGCGCGTCGATGGGGGACGCCGACTGGATCCCGCGGCAGAACGCTGCCAGTCCTTCCGGCGAGCCGCATTCCACGCACTGCACGATGTCCGACCGCCGTTCATCCCACGCGGGGGTGACCCGGCAGCCGAGCGCCGAGAAGAGATACGCCGCGAGATGCGCCGTTTTCATCGCCTGGGCGACGGTGTGCGGGGCGTAGAACAGTCCTTTGATGAGGTTGCGGTTCTGCCCGAGCGACGCTCCGACGTCGAGCCCGACACCGGGAGAGGTCAGGCGGTTCCCGCACAGCCGGACGCAGTCCTCCGATCCGACGATGTACCCGCCGACGTCCGCCATACCGCCGCCCGGATTCTTGATGAGCGAGCCCGCGATGAGGTCCGCCGCCGCTTCGTTTGGCTGATCCGCAAAGGTCGGTTCGGTCGTCTCGGTGAATTCGCCGTAGCAGTTGTCCACCATGAAGACGGGCGGGCGGATGCCGAGCTCCCCGGCGATCTGCTTCACAGCCCGCGCGGCGATCTTGATCTGACGGGAGGTGAGCGTCGGGCGGTCCGCATACCCCTTCGAGCGCTGGACGTAGACCATTTTGAGCCGGTCCCCGGCCGCCGCCATAGCCTCCCGGATCGCCGGGAAATCGAAGGGCGCCGTGCACTCCCCGGTCAGCGGGACATGCCGGAACGCGACGCCCCAGTCCGCGAGGGAGCCTTCGCCGTCGGGGACCGGGTTCCCGTCCGCGTCGATGCCGATCACCGGGAGGATGGTGTCGTACGGGACACCGGAGATTGAGAGCATCGTGTCACCGGGGCGGAGGATGCCGAAGAGGGCGACGGTGAGGGTGTGGGTTCCGGAGAGGAGGGAGGGGCGCATGAATCCGGCGGGTGCGCGGAAAACGGCTGCCGCGAGGGCGTCGATGCGGTCCCGGCCCACGTCGCCGTAGCCGTATCCGGTCGACGGCGCGAAGAGGGCCTCGGAGACCTGCGCCGCGCGGAAGCAGTCGAGGACGTGCTCGGTGTTCTCCCGGGCGATGCGGTCGATGTCGCAGAAGATGGGGGCGAGCGCCTCCTCCGCGCGGGCGGTTTTTTCGCGGGTTTCAGGTGAGATCTGCATGTGGATACTCCTTGGGAGTCATTCTGAATTCTTAATTCTTCTTCCTGCTCTCCAGCCAGATCAAAAGCACGGAAATGTCCGCGGGATTGACGCCGGAGATGCGGGCGGCCTGTCCGACGGTGAGAGGGCGCACCTTTTCGAGCTTCTGTGCCGCTTCGAGGCGGAGACCCCGGATCGAGGCATAGTCGATGTCCGCGGGCAGCTTTGCATTTTCTGCCTTGGCCTGCCGCGCGACCTCTTCCTCCTCGTGGCGAATGTACCCTTCGTACTTGATCTCCGTCGACACGCGGTCCGCCTGACTGCGCGGGAGGGGAGGCCGGGCGGGATCGTACGGCGCGAGGGCCGCGTAATCGAGCTCGGGGCGTCGGATCAGCTCGGCGAGGGAGACCCCGGAGGTGAGCGGCGCCGTGCCGCGTTCTTCGAGGAGCGTGTTGATCCCGGACGACGGGCCGACGTGCGTGTGCTTCAGACGCTCGACCTCGTCCCGCACTTCGCGGGTGCGTTCGAGGGTCTCCGCGTACCGTTCGTCGGAGAGGAGCCCGGCGGCGTGTCCGTAGCTCGCGAGCCGCTCTTCGGCGTTGTCCTGCCGGATGAGGATGCGGTATTCGCTCCGGCCCGTCATGATCCGGTAGGGCTCGTTCGTCCCCTTCGTCACGAGGTCGTCGACGAGGGTGCCGAGATAGGACGAGTGCCGCGGCAGAACGATCTCGGGCATCCCGCGCACATACAGGGAGGCGTTCATGCCCGCGAGGAGTCCCTGCGCCGCCGCCTCTTCGTAGCCGGAGGTCCCGTTGAACTGTCCCGCGCCGTACAGCCCGCGGATGCGCTTGAAGCCGAGGGTGGGGAGTAGTTCGAGCGGGTCGACGCAGTCGTATTCGATGGCGTAGGCGTAGCGCATCACCTCGGCCGCCTCGAAGCCCGGGAGCGTGCGGAGCATTCGGAGCTGCACGTCCGCCGGGAGGGAGGAGGAGAAGCCCTGCAGGTAGAGCTCGTCGTTGTCACGCCCCATCGGTTCGAGGAAGAGCTGATGCCGTTCCTTGTCCGCAAAGCGCACGACCTTGTCCTCGATGGAGGGACAGTAGCGCGGCCCGGTGCCCTGGATCTTGCCGGAATAGAGCGGCGAGCGGTGGAGGTTCTCGCGGATGACGCGGTGGGTCTCGGCGTTCGTGTAGACGACGTGGCAGGGGATCTGATCGATCCGGTTGAGGGCTTCGGGATCCGTGCGCGATGAGAACGGCGTGATCCACTCCTCGCCCTCTTGCACCTCGAGGCGCGAAAAATCGACCGAGCGCCGGTGGATGCGGGGCGGCGTGCCGGTCTTGAAGCGCATCAGGGAGATGCCGAGCTCTCGGAGACAGGCGTTCAGCCCTTCGGCGGGGAGGGAGCTGTCCGGCCCCGCGTGACGGGAGACGTCGCCGACGTGGGTGAGCCCGCCGAGATACGTCCCCGTGGAGACGACGACGGCCCGACAGGAGAATTCCCCCATCGGGGAAGCGGTGACGCCCTTCACGCAGAGCGTCCCGTCCGCGTCCGGTTCGGTGAGGATGCCCGTGACCTCGCCCTGGATCAGCGAGAGGCCGGGGGTTTCCTCGATCGTGTGCTTCATGAGAGCGGAATACGCGCGGCGGTCGGCCTGAACGCGCTTGGAGCGGACGGCGGCGCCCTTCGAGGTGTTGAGGGTGCGGGACTGGAGGGTGACGCGGTCCGCTGCATAGCCCATTTCCCCGCCCATCGCGTCGATCTCGAAGACGAGGTGCCCCTTGCCGGTCCCGCCGATGGAGGGATTGCAGGGCATGTTCGCGACGGCGTCGAGGGAGAGGGTGAAGAGGGCGGCGGTGAGCCCGGTCCGCGCGCATGCCAGCGCCGCTTCGACCCCGGCATGTCCCGCGCCGATGATGATGATGTCGTAATACATGATGGTTCCTTTGTGGAGTGAGGAGTTAGGAATGAGGAATTATGAATGGTTCCCTATCCAATTCTGAATTCTTAATTCTGAATTCTGAATTCCCATAGCCCTCATTCTTCCATCAAACTCAATGGTACTGTCTCTTTCGCTTTGCTTCCGCGCGGCTGCGCATGAGGATGGCGACGACGGCGATCAGCTGCACGGCGACGAGGCCGAGGATCGTGAGCACCAGGGGATTTTTGAGCGGCGGGACCTCTTTCGTGTCCTTATCCGTGATCTTCGTGCCGCAGACCGTGCAGACCGATCCGCCGCCGTCCGGATCCGGGACGAGGTCGTGTCCGAGGGCGGGGATCCGCTCGCTCGTCACGTCGCCGCAGATCGCGCATTTGCTGCGGCAGAAGCCGTCCTCCGTACAGGTGGGGGCGGACTCCGCCTGGATCTCGTACCGATGGCCGAGCGGCGGGAGCTCCTCGATCTTCACATATCCGCACAGGCGGCAGGTCAGCGTCCGGCGGCCGGGCTCTTCGCAGGTCGGGGCGATCTCGGCGATGTCGAATTCGTGCGGGCAGACGGGGAGGACCTCGGTTTTCTCGTCCCCGCAGCGGGTGCAGACGAGGATCTCGTAGCCGTCGTCCTCGTAGGTCGGATCGACGTGCTCCGTGACCGCGTAGTCGTGTCCCAGCGCCGGGAGAGGTTCCGTCCGGGTGTCCCCGCAGATCGTGCAGCATTCGGTGCGCATCCCGTCGGCGGTGCATTGCGGCTCGATTACTTCGGTGAGCGCGTATTCGTGCGGCTCGCCGGGGATGACCTCGTCGATCTCGTCCCCGCAGACGGTGCAGCGCTTGTGATACCACCCGTCCTTTCCGTGGCCCGCGGGGACCTCGTCGACGACGGCGTAATCATGGCCGAGGGCTGGGAGGACTTCTTCGACGATGTCGGCGTGGATCTCGTCGACCTGGCGGGCAAAGGTGCGCTCGATCTGGCAGATGGCGCGCATGTACCCGTCCTCGGTGCAGGTCGGCGGCGTGTGCTCGAGATACCGCCACCAGTGGTTCCCGGGCGTCTCGGGCAAATCGACCGTTCCGCTCTTCGCGCCGCAGATCGCGCACCGGGCGGAGGCCGTGCCGTGGATCACGCAGTTCGAGGGGAAATCGGTTTTGATTTCGCCGAAGACGTGCTCGTGTCCGGTGTACCAGTCGACGAGGGCGCGTCCCTCCGCGGCGGCGATGGCCCAGAGGCTGGCGTCGTCGGCGAGCACCGCGTCGTCGTTCGCGTTCGAGAGATAGCCGTGCTCGAGGATCACGGACGGGATCCCGAAGCGGCACGACCAGGTGTTGACGGAATAATAATCGCTCTTCTGGCCGAGCTCATACGCGCCGGGCATGTCCCATTGCCGCTCCTCGCTCCAGTAATAGATGCCGAGCTCGTCGCCCGTGTCCTCCTCCCAGTCGACGCGGCCGCGCCGGATCGGGACGGAGGCGGAAATGTTGTCGAGGATTTTGCCGGCGAGGGTGTCGGCGCGGAATTTCTCCACCACCGAGACGATCGCGAGGCATCCGTTCGCGTCGGCCTCCGGGCTCGAATTGCAATGCAGGGAAAGGAACAGATCGGCGTTGTGATCGCGGGCGACCGAGGTGCGCTCGTAGAAATTGAGGTAGACGTCGTCCTCGCGGGTGAGATACACCTCGAAGCGGTCGTCGCCCTCGAGTACGGCGCGGAGATACTTCGCCAGCTTGAGGTTGATCTCCTTTTCGACATGGGTGCCGATCGCGGTGCCGCCGTCGATCCCGCCGTGTCCAGGGTCGAGGACGATCACGATTTTGCCGTTCGCCGCGATGTCCGCCGCAGCCGGCAGGGCGAGCGCCCAGGACAGCGTCAGCGCGGAGAGGAGAATGAACAATATAATAAGGAAGGGAAAAGAAGCCCTCCGGGGTGCGTCTCGCATGATGATCCAAAGCCTCTCGTCTCATAGATGGTTTTATTATACGACAGAACGCGCGAAAAAGCAAGCGAAAAATGCGGCAGAGGCCCTCCGTGACCGGGAAAAATGCGCCGCAGATCAGGAAAATCGCAGGACGGATATATTAAACACACTTTAATATTTCAGTTATATTACACCTCAAAGAGAACTCTTGCATAATTTTTGCGCGTGTGGTATGATTTACGCACAGAGAAGAGGGGCGAACTGGCGCTTCTTTCTCTCGACAACTTTTTTATTCTTTTTCAAGGAGACAGAATAAGATGAAGAAAATTCTTGCACTTGTTCTTGCCCTTCTGATGGCCGTGTCCACCGCTACGATGGCGCTTGCTGCGGAGACCGCTGATACTGCGATCACCGAAGAAGCTCCGAAGCAGGTATCCGCTGCTGATACGTATGCGGAAGCCATTGCGATGCTCGACGCGTACGGCATCATGAAGGGTGTCGACCCCAATACGTTCGACGCGGACGCTGATTCTGATATCCAGAGATATCAGATGGCTCTGTTTGTTGGCCGTATCTCCACCGGTTGGACTGACGACGCTCAGTGGACCGATGGCAACGTGAACAACTCCGGGTTCACCGACCTGGACGGCACGCCCGCTCAGAACTTCTACGGCGCGATCTCCTATGCTTCCCAGAAGGGAATCATCGAAGGTTACGGCGACAAGAAGTTCGGCCCGACCGACGGCATCACCTACCGCGATGCTCTGACCATGGTTGACCGTACCCTCGGTTACACCGGTCTCGCATATCCCTGGGGCAACATCGAAAAGGCTGAATCCCTCGGCCTGACCAAGGGCATCACCGGCGTTGCTTACACCGACGTCCTCAACCGCGGCGAAGTTGCTCAGATCATCTACAATGCCCTCTTCGTTCCCACGAAGGACGGCGACACGCTTGCTGCCCGCCGCTTCGGCGACAAGATCGGCTACAAGACGATCATCATCACCAAGACTGACAGAGCTGCTCTTGCTCCTGTCGTCGACGGTTCTCTCCCGGCTTCCGGCACCGTTGGCTTCAACGTTGTTGCTGCAAACGGCGAGCTCGAAACTCCCACTTACTACATCAAGGCTGCTGACCTCGGCTTCTCCACCGACAACCACGGCGACGAAGCGAAGCTCGGCGCGGCTTACAAGGTTCTCTTCACCGTCAACGGCGATGCGAAACTTGTGAACTCCCTCGGCTATTCTTCTCTCTTCCTCAAGACCGAGAAGAACGGCGGTCTGACCACCAAGGACGCTGACGGCAAGTACCCGATCGAAAAGGTTCTTTCCGGTCTGACGCTTCGTGATAAGTTCAGCAAGGACAACTACATCAACGCTTACAGCTTTGTTGGCGGCGAGATCATCATTCGCACCAATGACGCCACTCCGATCACCGCTGCTTCCTCCAACCGCAACTATGCGATCGACTGGAAGACCGGCGATATCCTCGTGAAGAGCAAGGATGGCGCGATCGCTCTCGAAGACGGCACCACCTACAAAGTTGCTTGGTACTACAACGCTCTCCTCGAGAAGTACTTCGAAATCAAAGAAGATACTGTGAAGGGCGAAACCAAGATCGTGGGCATCAACATCCTCGATGAGGACGATGTTGCCAACATCATGAAGAACCAGTTCGACACCAAGGCTGCTTCCGGCGGCTACTACATCCTCAACAAGGATACCATCAAGAAAGGCACCGCGTATGCTGCTCTCGATCTCTATGATCTGAACGGTGACAAGACTGCTGATTACGGTCTCTACACGCAGTATGCTCTCGGTCTCTTCAAGGAAGAAGATGTCAAGTGCGACGGCCCTGATGGATCCGCTCACAAGAAGGCCGGCTACACGGTTTCCCGCCTCGATGCTCTCGCAAAGCATGCTTGGGAAGCCTACAGCTCCGATCCCTTCGAGACTTACAAGGACGTTTACGTTCCGAAGGAAGGCGTCTGCGGTGACCACAGCACCGATATCGCTTACATCACCGGCGCTACCCCGGCTTCTGGTGACTATGTCATCTACGGTTACAACGATGTGACCGGCGAACTCCACATCGAAAAGATCATCTACAAGTCCACCGATGAAAAGTCCGACAAGGACAACTTCGTTGGCACCGGCCTCGTTCGTGCGTATGACACCACGAAGAAGACCGTCACTATCGGCGACAGAACGTACTCCTACGATTACGATGAACTCCTCGGCAACGGCATGAAGCTCAATTCTGACAAGACTGCCTCCAGAGCTGTTTACAACACGCTCCTCGGCGGTAAGTTCATGAACTTCGTGAACTTCGTTGTTCTCGATGGCAAGCTCGTCTACATCGACGGCAACGTTACTGACGCTCCTTACATCATTGTTGATTCTTACGCTGGCGTTTCCGCTGACGGCTACGTTGTAGTCAACGGCTGGAAGTCCACCGACCTCGTGTACACCCAGATCAGAATCGGCGCGTACGACCAGTGGCTGAAGGGCGACCTCTACAACTACGCTCTCCGTTATGCTGGCGACGAGCTCTTCACGAAGGGTTCCATCTACCGTGCTACTTCTTATGACAAAGCCAACGATGCTTACTATGTTGAGACTATCGCGGCCGTGTTCGAGAAGGACGGCAAGCTCACCTATGACATCGATGCTCTCAAGGCAGCTGGTCTGCTTGAGTCTTACAAGGTTTCCTTCGATGAAAACCTTTATAAGAAGGTCAACAACGATGATCCGGTCAGAGCGAAGGCGGATGACAAGTACATTATCATTAACTTCAACGAGAATGATGACTACGGTTATGCTCCCATCACGGTTTACACCGGTAAGGGCAAAGCCGGCTGGGAAATCAAGGATGCATACAAGCTCAAGGGAACTGACATCATCATTGGTACTAAAGCCGATTCTGTAACCGGATTTGAAGCGTACAAGTATGCGGTTTGGTATGGACTGCTCATTTCCTACGACTACGACTCTGCGAAGTACACCTCCGCAAGCGAAGCTACCGGCAAGGAACTGCTCGGCGCGACCAACTTCAAGGCTACTGTAATCGACCTCTACACTGGTGAAGAAAAAGCTGTTCGTGCAACGACTAAGGCTCTGAAGTCCGGTTATGCGTACGCTTGCCAGAACGGTCAGATCATTGATGATACTCCTTACGGCTTCGGCGCGAAGAACGTGAAGTCTAACATGGACATCATCAGCCTCACCGATGGCACGCTCCTCCAGTCTGCTCGTCGTCATGTCAACAAGTACTACGAAGGCACCTTCAAGGCGGATTACTTCGACAAGAAGGAAGCTTCTAAGCTTTACAGCCAGAGAGTTTACAGCAAGGATTACACTGATATGCTGCCCAACGGCGTGACGGTTTACCTTGTTGAAAACGATGGTGCTAAGGTTACCAGCATCAAGAAGATTGACAAGGATGCTTACAACGCATGGATCAAGGCGACTGGTGCTGAAGACCCGACGTACGTTGCTATTATCCAGAATGACGCCATCGTCTTCTACGTCGACGGTTCCGACTTCGGTACCACCGAAAAGGTTGAAGGCAAGGATTATGCAAGCGACAACATCTTCCAGGTTGTGGAAGGCGGTTACATTGACGGTTCCGTCAATGCTTCTGTGACCACCAAGATCGACAAGGAAGGCAATGCCACCAGCACTGCTGCTGTCAACTCCTTCTCCTTCTGGTTCGTCGGCGCGCAGTCCAAGGTCAACCACAAGGAAGTTGCAGATCTCGATCTGTACTTCGGCGATGCTGGCCTCTGCACGGAAGAATCCTGGCAGTCTGCCATTAAAGATGGCGCGAACACCTACAAGACCTTCAACGGTTCCATCACGGATGCTGTCTACGGTGAAGTTAAGGATTATCCTGCTCACGGTGACGACGGTGAAGATTGCAATCTCGTTTACAAAGTTACCATCGATGTGTCTGATCTGAAGATTACCGTCGATGAAACCACTCCTAAGGAACTTGATGTTACCTTTACTGGTTACAAGGACATCAGCGGTACCCGTACTGCTCAGCTCTTTACCGCGAAGGTTACCATCACCCTCAAGGATGGCGCTCTGAAGTACGAGATCACCAACATCACGACTCCTAATGCTACCACTCCCATCCCGAGAACTGATGCAAGCATCAAGTGGTAATTCATCTTTCAAGTCCTCTTAAAAAAGAACAACTTAAAAGATAACCCAAAAAGGGCCCGGGGGCCAGTTACCCCGGGTCCTTTCCCTTTTGAGCGGGCAGGCGAACCTTTCCTTGCGAGTCCGGTTAGCATCCTGTTTCCGGCGCCGGATTTTGTGAATTTTTCTGCATCGCACCGAGAATTTCCGAATCCCCGTAGAAATCCCGCGCGGAATGTGTTATAATACATAAGATACAATCGGCGTACTGGCTTCATGCGCCTGGATGCGGTACGGCAGAGGAGGGAGATGCATGGCTTCGGTGATTTTCTCCGTGATGCGGCGGCGGGATGATCTTCCCGCGATGCGCTGGCCGATGGCGGTTCTCTTCATCCTTCTGACCGCGATCTCCGGCGCGGCTGCCGCACGGCTTGCGACGCCTGCGATCCCGGAGGATCCGCTCGCTTCGCAGAACATCGCGGGGATCGCGGCTTCCCTGCCGTTTCTTCCGCTTGCGGTGATGCTCTACGCGCAGATCATTCTGCTCTGGCGCAAGGTCGCATCCCTGCTTGCGACACCGGCGACCTTCGGGATGATGCTCCTCTTCGGGGCGCGTCTGTCCGTCGCGTGTTCGCTGAGCCTGGCGATCCTCTTCATGTCGTACGTTTTCGCGGTCTCGCTCATCACGAAGGAGACCCGGTTCCACCGGATGGCATCCCTGACCGTCGCGGCCGCGGTGTCGCTGGCGCTGTGTCTGGCGGTGCGGATCGGCTTCGATTACGGGAGCTTCTCGGCATTTGCGGACGCCTACATGACCGTCACGCCGGCGGCGATCGCGCGTGTGTATGAAACGCTCGTGGCGCGGGCCGGTGCGACTGCCGTCCAGCCGGACATCTCGGTGCTGAGGACCATGGCGCGCGAGGCGATCATGCTGGCGCCGGCCGGATTCGGGATCGTCTGCGTGGTGCTCGCGTGGACGGCGGACCGTCTGATCCGGCGCATGTTCTCGCTGATTGGATGCCCGGAGGTGTTCACGGACGAGCACGCCGGGATCACGATGCCGATCTCCTACGCGATGGTGTACGCGGCGGTTTTTGTCCCCGCGCTCTTCACCCCCGCGACGGTGTTCCCGCTGCTGCACGCCGTCCTCGTGAATGCCCTTTTGATCCTCGCGCTCCCCTGCGCGGCGGTGGGCGTACGCGGCATCACGGACTGGCTCGAAGACCGGCTCTTCTATATGACCCGCGAACGGGCCCTGACGGCGATCCTGCTCTTCGTCGCGTTCGTCACCCTCCGCGCCTATCCCTTCCTTCTCGTCACCTCCGCCGTCGGCGCGTACAGCGTGATCAAGAATCATTATCGGGCGAAACGGTTGCCTTCCTGAACGGGAGAACCGCTTTCCTGCGTGTGACGCAGAGAACGATACAAAAAGGCTGAATTATGAAAAACAAAAAGCAATCCCGATCTGCCAACAACGATCTGCGCGGGGTCCGGAAGGAAACGGCCGCCGTTCTTGTCGCCGCGGCTGTGATCTGCATGGTCCTCTACGCGCTCGGCGTTGCCCGGCTCGGCTGGAGCGCGCTTCGGTGCGGGGCGGCTGCGATCGGCCTCTATGCAGTCCTCGTGATTCTCACCATTCTGATCGTTGAGCGGCACGGACGGGGCGCACGGGACGAGAATCTCGCGCCGGTCATGGGCCGCATCATGTTCGACGCCGTCGTGAAGATGACCACGCCCGTCTTCATCTGCGACTCGAACGAGCGGATCATCTGGTACAACACCGCGACGGAAGCCCTCTATTCGGCGAAGAACAAGCTCTACGGCGAGAGCGTGCAGGAGCTCTTCGGCGTCACGCTCGCGGATATCCGGGGCGACGGCGGGGAGGCTGGCGCGCGCATCGAGGCGGAAGGACGTTCCTTCCTCGCAAAATACAGCCACATCAAGACCGATGAAGAGGACTTCGCCCTCGTGCTGACGACGGAGACGACGGAGCTGGACGAGCTGAAATCCCTCCGCGCGGGGGACGAGGCGGTGGTCTGCTACATCATGATCGACAACCTCGGCGAGATGATGCAGTACGACAGCGAGGAATACCGTCCGGCCGCGGCGCGCGTGGATTCGGTCCTGCGCGAATGGGCGGACAACTACAACGGCATCCTGAAGGAATACGAGCGCGACAAATACCTCTTCGTCACGCAGACGCGCGTGCTGGACGAGCTCGTCGCGGCGAAGTTCGACATCCTCGACCGGGTTCGCGCGGTCCGGGTGGGCGATACGAGCCTGCCGCTGACCGTCTCGATGGGCGTCTCCGGCATCCACGGGACCTATGAGGAGAAGGAACGCGCGGCCCATGCGGCCCTGGAACTGGCCCTCCAGCGCGGCGGCGACCAGGCGGTCGTGAAGAGCGACGACGCAACCGAATTCTTCGGCGGGATCACCCGGTCCGTGCAGAAGCGCTCGAACGTGCAGGCGCGCGTGGTCTCGAACCAGCTCATGACGCAGATCAAGAACGCCTCGAGCGTCCTCGTCATGGGCCATGCGCGCTCGGATTACGACGCGTTCGGCGCCCCGGTGGGGCTTGCGAAGATCGCCATGTACTGCGGCGCGCGGGTCAACGTCGTGATCGACACGGCGAACCGGGACATCATCGGGGCGCGGCGGATGCTCGAAGGCGAGGAGGAGTTCCTCGGGGTCTTCGTCGATCCGGCGCAGGCGCTCGACCTCCTCGAAACCGGGACCCTCGTCGTGATCGCGGACGTGAACAACATGAAGATCGTGGAGTCGCCGGAGCTGGCGGCCCGCGCGGAAAAGCTGGCGATCATCGACCA
>JAEEGL017018509.1_pt1 | contig 12664 bp, 10 predicted proteins | sample 9134231 | NCBI WGS metagenome assembly JAEEGL01 (sample SAMN16246548, study PRJNA631951) | gut metagenome | biome: gut microbiome; feature: rumen; material: fiber-attached | host: Bos | place: Iran: Karaj | collected 2018-10
ATATCTATTTCAATGAGCCGAAAGGGTACACCTATTGATGATTCTCCAATGGAGTCTTGGCACGGAATCCTTAAAAAGGAGACTTTGTACAATAATAATATCACATCTTTAGAGCATTACATTCAACTAGTAAAAGAATGGGTTGCTTTCTATAACTCAACAAGACTAAAAAACAGGAACCTTAAATGATTCCTGTCTTTAAGCCTTTTTTAAAGTGTGTCCAATTTAGGGTTCACTTCACTAATGTGTCTTTTTATTTTGTCTTAGTTTAATGATTAGATTAACTAATCTGCACGATTCAATTGAACTGAGTAACGCGACAAGCGAAATAGGAATTGAGAATAACATCATTGTCTTATAATCAAAGTTCACAATTTCGGTTTTAAGAATTCCCTTACAAATGAAGTAACCTGCAACAATTCCTCCGGCTATACCTAAGAGAATAAAAATTGCTAAGTAATAACGTAACCAAGGATTTCTAACTTTAGTTTTTTTATAAACAGTTGAATGAACTGCAATAACTAACGTTATTGTGAAGACAACCGCAAGCACAATTAAGAATGCAGCAATACCTTCTTTATTCATTAATTCAAATATAGATGCGGTAATCGCGAATGCACCAAGCAATGCGAAGATAAAAGCAAACAAATAATCGATATCGAAAAGCTCAAATGGCTCGTAGTTTACTTTCTTCTTTTCCTTAGGTTGTTTTGCTGGCTTTTCTTTTGTTGGTTTATCCTCTTTCTTTCCAATTTTAATTGAGAATTTTTTCTTTGGTTGTTCGAGCACTAAAAGAGGAAAACCGACTTGTATTTTCTCTAATTCAGAATGATTAATTTTAATATCACCAGTATTCGCAAAAGTGACATAAATTGGCTCTGATTGAGCTAAAATTTCCAGTAAATCCTGTATTTTTTTGAATTGTGAGTCTACTGTAGGCGTTTCATTACTCTTCAAACTTTCAATATTTTTTAAGAGTTCTGTGCGTTTTTCTTCAACTAAATTTTCTTTGTTAAAACTTGCCAAAAAATGACCAGTTTCAGATACATTGATTTTAATCTGGATAACATCAGAAATATGAGCGCCGTTCAAAGATTTAATAATCATTGAAGAGTTCTGATTTTTGATGTTTGGTTTAGAAAGATTTTCAAGTAAGGTTTTGTCTTCAATAAGAAAAACTTTGTTTTCAAAACTAAATTCAGTTTCTTTATTGTTAAAGCCAAGAACCAATTTCTGATTTTCCATATCAAATATTTTAGAGAATTATCTTTTACGATTCTACTACTATGTATCAAAAACAAGTTTTTGTTTCAATTTACCCATTTTTAGAGTTATCATTTTATTCCAATGAAAAATAAAATTTTGTTGAAGAATAGTATTACACTCCTACTTCCGTTGGCGCTCGCTGCGGGAGCACTTTTAGGTGTTAAAAATTCAAAAACACAAGAAGTTTCAGCTTATACAAGCGAATCTTCTTTGCCTACAACAATTGATTTAAACGATACAAGTGCTTCAAACATTAGAAGTTATTATTCTTCACTTAATTCTTTATCAACAAACGAAAGACAAGGAAATAACTTACTTAAAAACTTAAAAACCATTCTTAAGAATGGACAGAAGTATTACTCCTATGATAGCGGTGACTATGTATGGAAGATTTATGAGATTGCAGATCGTGACTGGAGTAAATCTCCTGCTAGTTCTACTACATATGGAAGTTACAATTCTTCTACAAATAAAATTACAAACTATGTTTACGGAAGCAATAGCGATTATAAAAATAATCCATATGTCCATTCACTTTATACTAATCGAAACGTAACTAATGAGGCTAAAGCTTGGGGTGATCATACTCAAACCAACTGGGGTTTGAATAGAGAACACGTTTGGCCAAAGGCTGAGGGTTTTGAAGCAAGTGGCGATGGCGGTGCCCGTGGTGATCCGATGCATTTAATGGCCGCAAATGGTTATGCTAACAATATTCACAGCAACTATTTCTATGGTTACGTTGATACATCGAGCAGTTATACAAACTGCGGTTCAAAATACTCATATACTTCAGGAAACTTATTAGGCAATTCTAAGACCTTGGGTGGTTCAACAAATGTATTTGAACCTCAAGATTCAGATAAAGGCGATATTGCAAGAGCCATATTTTATATGGTTGCAAGATATAATTACTTATCTGGCAGCGATAGTGATGGAATTGATTCAAACAATCCAAATCTTGCTTTAACACAAAGTCTTTCTGATTGGTCTTCATCAAGTTTCTCATCAACAACATCCACAAAAGGATACATGGGCATTATGACCGACCTTTTAGCATGGCATCATGCTGACCCTGTTGATGAATACGAAATTCATAGAAACAATTTGTTATATACGAATTACACAAATAACCGAAATCCATTTATCGATTTCCCAGAATGGGTTGATTTCATTTGGGGCACTGCAAATTATAGCGGAACTTCATATCAATCTTATTCTTCAACCCCAACTGGTTATGCTACACCAAGTAGTGACACAATCAATGGATATAATTCAAGCACTCCTGCATCAGTTAGCAGCGTTACTTTAAGTTCTAGTTCTGAAACACTTGATATTGGTGGATCTGTTACATTAACTGAAACGGTTTTACCAAGTAATGCATTAAATAAAAATGTTGCATGGTCTTCTAGCAACACTAATGTTGCAACTGTCTCTAACGGCGTTGTTACTGCTGTCTCAAATGGTTCCGCAACAATTACGGTGAGAAGTGTTGCCGACAACACAAAATATGCAACATGCTCAATTACCGTTAATGAACACGTAACATTAAATTACACAAATTCACCATTCAGTTCTACAACTAGCAGTTCGACTACCGAAACCGTGAATGTTTTTGGTATAAATTATGAAAACAAATATGGAATGAAATATGACAACAATTCATCCATTGAGTTTGATAAAAATACGAATGCATACTTAGGAAACACAACGGCTTACGGTAAGAATATCGACCGAGTCGTGTTAAATTGGCAAAAGTATGAAAATTCCAGTCTATTAAGTGTTTATGAAGGGACTTCGGCTTTGCCGTCATCAGCATTGGTTTCTGGTTCAACCTCTGGTTTAGTGACCACTTATAATTTTGCTAATAACAATAGCAAGTTCTTTAAAATCAAGGTTACAGGAACTGATTATTATACTAATTTCAGTAGTATTGAAATTTATTTCAAAGATGGTCAAACAAGAACGCTTTCAAGCATTTCTGTTAACGGTCAACAGACCTCATTTACAGTTGGCGATACATTTGTTTTTGGTGGTACGGTTACTGCCATTTTTAATGATTCAAGTAGTGCTAATGTAACTTCATCAGCAAGTTTTAGTGGTTATGATATGTCGGTTGCTGGAGTTCAGACCGTTACTGTAAGTTATACATATGGTGGTTTAACCAAAACTGCTACGTATGAAATAAATGTTTCGAGTGGTGTAACACCAACTCCAATTGGTGGCGAGACTTTGGACTTTAGTATTGCTACTTATGCAAGCGAAAATAATTGGGAAAATTCTGTAAATTATCAGGTAATCAACGCAAATGATGTTATTACATTTACTGCTGATGGAACTCCAGGTAGCTATGGTTTAAATACTGGTAAGTATTATACATCTGGAACAAACTGGAGGTTCTATCAAAGCGAAGGAGGAACGCTAACCGTAGAAGCTGAATCTGGTTTTATAATTAAAACAATAACCGTCACTTATACAGTTGCCAATACTGGTGTATTGACATATAACTCTCAAAATATCCAATCTGATCAGGTTGTTTCAATTAATTTGACCAGTGCTGTATTTGGAGTTGGCAATACAGGTTCTGCTACAAACGGAAATGTTCGTATTTCAAACATAAAGGTTGTTTATGTTCCATCATACACTTTAGTTACAAACGTTAATTCATTAGGAACAGGGGATGAAATCGTATTTATTGGTACTAACAATACAAAGTATTTTGAAGCAACAGCAATCTCTAATTCTTTGTTGGGCACAACCGAAGTGGTTGCTCCATTAAATAATCTTATTGAATTTAATGACAGTGCAACATCATTTATAGTTGAAAAGTCAAATGGGCTTTATAGATTTAAGGATACAACCAATGGTTATTTATCAACCATGAATAACGGTGGTAATTATTGTAAGTATGAGTCTATCTCTTCACCGACAAACAAATCTTTATTTTCTTTAACAATTGGTAACAATGGAAATGTTTCGTCTTTAGTTGGGCAAGACAGCAGTGTTAGAAGATATGTGAGGTTTGATTATAATTCAGGAAATAATCCATATTTCTCATGTTATTCCTCATCTTCTTCAACATACTCGTTTACAATTTATAAGAAAACCACACAAGCAGATGCGGATGTATGGGCTTCCTCATTCTTAAGCGGAACACAGAATTGTAACCTTAATCAATGGGATAATTTAGCATCATCCTATAGTGATCTTTCAAGCTTTGCCAAAAACGAAATAGTTTCTTGTGTTGCTAATGCGTCTTCAGATTATTCAATAAGATCACAAGCAATGGCAAGATATGAATATATCTTAAATGACGGAAGATTTAGTCAAGCCACTAATTTTATTACTGGTAGAGACGTGTCACCTGTTAAATCAATTTATAATCAATTATTTAGTAATAAAAATAGTTCCACCATAATTGTCATCTCCATTTTAACAGGCATATCAGTTATCTCAATTGCGCTTCTTATTAAACGTAGAAAACAGGAGGGCAAACAATGAGTGAGATTAAAGTCTTAGTCAGTAACAATAAAGCAAAATTCCTGTATTTTCTTGAGGATTTTATTGAATGTGGCATTGAATTAAAGGGTTCTGAAATTAAGTCTGTTCGTCATAATGGGGCGAGCTTAAGAGACTCATATGTTATCTTCAAAAACGGGGAAGCATTCCTTTTAAATATGCGCATTGCTCCATATAAACATGGTGCTGACTTTAACCACGATCCAACACGCACAAGAAAGCTCTTGTTACATAAGCATGAAATCAATAAGATGGCCCAAAAGGCTAAAGAGAAAGCGATGACGGTGGTACCTACTAAAGTTTATCTAAAGAAAGGTAAACTAAAAATAGAAATAGCTTTAGCTAAAGGTAAGAAGTTGTTTGATAAACGTGAAACCATTAAACGTCGTGATGACGAAAGAATGATGGCAAAACTTAAAAAGGGAATCGACTAATTGCGACTCCCTTTTTATTATTCTTTTTCAATATTGAATTTACCTTGTTTTATTAGTGGTTCGAACAAAGTTGGAACTACTAAGGCATATATAACAGCACTTGCAATACTACCAGCAAATCTAAGCAAGATTGTGATGCTTGTTAAGCCTGATGGATATTGGAATAATTTAGCGTCTAACCAAATAACAAATGTATTGATGGCTGTGACTGCCAAACAACATAAAACTACCGTAAAAATCCATAATTTTAAGTGTTTTTTGACGTCTTTTTGCTTGAATAATAATCCAACAATTAAACCTCTAACTACGGCAGGTAAAACCCAAAGCGGTGTAGTAGGAGTTAATCCGTATTGAGAGACAAGTTGACAGAAGAGCTCTCCAATGCCTCCGATAAGCATACCTTCGATTGGGCCATAAACAACTGCTATAAAAATGATTGGCAGTCCAGTCATTGAAATCTTGATAAATTGAAGATTAATTGAAGCATAGCTTAAAGCAACGTATAAGGCTAGACTTAACCCCATAAGTGTCATCTTAAAAACTATGCTTTGATTTCTTAATTTCATTTTTTGTTAACTGTATCCCACAGTTTATTTAAAACTCGTACCATAGAATACGTGTCTAAGCAGCAATATGCAAGCATTCCTGCTCTTACTTGATTATATTGTTCACCTTTCATTTCAACAAGTTTTGGGAACATAGCTAATGCCTCGCCTCCGTTATGTACAACTGGAAGTTTATGATAATCATCGGCCATATCTGGGCATAAAGCAGGCATAACATACTTAATCGAGTTAGATCCGCCTTGTGCCTTATCATAATAAGTTCCTTGTTTGAAAGGGACTAATAAGTCAATCATATTTTCTCTTATTGCAAGCAAGTGATTTGAAAGGTCTGGGAATTGTTCTGCAAGATGCTTCAAAACAGTTTTCTCAAAGGTCATATTGTATGCAATAGGAGTGCCATCCATTGGAATGTCTTTGCAAAGTTGTTCTGCAAGAGCTCTTTGACATGCAAGTTCTTCACCAAGGAATTCTTTATGAATTAATTCTCCTCCCGGACTCATTTCAATATGAAGTGAATATTGGAATGGAACTTGATCATAGCTATGAGCGCCATCAACTGGTGGAATAGCTTCGTTCATAGTTTCAAAGTCGAGGTGATATAAAGGATATTTAATTTTATTTAAGAAAAGTTTAAGTTCAGATTCCTTAAAAATAGGTGTTTTTCCAGTAATTTCAGATTCAATTTGAACTTGTTGACGATAATTTGATGGAACAAAACCGTGGAGTAATAATTCAGAGAATGAAAATACTCCATTATTTATGAATTCATATGCTTTGGACTTTCTTACTCCATTAATATCTAAAGCATTTGGTTTTGGAATGTTTCGATGACAATACTCATAGAATGGGCAGTCTTTACAATATGGTCCTAAATCGAAATCAAATTCATTCTTTTCTTTTAAAATATCTCTCGTTTTATCGAGATTGTATTCAAGGTTGAGTAAAGTGTTTGTAACAACTTGCTCATTACTGACTTCATCCGCTATTAAAAGCATTTTAGGAATGATGTCGCCATGTCTTTCGTATAAGTGGTTTAAATGTAGGATATATAATCCATTAATTTTAAGACCACATTTCTCGAGGACATATTTTTGGAAGGCAATATCTTCAAAATGGTCTTCTTTAACTGTGTTGGTGGCTTTAACTTCAAGAATTGAATAGCCGCCATTTTCATCAACTTTCAGAAGGTCGACAGCGCAGAATAAGTCTTTATATTGGAATGAGGCTTCGGCGATACATTCAAATTTATTAGCAAGACCGAGCTGGGTTGCTGCTAATTGAGCTTGAATATCGATAACTCCATTTGTTCTTCTTCCGGCCATAAAAGTGTTATCAAAATACTTGCGAGCAATCTCGCCAACCTTAATGCCATCATCAATGTGTTTTTGTGCATCATCAGAGATAGGCTTCTTTAAGTCTTCCCTGTTCTTTAATAGCCAATATTGCTTTGGGCAATTGGCAAATACCATAAAATCGCTTTTCGTAATCATATGCCAATATTATAACATACTATTTTTATAACTGTATAAAAATTTTTAATTAAGGACAGTTTTTAGTCTCTTTGGTTATGTACATAATCAAAAAAATAGGGTTTTTCCTGAGAATTTTTTAATTTTTCACTTGTATTAATAAGTTTAAAGTTGAAACATAAACGTGAGCAATGATTTTCGCACATGCTTCCGCGCTAACATCAAGGTTATGTTGGCGAGCAGGCGCACCGTTTTCATAGAAAACATTGAAAGGATTTCCTCGCTCGCATATAATACAAGCATACATATGTTGGAGAACTTGATGGTTGGAATAGTCCTCGCTGGTGGGTCCTCAACCCGTGCTAAAGTCAATAAGCTCCTCCTGGAGGTAGATCGTAAACCTCTAATTTGTCATACCATTAACACAATCTCGCCTTTCGTGGATAAAGTCATTGTTGTTACAGGAAAATTTCATAACGAACTTTCCAAAGTAATAACTGACTGCGAGATTGTTTTTAATTCTCAACATGAACTTGGAATGTTTTCTAGTGTTTTGACTGGAGTTAATAAAGCTTTAGGCAATGATGTTTTGCTTATCCCAGGGGATATCACAAATGTTTCTGGTGACACTATAAAAGCATTAATTGGTGGAGTTAAGCCAATAAGAATTCCTTCGTTCAATGGAAAAACAGGACACCCAGTTTTTATAGGGAAGGATTTTGTCGAATTGCTCTCCCACGAACCTATTGATTCAAAGCTTTGTGATTTTATCGCAAAGCACAATGATAATGTTGAAATAATCGAGGTTGATGACAGTTTTATAAACTTTGATGTTGATACACTTGATGACTATAACAAACTTAGAAAGGAATTTACTTTATGAAAGCAAAATCTTTCCAAAGAGTCTCTTCATTAGAAGAAGCTTATAAGTTGGTAAAAGAATCGCCACGTAACAAAATTGTTGCAGGCGGTTTATGGCTTAAGAAAGGTAACGCAGATGCTGACACATTAATTGATCTTTCAAATCTTGGTTTAGACAAAATCGAAGATAAAAAAGAATATGTTGAAGTTGGTGCAATGGTTATTCAAAGACAATTTGAAAAATCTGATTTAGTTCCAGAAATGGCTAAGGAAGCTGTTCACTCAATTATGGGTCCAGCATTTAGAAATGTTGCTACAATCGGCGGATCCGTTTATGGCAAATTTGGTTTTTCAGATGTCATTACCGGTTTATTAGGTTATCAAGTCGAGTTAGTTTTCTATCCAGAAGCCACAATTAGTCTTTTAGACTATGTTAAAAAGCCAGGCTTTTATGATGGAATCTTAACTCACATTAGAATTTATAAAGAAAATCTAAAAGGTTTCTTTAAGAAAGTTGGAATAACTGCACTTGATTATCCTATTCTTAACGTTGCAGTTACAAGAGGTAAAGAATATAGAGTTGTTGTAGGCTCTCGCCCACTTGTTGCAGCAAGATGCGAAAAAGCAGAAGCCTATTTAAATGAAGGTGGCAAAGACTTTGAAAAAGCTGCCGAGATTGCGGTAGAAGAACTCAAGTTTGGTGATTCTATTGCTACAAAAAGTGAGTACAGAAAACATCTTGCACTTACTTATGTAAGACGTGGTCTTGAGGAGGTAAGCAAATAATGGTAGTCAAATTTAACCTTAATGGTTTAGATGTCGAATGGACAATCAAACCAGGCGAGTATCTATTAGATACCTTACGTTCTCATAACATTAAATCAGTCAAGAAAGGCTGTGATGGATCCGCTTGTGGCGTCTGCACAGTTTTATTTGATGACAAACCAGTCTTATCTTGTTCAGTTTTAACTGCTAAAGTTGAAGGTCATAAGATTATGACAGTCGAAGCAATTCAAGAAGAAGCTGCAGAGATTTCAAAATACTTCGCTAAAGAAGGCTCCGATCAATGCGGTTTCTGTAATGCTGCTCAAGCCTTAATGGTTCATGCTTTAAGAAAAGAAATTTCAAATCCAACTGATGAACAAATCAGAGATTACATGGTTGGTAACCTTTGTAGATGCACAGGCTACCAAGGTCAACAGAAAGCAATCAAAGCATACTTGGGAGGCAAGAAATAATGAAAAAGAATTTCAAAGTTGTTAACAACTTAACTCCTTCCGTAGATGGAAAAGGTTTGATGCAAGGTCGTCCTGCATACACAGACGATATTGCTCCAGCAGATGCTTTAATTGTTAAGTTATTACGTTCTCCACTTGCATTCGCAAGAATCAAAAACATTGACATCAGTGAAGCTTTAAAAGTTCCTGGTGTTGAATGTATTTTAACGAAAGATAACGTTCCACACGTTTCATTTACACGTGCCGGTCAAGGCTATCCAGAACCATCTCCACACGACAAGTTTATCTTTGATGAATATGCTCGTTATGTTGGTGATGAAGTCGCTGCAGTTGCCGCTGTTAGTGAAGAAATTGCACTCGAGGCAATGAAGCTTATAAAAGTCGACTATGAAGTACTTGAACCAGTACTCGATTTTGAAAAATCTATGGGAAATCCTAGTGTTATTCACCCAGAAGACGGAATTCACGAGATGTTCCCAATTGGTTTTGAACCAAAGAAAAATCTTGCAGCTTCATATGAAATGGAAGTTGGCAATGTAGAAGAAGAATTCAAGAAATGTGATGTCATTGTTGAAGATACTTTCTATACCCAAGCTCAAGCGCACGCTATGATGGAGCCACATACATGTCACGCCCACTTAGACGAGCATAATAGACTTGTACTTTATTCCACAACCCAAACCCCATTCCATGTTCGTAGAATCATTTCCAAAACTTTAGGAATGCCAGTCGAACGTATTAGAGTTATTAAACCAAGAGTTGGTGGTGGCTTTGGCGGTAAGCAAGCTTTCCATGGTGAAATGTTTGTTTCGTTAGTAACATTAAGAACACATAAACCGGCTAAATGTGTCTTCACACGTGAAGAAGTTTTTGGCTCAACATATACAAGACACCCAATGAGAATCCATCTTAAAGTTGGTGCTTCTAAGGACGGAAAGATGCAAGCAATTGATTGTAGATGTCTTTCCGATACAGGTGCTTATGGTGAACATGCTCTAACAGTCTTTATGATTGTTGGTTCAAAGGTTTTACCTTTATATAACAAAGTTAAGTCAGTTAGATTTGGTGGTAATGTTGTATACACTAACCATGTTCCGGCAGGTGCTTATAGAGGCTATGGAGCAATTCAAGGTAACTATGCAGTTGAATCGATTGTTGATGAACTTGCGGAAAAACTTGGCATGGACCCAATTAAAGTTCGTGAAATTAACTCCATGAGAGAAAAAGAAACTTCCCCAATCTTTGAGATTATGGGCGAAGGTACAGAAGGCACAGCCATGATTATGGAATCTTGTAAACTTCCATATTGCATTAAACGTGGTCGTGAACTTATGGATTGGGATAACAAATATCCAGTTAAGAAGGTCGGAGACCATAAAGTCAGATCTGTTGGTTGCGCTATTGCTATGCAAGGTTCAGGAATTCCATTCTTAGATATGGGTTCTTGTTCAATTAAATTAAATGATGGTGGTTCATATATGGTAACTGTCGGTGCGACAGATATTGGACAAGGTTCAGACACCATTATTTCGCAAATCGTTGCTGAAGAACTTGGCACAACAATGGATAAGATTCTTATCTATTCATCAGATACAGACTTAACTCCATATGATTGTGGCGCTTACGCTTCATCTACGACCTATGTCTCAGGTAATGCTGCATATAATGCTGCATGTAAGATGAGAGAAAGACTTATCCGCGAAGCGGCACAAGAATTAAGAGTTAAACCAGAAGAAGTTGACTTTGATGGAAAAGTATTTACTTCAGAAGGAAAATCCGTAACTCTTGAGGACTTATCGGTTGGTAGACTATATAACAACGACACACGTCAAATCGCTGTTACTGAGTCATTCCACGGACATGTTTCTCCTCCTCCATTTATGGCTGCATTCGGAGAATTTGAATTTGATACCGAAACTTATGAATACAAGATGATTAAGTACGTTACAGTTACTGACTGTGGCACAACAATCAATCCTGCATTAGCAAAAGGTCAAGTTGAGGGCGGTGTTATCCAAGGCTATGGTATGGCTAGTAGCGAAGCTGTTTTATACAATTCCAAAGGAAAACTCCTTTCAAATACATTTGATACATATCACATTCCAACCTGTAAGGAAGTTGGTGAATTAGTTTCTGAATTTGCAGATTCATATGAACCAACTGGACCTTTCGGTGCAAAATCAGTTGGTGAAATTGGTATTGATACACCTCCAGCAGTTTTATGCAACGCTGTTTACAATGCTTTTGGAGTAAGAATTCATTCACTTCCAATTACACCTGAAAAGATTTTTGAGGCAATGAAAGCTAAAAAATAATGAACGATTTACTTATCAAAAACGGACTAGTATTCCTAAAAGGAAAATGGGTTAAGACTAACTTAGCCGTTTTAGGTGAGAAAATTTCTTATATCGGTAATGATGAAGTTGAATCAAAAGAAGTGTTAGATGCTGAAGGACATAAAGTCCTACCGGGTTTAATTGATCCACATGTTCACTTTGAACTTAATTGTGGGCGAGTTACTTCATGTGACTATTTTTATACAGGGTCTGTGTGCGCTGCATTTGGTGGCGTTACAACAATTATTGATTTCCTTGATCCAACTAGAAACGCTGAAGAACTTGAGAAATCTTATTATGAGCGTATTGCTTTAGCAAAGAAATCCCTTGTCGATTATCATATGCATGCTTGCATTAGAGAGCCAAATGGTGATTTAGAAGAATATGTTAAAACTGTTGTTAGACTTGGAATGAGAACAATTAAGTTGTTTACAACTTATAGTGATACTCATAGAAGAACATATGACAAAGATATTTATGAGTTATTACGTCTTTCCAAAAAATATAACATCATGATTACTGCTCATATTGAGAACGATGATCTTATAGATCTTCGTGATGAATATACATACAAAGACCTGCCAGTTTCTAGACCATCCTTGTCAGAAACAAGTGAAGCATTAAAACTTGCTAAGATGGTTAAAGAGACAGGTGGTAACTTCTATATGGTTCACTGTTCTAGTGGCGAAACGCTCTTGGCGTTAAAAGAACAATTCGGAGATATTTTAGGCAAGAATTTCTTCGTTGAATCTTGTCCACAATACTCTGTATTCAATAACTCTGTATTAGAGGAAGAAAACGGCACACTCTTTACTTTTGCACCTACTCTTAGAAGTGAAAGAGAAAGACAATTATTAATAGCTTATTATAAAGCTGTTAATGCAATCGGAACTGACCACTGTGCATTCATGTCTAAAGATAAAGACTATCCAACGCTTAAAGGTTTTCCATTAGGGGTTGGAGGAGTTGAACACA
>JAEEGL017123182.1_pt1 | contig 12664 bp, 15 predicted proteins | sample 9134231 | NCBI WGS metagenome assembly JAEEGL01 (sample SAMN16246548, study PRJNA631951) | gut metagenome | biome: gut microbiome; feature: rumen; material: fiber-attached | host: Bos | place: Iran: Karaj | collected 2018-10
AACGTGAGGTTCGTGCGGGTCGTCTCCGGGCGCACCACGAGCGCGATCGCAAGCGCGTTCGTCGAGGCGGACGTGGCCGCGACCTCGAGACGGCGCATCTCGTTCGTCATGGAGTCGTGCGCGGCCTCGGCCATGCTCGCCGCCCCGTCTGCGGCCACGTTCGCGGCGGCCACCTCCGACGCGCTGCCGACCTTCCCCTGGTCGTTGTATATCTCGCCAGTCGGCTCGTGGCGCATCACCACGTCGCGCCGCCATGCGTTGTTGGTGACGACCGCGGAGTTGTAGACGATGCCGGCGGAGCGGTCCTGCGCGACCGCCGCGAACGGCAGGAGGACAAGCAGCAGGGCGCGTCTCATTCCTCCACCTCCAGCCTCACCCGCCAGCGCGTGTCTCGGCCGACCCAGAACCCCGGCAGCGTGACCGTGTTCGTGACGCCGCCGGAGACGGCGTCCCACCGGACCTCCACCCACACGGCGCCGCGGTCCTCCTGCATCTCGATGCGCACCGTGCCCGCGCTGTCGCCGACGACGGCGCGCTCCACGGCGTACGTCACCACCACGTTGGTCGACGAGTCCCGGAAGTCGAGGATGGAGATGCCGTCGCCCTCGACCTCGACGGGCGGAAGGTCGCTGCCGATGTGGTAGTGCGCGCGCGGCACGACGTTGGACGCCGGCGCGTCGACCCACCACGTCGCCGTGTTCGTCCCGTTTTCGTAGAAGCGGTAGTCGAACAGCCATTCCGGGCCCATGAACGCCCACTGCTCGCCCACGGAGTCGCGCACGCGGAGAGGCTGGTTCTCGTCGGGCCCCAGCCACTTCAGCACGAGGAAGGCGTTGTCGACGTCGTTCGTCGGGACGGTGATCTCCGCGCCGACCACCGTCAGCCCGGCGTCGGCGGTGACGCGGTTGGCGATGTTCTTCGTTCCGCCGTGGATGACGGCGACGACCGCGGCCAGGACGCACGCCCAGCCGGCCCTGCGGAGCGCGCGCAGCTTTTCGCCGGTCTTGCAGAGGAGGTAGGCCGCCACGAACGCGCCGAGCGCGCACGAGAAGCTTACCGCAAGCCAGAACACGAACTGCGCCATCATTCCACCCCCATCAGCACGCCGCCCACGAACTCGAGCGTCCGGTTACCCCATGTAACCGTTTCAGACACGCCTCCCGTGACGCCGTTCGGCAGGTCGAGCGTCGCACCCTGTCCGCTCGGCGCATCCGCTTCGCACTTCACCCACAGAAAGTACGAGGTGGCGCTGGACGGGTTCGAGATGGTCGCCGTCACCGTGTAGTAGCCGGCGAACGTCTGCCCGCCGAACTCGCGCTCGTCCGCATGGTAGACGGGCACGGTCACGCCCGAGTCGGGCAGCTCCGCGAAGTTGGACCGCGCGCCGTCGATCGTTGCGCGGTGCATCACGGTGGGCTTCGTGGTGCCAAGGTTGACCGTGCACACGTAGTCGATCTCCACGACGAGCCGGGCCGCGCTCCGCTCCGTCCAGCGCGCGTCCACGATGGCGAGGATGTCCGAATCCGTGAACACAACGAGCGGAGCGAAGGAATCAGAGAAGCCGCTGCGGTAAATCACCTCGTTGTTCGCCATGAGGTTCTGCACCACGGCGTCGATGGAGTTGCTTACGGCCGTCGCCGTCTCGCGCGCGATCTCGGCCTTCTGCTCCGCTATCACGACCTTTGCCGCGTTCGAGCTGACGGACGCGACGGACGCCACGCCGTCCACGTTCAGCGCGCCGTTCTGATCGACCATCAGCACGGTGTTGGTCGCGTTCGGCGCGGCGAGCAGGACATCTACACAAAGCATCCCGACCGCGGTTATGAACAAGCCCCAGCCGATATTGCCGAGCAGGGACCAGCCGACATACAAACAAAACTTCAAGCGTCTCATTCGTTGCCCTCCACCGCAAGGTTGACGTTGGTTGTGGCCGTCCAGTAGTACGCGCCGTTCGTCATGTGCGGCGTCCACCACACGCCCAGCTCGCTGTCATAGATGCCGCCGAGGGATTTCTCGCGGATTTTGTTCTCGACTTCCTGGCGCGCGGTTATGAAGCTGCCGCCATATTGGCCGATTGCGCCAAGCGGCCCTTCCTCGTCGTCCGTGACAACGTAGCCTTCGTGTAAATATGCGGTCTGCGTGTAGATTTCAGACGGCACAAACGCCAAACCGCCGGGGCCGTAGCCAAAACCGACGGTCGCTGTGTCCGGGCCGACGTAGTAGCTGCGCGGAAGGAACGCGGACAGCGCGGACGCCATCTCGTTCGTCGCCGCGTCGGTGTAGTTCGTCGCGCTTTGCGCAACGCCCGACAAGCCGCCGAGCGCGTCTGTCGCCATTTGCCACGCGTCGCTTGCCGTCGCGCCGATTCCGTCAAGATTCAGGCCAGCGAAGTTCTGCGCCGTCACCGCAGTTCCGTCCGCGTTCGTCACGGCGTAAAGCGGCCAATAATCCGGGAGGACGGTTCGCGGTATGCCGTTCGTCGCGGCGGTGATCTTCGCGTCAACGCGCGCCTCGGCCTCCGCGATCCTGTTCGTCGTCCACGGCTGGGAGGCCATTGTCACGGCCAAAGCCGCGCGCGCAAGGCACGCCGCCGCGCAAAATATGGCTATTGCGTTCTTCATCTTTCAATCCCTTCATCTTCAAGCGCAACGGTCAAATTGCCGTCCTCGTCCACGGCGGCCGTGAGCTTGTGGTAAAGCCCGGTCGCCGGGTTGCGGATGTAGGTGTCGCGCGGGATAACGTCGGGGGCCTGGCTGCTTCCGTTCGCCGGGTTGCTGTGGACGAAAAGCGTCCCGGTGCCGAGCCATTGTTCGTTGTCGCGGTCGTCCGTGGCGACGATGTGATAATGCAGATTCCCGGTCACGTTCTCCGCCGGGAAGATAAACGGCATGGCGTAACAGTTCCAAACGTCGCCCGCGCGCGTACACTCCGCGCGGTATGTCTGCGCCGCCTGGCCGTACTCGAACAAGATACCCAACGTCTGCACGGTGTCTGGCACGTCCACAAGCTCGACGTAATGCGACGACAACACGCCCGCCGAAATCGGCGCAAGCGGGAAGTTTAGCCGGGATTCGTCTATTCTGATTCTCGTTTTCATGGTTGCTCCTTTCTTTGAAAGTTAGTCATTGCAGCAACGCGGACGTCATGGCACGCAATACTTGAATTTAACAAGATTCCAGATACTCACTATTTTCGCGTAGGCGTACCGATCTTCGCCCCACGTGCCGGACGACGGAGTAGTGCCGATATTTATGCCGCTCCAGTCGCGCGAAAATCCGGCAGTCTGAAAAGCCGAGCCAACTACCGCGTCCGCGTCAATCGCGAGCGGGGTATCTGCGCCTGTAATCTGGTTGTAGCCCTGTGTCAAGGGGACGATGACCCAATGGTTCTCGTCGGTTGAAGCGTCGGACGTGTCCGACGAGTAGTTGTACCAATCCCAATGGTTCGTCACTTGAATGACGGCAAGAGGTAGCACGTCCACGATCTTCTCCCAGTTGCCATACTGGAAGAAAGCAACGTCCAGCGTTATGGTTTCATCGTCTGCGACGTTCGTCAGCTCCCGCTCCTTCGTCGAACCGTTGACGTAGTAAACCTCGTGAGCCGAGTGCCATATCTGGTTATAGTGCGACTCCGTGCCCGTTTCGGTTTGCGGTTCGGAATATCTGTTGTAGCGAGTCCAGTCCGACTCCACCCCCTGCGAGTAATACAGCGATAACTTGCCCTGCGCGTCCATCCCGTAGTTCATCTTACCGATGTCTGTGAATAGGTGGGAAATTGGCAAGCTCCGAAGCCGCGTCACCCCGTCCCACGAATCAAACTGGCAATCCAGCGTCCCCATGCCGGAGTATTGGCTGTAAATCCAATCCTCGATGTCTTCGTCCTCCGGCTCTGTCGCCCCGAAATCGTGCGCGGGCACGGTTGGGGCGGAAGATTGCCATTTTCCTTTCACGGCCACCATCGCGGCCTTTATTGCGTTCAGCTCCGAAAATTGAATAGAACTCAAGATGCCGCCGCTCGGGCTGTAGTTCGCATCCGTCATTGCGGCGCGCGCGAATACGCCCTCCTTCAAGAAAAACACGTCCTCGCCGCGTAGGCAGTTTCTGTAGTTTGTGCCAGTAGATTGTGAATACGATCTTTTCGGCATAATGCCGCCATTGCATATCATGGCCGGAGTTGCAATGCGCGACCCTTGGTCGAATAAGTATTCTGAGAAACTGGACGGAATAGCAAGAGACATACGCCCTCACACATAAAAAACATTTACTTTTATTGTCGTTCCGCTCACGTTAAAATGCACGTTGCTCTGCGTGTTGCTCTGTAATGTAAAAGAATTTGATTTGTCTGACGTGGTGGTTGTATTTCCACTCACTCCCGAAATGCTTATTTCAGAATCTGGGAATAGAATGTATGCATCTTGTGTTCCATCTGAGAATTCAACCTTTAACGCGGCTTTTTGCTGGTAAGTTGTGCGTGATACGTTTTTAACGAAAGCAAGCGGGATGTGTCTTGGTGCCGAGCCGTCCGCATACGTGACCTTTATCGACTGCCCGCCTTGGTATGTCTCACCCTCCACGTCGTCCACGTTTCCGCCGCCGCCGCCACCTCCGCCTCCAGCTCCACTTTTGAGGCCGATCACGTAGGCGTTTCCGTCTCCGGCGCATCGAACGTCAACGCCATCCGCGCCCTCGATGAGAACGTCGAGCTTCGGATGCCCGGAAGCCGAGCCAGACAGCTTCAACCCCATCCCGGCCTTGAAATGATGCACCCACGACAGCACCCAGTTCCACGTCGCCGCCAATCCCCTGTGGATGGTCGCGCCGAGCGACTTGCCAGCCGTTATATAGCGAATCTGTGGAGGTTTTACAGCCATTACGAACTCTCCGGGAAGTTGTGGATTCCGAGGGCCGTTATCAGTCCCTTTAGGGTCGAATCAGACGGCGCGCTGTTTGAAGAATAATAGCCATCAATCGTGGCGTCAACATCAACCTCAACGCTCCACATCGCTCCTTCTGCGTGTACCGGGCTTACGGCTGCGCACGACATGGCCGTGCTTCCAACTACCGCGTACTTATAACTTGACGACGTAACGCCGTTCACGGTTTCAGACACAAGAGAAACGGCCCATTTATCAACGCTTTTCGTATAGGCCGCAAGGATACTCGCCGCCGCAGACTCTGCAGATGATTTTTCAAGCCCGACGTACTTGTACCGCTTCGAGAAGTGCGCAACGCCGTGCCATTGCGTCACGACTGCCTTGTCATAGTACACGTCTGACGAGCCGCTTTCAATTCTAGCCACAACGGTTTCCGAAACGGCAGGTTCCGAATAAAACTCGTACGTTTCGCCCTGTTCTACTACGCGGTTAGTCGAAGATATTGACGTTAGAAGTCCCATAGATAGTCGTTCCTTTCTTATGCTATCGCCAATGCGTCCTTTATGTTTTGATCTATGCTCTTTAGGGTCTTGTCAATTTCCTGTTGCAGCTTGTCGCGCGCCTGTTGCGCCTTTTCGAGCTGCTGCTGCAAGTTCGCCGCGCCGTTCTTCTGATCTTGGAACGCCTCGAAGTCGCGCATAAAGCCACGGTCGCGGTCGGACAGCTTGCGGCCCCGGCTCTGCTCTTCCGCGAGGCGGTCGTAACGCCTCTGCGCGGCGGCATCGCGCCTGGCGGCTTTCTGTGCGTCTCTGTCGCCCCATTGCGCGAAACGCTGCGCCCGTTGCCAGTCCGTGAAGTTCTCTCCGCCGTTCGCCCGTCCGCCGTATTCGTAGAGGCCGAAGAGGCCGTTCGTGTGCTTGGCGTCCGCCGCCTGTCCGCGCCCGGTGCGCGCGATTCCCTCTTGCGCCTTTTTAAGCCGCAACGTGAGCGCGTCGATCTGCGCGTCGAGCCGCTTCATTTTCGGCAACGTCTCGCGGAGGTGCTTCTTTCCCTGCTCGGCCTGAAGGTCGTAGTATTCAATCATGTTTTGCCGGGCTTCAAACTCCGCGTCCTCCTGGGCCTGTTCCCGCTGTACCATTTCAGACTCGAGCCGGGCCTTTGCCGCCGCTTCCGCCTCGGCGTCGGCCTCCTTCTTCTCGGCCGCTGCCTTCTTCTTCTCTTCCTTCGCGCGCGCCTCCGCCGCTTCCTTCTGCTTGCGCTTCGCCTCCGCAAGTTGAAACTCCGCCTCTTTAACGGCCTCGGATGCCGCAATGGCGTCTTGTGTTGACTTCTGACGGGCAACGAGCGCCTCCGTCTCTTTTACCCGCCGCTCCTCTTCAAGTTTCGCGACCTCTGCCTTTGCGCTCTCTAAATCATTCACGGCCTTTTGGTGTGCTTTTTGCGCCTCGTCAAATTCTTCGGTATCGTCATTTTGTTCGTGGAAAGTCCTATTCAATTCATTGACTGCCTGTGCCCATATCGTCGTTAAATTCTCGACTTTCTTCTTCGCCTCGCTGATCTTGCGGTCTGCAAGTTTTTGTTCCTTCTCCGCTTCCTCTACCGCGCTCGCCGCCTTCTGCTCTGCCTGTGCATATTTGATCTTGGCAATCTCCACTTGCGCGTCGGCCTTTATCACGGCGCGCTCCTGGTCATCATGCGCGTCGGAAAGCCTCGCGCGCGTGTTGTCGTTCACCCTTGAGACTGCAACGGATGTAAACGTATCGAAAGCCGATCCGAATCCTCGGTTCGCCTCCTTCAACCGAACCCCTATCCTCGCTATCGTGTCATAAATCTTCTGGAACTTCTTATTGATGGATTCCGCCGCGTTGGATAGACTCTCAGACAAATTACGCGCGGCCTCATTCGCGGCCTCCGCAGCAGCGTTCTTGTATTCGCGCCATTTATCAATCAAGAGCATGATGCCCTGCGCCACCAACATCCAGACGCCGCCCGTGAGCAGGGATTTCGCCATTTGTCCAAAGGCGTTATTTACGCCGCCCATCGTGTGTCCCAAAGCGGCGGCGGCCTTGCCCATGTCGGTCATCTTGCCCTTGGCGTTCTCCAGGCCCTTGGACATTTTTTCCAGGCCGTCGCCGTCCTTCGACACGCGGAAAAGTAGATTGATAGTGCCGCCCGCCATTTACTCCGCTCCTTCCTGTTGTGCGCCGTCCGCCGCTTCCGCTTCCTTCTCGCCCTCGCCGTCCGCCGCCTCGTCGGGCTTCTGCGCCGCCGCTTTGATCGCGTCGAGCGTGCGGTAGTAGTCGCCGGACGCCTTGTTGTGTGCCGCCTTGCGGTCGGGAACGTCGAACGAGCCCGCAGTTTCGAGCTTTTCGGCCCGTTCGCAAACGTAAAGCATGGCGGAATAGGTGAGGTCTTTCATGTCCGCCGCCGTGCCAATGCGCGCGGCGACGCCACGGTAAAAAAGCCCATATTCGGGCGAGTAGCGTTCCGGCAACTCGTCGGGCGTCTTTTCCTCGTCGTCCTGGCGCGGCGGCGGAAACTCGTCGTCCTCCGGCGCATTGCCGTAGATACACCAGTCCAGGGCGTTCAACACTTGCCGATAAGTCGCGGCGCGCAACCGTTCCAGCACGGCCTTGGCCGCGTTCTGCACGGCGCGGAGGTTCGTCGGCTTCGGAAGCTCTCGCCACGGAATGACACACGACATGACACGCAACGAAAACAGCGTTTCCTCGTCGTCCACGTTGAACGCGTCCTGGGCCTGGCGCAGCCACATTTCTGCGCCCAACGTCGGCTCGTTGAATGTCACGCCGCGCACAAACGCCACGCGCGGCGCGGCGTAACATTCCGGGGAATCTGCGCCGCGTTCCAGTTTCAGGCCGAGGGCATTTAGGCGGATTACCTCGCGCGGCGGCACCTCTATGCCGTCCGCGCGGAGCTTCGCAATGTCCTCCATTGCCGTTTCCGAAATCATGGCGCGCCTCCCTGTTAGGAGTTCTAGCTGTCGAGGGCGATCGGCTTGCGGAGCGTGATCGAATAGGTCGGGTATTCCGCGTCCGGGTTCGTCTCTGCAAGCGGCGACGAAACCACCCAGCCTATTCCGGGCGTCACGGTCGGCACGGTGCCGCTCGTCGAGATGATTTCCGCCGTGACCTCAATATACGCGCCGTAGACGCCGTGGGCGACAACTGCGCCCTCAATCATGGCCGTGCCGTTCTGGCATTGCGCGGTGTAGTTCGCGGAATTGAGATAGCAGCCCGTCCCGGAAATCGAAAACGCAGAAAAGAGGATTTTGGCATGGTGGCAAACGCCGAGCGTGAATTCCGGGATGGTGTATGTCGCCGGGCAAGTCCCGTCGGCGGACGCTTCGATCTCTTCGCCGCTTGCGGAGATTGTCGGCTCTCCCCCTGCGGACGTGTTGATCGTGAGCTGTGTCAGGACAACGCGCTTTGTCTTGTAAGTGGTAACGCCGCCGAGGACGATCTCTTCGAACGTCGTTTCCTTCTTCAGCGCGTATTCTGCGGACGGGGACATTCGGTTCCCGTAGGATTCTTGCGCCACAATGGTGCCGTTTTCGTCGGTCGCCTCTGCAACCGAGCCGGAATTGCCGTCGCTTGTGGATTTCACCGCCAGGGTTGACGACGAAATCCCGAACGGGTCGACTTTCGTAAGGAATGCCATTTGTCATTCTCCTTGTGTTTCTTGTTCTTGGGTTGGTTCTTCTTCGTCACTCTGTGGCGGCGGCGGCGTGTACCGCCCTGTCACCGTTGCCGAGTAAGTCTTTGCCATGCCGCCGTTGTCGGCGGACGTGTCCGGCCCTGTCTGCGTGCTGTCCAGCTGGAACGCGTCACACTCGAAACCGTCCGCCGCCAGCGCGGTGCTGTGCGTCTTGCGCGCGGATTCCAGCACGTCGCGGACGGCCCGGCACAAATCGCGGAAAAGGATTCCCGTCTTGTCGTCGGCAAACGCGGCGTGGACGGTCACGCGCGCCGCGTAGTCGCACGGGACGACCGTGTCGTCTCCGTAGTACCTCTGCCCGGCTTGATCGACGAATACCGCGACGTAGGTGTCGGGCGACAACTTCCGCGCGCCCTCCTGGACGGGTGTGAGCGCGCCCAACACGTCCACCGTCGTCACGGTTGCGGCAATCAGGGCGACAAGCTGCGCCTCGATGATCTCTTCGGGTTCCTTTGTCATGGCGAAAACCTTATTACGCCCGCCTCGGAAGCGCGGGCAAGCCAATAACTACTTGCGGAGCCGCCCCAACTGCGCGGCGCGGTCATTCCTCCGTCGCGGTTGAACGCGCGGAGAAACGCGGCTTCAAGATTGTGGCGCAAGCGCGCCGCCGCCGCGTTGATCGCCTCTTCAAGCCCGCCGGGCTGGAGCGCGTTGTAGGCGTAGTCCAGGTTGTTGTCAATGCGCGCCTCCGCTCCGCTGCCCGTCTTGAAGAACATGCCGTGAACGTAACGGCGAGGGTCTCGGCGGTCCTTCTTTCCGTGCTTCCATGACAGGTCGCCGGCCGCAGCTCCGTTGTTGTAGATCTTGTTCGCCGCCCATCCCCAGGACTTCTTTGCGAGCCCGCGGTGCTGGATGCCGCCATGAAACTTCAGGAGCTCGCGGATTTCATTCGCGTTCTGCTTGCCCACCATGACGTAGCCGCGTCCCCTCACCCACTTGCGGCGCGCTTCAGTGTAGACGAAGTAGTGCTTCGCGTACGCGTCCGGCGTGCCGAGCTTTCGCGCGAGGGTCCAGCGGCGCAGGAGTTTTCTGTGCGCCGAGTTACTGTGGACATATCGAGGCGGGACGACAGATGGCGTCGCAGCGTATTCAGACTTCGGGATCCGCTTCGGAGCAACCTTCGTCCGTGCGCGGAGGGATTTGCAGACGTAGATGGCCGCGCGCTTCGTCTCATCCGCAAGGCGTTCCGGCATATAGTAGGCAACGTCGCGCAGAAGGCTGGTCATGTGCGAAACCGCCGCCTGGTCAATCTCTACATTCGCCTCAATCATGCGGTTACCTTGTGCGGCATTTCAGGATGTACCAGCCGTCGTTCCGCGTCACCGCAGCGACCTTCACGTCAATCTGCGGGCGTTCGTCCGGGCTTATTGTCATGGCGTCTGACACTTCTGGGGCGGAAACTTCCGGCCAGTCTGCGCGGCGAACCGCAACGGTGTAGCTTCTGACGGAAGACTGCGCGGGCGTGTCCGAATAGGCGTCCTCGGTTCCTCCATCGAGGGCCAGGACACGGAGCGAAAACTTGAACGTGCGAACGCGTCCGCGCTCCCTGCGCGCGCCAGTACATGACGCGACGCAACTGTCGAACGAGTCGGAAAGGCCTACCGTGAAGAATCCGGCCTTCGCGATGTTGTCGGTGCAGGACGTGACGACGCGGAACGTGCCGTCAAGCTCGATTGCGCATCCCTTTTCAAGCCCGGCGAAAGGCGCTACTGGAGCGAGAACGCGGCGACGCTCCGGGATGTCGGAGTCGTACACCGCGTCCTCGCCACGCGTGGGGGAGCCTATGCGCGTTACCGTTGCGGACTTCTCGCCCCAGCGCAGAGTCTCGGAGCAGTCCGCCAACGTGCCGCGCTGAAGCCGCGCGTAGGCGGCAGGCAGGTATTCGCTCGGCGTGCGCATCGGCCCGGCTCCCAATTAGACGCAGATGACCTTGAACTTGAGGTCGGTCGCGCCCACGGCGGCGGCGGTGTAGCCGAAGAGACGATAGGGCGTCGGCGTGTCCTCGCCGTCGTCCGAACTCGTCGTCGGAAGTCCGTCGCCGTCGAGGTAGATGGCCGTGTTCGCGCTGACTTCGCCGATGGCGTCATCCGTCGCGACTTCGACCACCTCGCCGCGCTGCAGGATCTTCAGGACCCCGGTCGCGCCGTTGGCGATGTCACACTGCGCGAGGCACGCAAGGCCGTCCACGACAATGATGTCGCCAGCAGAGACGTCCGCCGATGCGGTGTAGTCGAGCGTGCCGCCGGTCTTGCGGAACTTGCCCTTGGTTGTCGAGATAGCCATTGCGTACCTCCCGTTCGGTTAGGCGCAGACGACCTCGAAGGCGAGATCGGACGAACCGACGGCCGCGCGGGCGTAGCCCAGGAGCGTCGCGCTCGAGCTGGACTTCGACGCAAGGCCCGTGGCGTCCACGATGTAGATCGCGGTGCCGGCGTTCGTCGAGCCGATGGCCTCGTCGGTCGCGACCTCGACGACCTCGCCGCGATGAAGCACTTTGAGGGCGCCCGTCTCACCGTTGGCGATGGGACACTGCGCAAGGCAGAGGAACCCGCCGACCTTGATGAACTTCCCGGCGGGGATGTTAGCCCCGGCGGTATAGTCAATGGTGTCGCCGCACTTGCGGAAAGTGCCGGCAGTAGTAGAAATTGCCATTTTCAGTTTCCTTTTCTTGGATGGTTGTCAAAGTCGGGCGCGGCGGCGGGAAGGTGGATGGGCGCCGCCGCGCCCTTCGGGAATTAGGCACCCGTGGAGTAGACGGCCGCCTTGAGCTCGCCGGCCGACGCGCCGTAGTCGTAGTAGCAGCGCATCTGGATGCCGAGCTGGTTGAAGTCGGCGTCCGCCGTCTCGACGGTGGGCGTCTGCACGCCGTTGAGGAACGCGACGTCGACCATGCCGAACGCCGAGTTGTACAGCCAGTACTTCGTGCCCGAAAGGAACGGCGAAGTGACGGGCGCGAGGATGTTGCGCATCACGTTGTCACGCGGCGACTTGCCGGAGCCGTTCACGATGTGCTCGGACTGGTAGATCGCCTTCGCCGTGAGGAAGTTCGACGGCGAGCAGAGGATGCGGTCGGGCATCGCCCCGAGAGGGTCGCCGTTCGAGTCCTTGATGGCGAGCGCGAGGGCGTAGGCGGCGGCGAGCGTGTCGAGAGCGAGTGCGCCCGAGGTGTTCGCGCCGTAGTCGCCGGCGGTCGACGAGAGGGCGCTGAAGACGTCCTTGTTGATCGTGCGGCCGGACATCTGGCCGAAGCGCTCCGGGATCTCGGCGAGGACGGTGAGGTCGTCGTTGATGAGGTCCTCGCGGGTGATGCCCACGATGGAGCCCTTCGTCGCGGCCTGAATCGTGCGCGCATCGTCGGAGAGGTCGACGTGCTGGAGCTCGCCGCCCTTGTTGAGCTTCTTCAGGAGACCACCCATCACCAGGCGCACGCCCTTGACCGCCTTGAAGTCGGTGACGGCGCGGGGCTTGGCGATCTCGCGCCACTGCTCGCCCACGGCGCCGAAGCCGGCGAGGACGAACTTGCGCGCGACGTTCGAGAGGACGTTCGGGATGTCGGCGTTCGAGAACGCGGCCTTGAGCGCCTTCTTCATCGAATCGTCGTTGCCCAGGCGGTACTGGATGCCGAACGCGGCGAAGACGTCCGAGAGGCGCGTGATTTTCAGGTCATGCGCGGCGTCCAGGTCGACGCCCTTGAACGAGGCCTCCACGACGCTGTCGCTCATGGAAGCGCCCATGCAGGCTGCGGCCGTAACGGTCTTCGCGTCATGCGGCGCGGACGCCTTGAGGTCGATGATGGCAGGCGCGCTGGGGCGAGACGCCTCGATCTCCGCCTGCTTCTTGGCCTTCTCGGCTTCGGCCTTCTCGGCCTTCAGGCAGGCGAGCTCCGCCTTTTCGGCGGTCCAGCCTTCCTTGACTGCCTGGGCCATGATGTCCTCGTGCCCCTTGCACGCGGCGATGACGGAGGCCACGCGGTCGCGCTCTGCGGTCTGCGCCGCCTCCACGGTTGCGGTGTCAGGCTTCTCGGCCTCCACCGGCTTGTTCTTATCGGTAGGCATT
>JAEEGL017197180.1_pt1 | contig 12664 bp, 35 predicted proteins | sample 9134231 | NCBI WGS metagenome assembly JAEEGL01 (sample SAMN16246548, study PRJNA631951) | gut metagenome | biome: gut microbiome; feature: rumen; material: fiber-attached | host: Bos | place: Iran: Karaj | collected 2018-10
CACTTGTTGTTTCCAATCATCTTACGCATCTGCCTTTTCCTCCGCATGCCGAATCTCGATTACGATGTTCGGCTGAGTCTTTGTGAACAGCTCAACGATTTCTTTCCAGTTGGAGCAGTGCTCCTTATAGATGATGATTTTGCTTACCTTGCCCTCAAACATGTCGTAGCATCCCTTGGTAAGCCCAAGGCAACGCTTGGCGTGGTCTTTGTCAATCATGAACCATGCGACACGGTAGACATCCTCACCGTCCTCCGCATCATCGTCAACGGTTCTGCGGTCTTTGCTCATCTTGAACTCCTCGATGGCAATCATGAATCCGTTACCGTGGTAGAAGTCATAATGCCACTTGTCGTAGAAGATTTCTCCCGCTTTCATGTTCCAGTCCCAGTTATAAGCCATGGTCGTTTCTCCTTTCTTACTCTTCGGTTTCGATGTTGATGGTGAGGCAGGTGCGCTCGATGGGGTCAAGGGACATCACGAGGCAATCGCTGTAGTCGCTGTACATTGCATCGCCCATAGTGCCATGGAAGACGGTATCCCCTTTGCTCAAATCATAGATTTCGCAAAGAGAATAGTTGTCGGTAAACATTTCGAGAAGTTCAGATACGGTCATGTCCATTTGGTTCAGCTCCTTTCATATTTCGGTGATTTCCTCACCTTTCGATATCATTATACCATACATTTGCCAGTATGTCAATAGGAAATTTTCGGGAAAGTGAGATTTTTTCTCACCATGTCTGCCGTGTTCTGCGGTGGCGAGGCATGCTTTCGCCAAAGATTGAGACGAAACGCTTTTCCTCTGCCCTCTTCCGTGCACGCTCTGCTTTCTTCTCCTCATAGCGAGTACGGCAACGTTCACGCCACTTGTTGGCGTTTTCATCGTCAGTAGGCGTGAGCTTGTCGAGAATGCGCTTCGGGCAGTCATAGACATAGGGCACGCAGACATCGCTCATTGCCTTTGTGCAGAACTCGTGGTTGTGGTATTCCGTGAGGATAACCGCACCAAAGATTCCACGGTGGTCTTTCATGGCAAGGTAAACTGTTGTTCCGACAAGAGCGGAATCTACGACTTGGCTCTCATCAACTTCCTGCATGATGGCAAGCCTCATGCGCTTTTCACCGCTCGGTTTCATCGGGAGATAGCTTCCAGTCCAACCCATTGTGGTCAGCTCCTTTCATATTGGGTGTTTCCCTCACCCTTCACCTATATTATACTACATATTCAGTAGAATGTCAAGGGGTTTTTTGAAATTAATCGGAAAATTTTCTCCTCTGCCCCTCGTTATAAGTATCATCATCAATCTTGAAGTCGGAGTCGTATCCTCTGACATGGTAGGATACGGTCGCATTTGGGTAGTACCGCAGGATAATGCGCTTGGCAACATCATAGATGATGTTAATCATGGTGTCGGTGGGGTCAAGGTGATATTTTCCATCGTAAGGGTCGGTGAAAGGGTTGGTCTCTTTCAACGCCTCTTTAACGCCTCTGTACAGGTCTTCTGCCTCTTCCTTGAGGTCGATGTCACACATCCATTCAATTACATCAGTGTAAGCCTTATTCACGTGCTCCGTGTTCATTTCGATATCAGAGAAGATAGAGTACATATTCTTTCCTCCTTACAGTTTCTCGCAGGGCATGCCATTGCGCTTGTTTTCTTCGACTTTCCAGTCGGGGATTTCACGAACGGCTACAAGCTCATACCCAAACCGCTTCGCATGGGCATGTGCCTCAGCCCTACAGGTCTGGAACTGCTCCGCTTCGAGCATGTTCACGGAGTAGATTCCATCGCCGACATGGTACGTTGCTTCGCAAATCATATCGCTTCCTCCTTTGCTTTTTCCTCATTCTCGTATTCGATTGCACGGTCAGCGCAAGCGAGATACGCTTCCTTGATGTCCTTCGCCTTGATGGAATATCCACGGTTGTGCTTGACTCCGCATCCGAATCCATCAGCCCATTCCACGTAGGTGATTTCCTCGCTGTAGAAGCGGAGGAAGCGGGAGGTGCTCACTTCATTGTAGTCTTTCTTCATGAAGGAGAAGGTAACGCACTGGTTCGAAACGCTCTTGTTTCCGAAGAGCTTTTTAACTTCCTTGATGACCCGTTCGACAGTTTCGATGTCACGGTAGTCGGAGAAGATGCTCGTTTCAGCCTCCATCTTCCCGAATCCCATCAAGGTCTTTCCATTGAACTCGTACCGCACATGAATCATGGTCTTGACTCCTTTCATTTGAGGCGATTTCCCTCACCTCTTGATAACATTATAGCATACTTTGTTGAGTATGTCAACACCCTATGGAATATTTTTTCGAAAAAAATATTATGTTATGTAATAGGGATAGGTTTTTGAAAAAACTACACCAAACAAATTCAGAATGGGAAGCAGTCCACGTGCACCGTGCGAAAAAAATACGGTGGGGATGACGAGCATACCGCCGATGCTCTGCGAGGGGGCATAGAAAAACCCGCCCACGGGGCGACCCGTGAACGGGGAGGCTCTGACATCTGCTCATTCGCCGTACCCAACGGTGACCTTGCCATCCATTTGCAGGTTCACAGGGGCACAGATGAGGGCTTCTACCATCTCTTTCATGCCGATGCACCAACTGATGCTCATCCGAGCACGCTCATCATCTGCGCCGAGGGTCTTGCGTGCTTCCATGGCTTCGGTGAAGTATTCTTGCAGGAGGTCGAGCATTTCTTTGGTTTCTACTGTGGTTCTCATGGTTGTTTCTCCTTTCTCATTACAGGATGTGGAACACGGATTTGCTGATGTCACACAGCTCGAACATCACGTATTCCATGGGGTTAATACCATTCTCAGTGCACATATCGAAGCACTTGGGGTCGGAGTGCTTGATGATGTCGTTAGCGACCTTGGCAAGTGTGGGCACATCCATTTCCTCTTCCGTCATGTGCAGGAGGTTGGAATACTCTTCATTGTTTCCGTAGGTATACCAGTCCTTCTTGATGCACAGCGCACGGAGGTCGGTGCTTGTGATTTTTCGAATCTCGTGAATTTTCATTGGTCTTGCTCCTTTCGTTTCGGGGATGTTTCCCCTTTCACTATGTATTATACCATACATTATTCAGTATGTCAACAACAAATTTGAAAACTTTTTTGTCTGCCGTGTTCTGCGCTTCCGCTCTCACCACATTTTGGCTTCGGGCAGGAAGTCGCTCACGCTCATTCCGGGGGCATCCCAAGGATTGGAAGGGCTGTAGTCACCGTAAGTAGAGGAACGCACATAAGGCTCATCATCGTACAGGTAATCGTCTATGTCTTTGCTGACTGCCACCTTTGTAACAACGCTCCTTTTTATGATTTCCTTGAATTTGTTGCATGCTTCGTCAATCGTGTTGAAGACGAGAGTGAAGCACAGTTCTTCGCACTCCGTGCAAGTGTGCTCAACAGTAAAGCACTCAACGCAAGGATGCACATCGGAGATTCTCATTGCATACATTGCCACTCTTTCGATGTCGAATGCATCGGGGTCATCGGGGGCGATTTCCAAGTTGGCGTAAGCAAGGGGAGTAAACTTTGCAGTACCTTTCAGAGTGTTCATGATGGTCGCTCCTTTCATCTTTCACGGTTTCCCGTGCCCCTCTTGGGATTTTAGTATAACATACTTTACGCCGTATGTCAATAGGAAAATGAAAGAAATTTCGAAAATATTTTCAATTGTCAACAGACGAGCGCAGGAGAATCTTGCGCAAAGTGCGCAATCAGTCGTAATAATTCGTGTGATGGTGGCGCATCTGCCCAACTTTGTTTGGGTACTTCTTACGCAGGTAGTCTGTGCACTCGTGTTCCTCTGCGTATTTCATTGCCATCTGATGCGCCTCCTTTTCAGACTTGGCAAAGAAAACGATGTCCATCATGTCAGTGTCATATCCGTAATTCTCTTCCCAATAGAAGGTGTAGCAGTAGAACATATTAACCCTCCTTCATGCGCATATCGACAACGTGGTTCAGAGGGAAGTTCCAATGCTTCTGATAGCCCTCTGTGCCAAAGGTGAGGAAGCCATAGGCGATGGAAATGGTCGAGGGGTCGATGTCGAAGAAGGTGTGCTCGTGAATTTCCGTCTCATCGGGGTATCTCCATTTGATTTCGAGTTTCATGGTCAGTTCCTTTCTCCCCGTTCTGCCGATAGGTCAGCGGTTCGTCAGTGATGGTCAACGCAGTATTTCTTCCAAGAGTATCCGTTGACAACCTTGTGCACGCCTTCGAGCACATCGTCAGCGAAAAGGAGGTCTTCCTGCTCACGGGGAGACAGGGCTTGGTACTCGCTTCCGTCAGCGCAGTAGGCGATGATGGTCGTGTAGAGCCAATCCTGTCCATAGTCGAAGTAGCAATCCTCTACTTTGTAGACAGTGCCGTGCTCGCTTGCGATGGTCAGAATCTCAGCGCATTTCGTGAGGCGAGCGTATTCAGCGGAGGTCTTTTCGAAGGTCTTGATAGCTTCCATGGTCTTAGCTCCTTTCGTCTTTCTATAGTAATCTTATCATACATTGTGCAGTATGTCAATAGTTTTCGAGAAAAAAGTTTAGAAAAAAATAAAAAGAGGGAGGCTCTGCGATTAGAACCTCTCTCCACGGATGCCTGTATGCGTATCGTAGCAGTAACTTTCATTTGTTCCGCACCATCCACCATCGTAGTAGTACAGTTTGTTTGTGGGCGTGTGCTGATACACAGTGCGCCTTGCATAGCCGTTGTTGCGATAGAGGCGAGCAATCATAGATGTCTTCTTCATTTTGCGGTAAGAACCATCGAGCGGATATACTTCAAGGGTTTTCTCGTCCTCTGCGACTTCCTCTGCGGTGACCCACCGCCACCCGTCCGTCCTCCGACCAAGCTTGCGCTCGATATCGTCAAACAGCTCTTTGGTTTCTCTGCCCTTCTGAGTCTTGAGGTGGTCTTTTCCGTTGTAGTGCTCGTAATAATCACGTTCGATGCAGTTGATGCATCCATTTTCGCTTACCCAATAGTCCCAAGTGAGTCCGCTCCTCTTGGCGGTGTATCTTCCGTGATAGGGGAAAGTGATGTTGGTTTCCATTGCTGTCGCTCCTTTTCTCCCCGTATAGCCGTTAGGTCAGCTCCCGTTTTAATTCATCCAATTCTTCAGTGTGTCGAATGTAGTGCTTGCAACTTCGCTCGCTTCCATGATTCCCTCTTCTTCGAAGTCCTGCTTTTCAATCTTGCTAAAGATTTCGAAGAGTTTATCAGCATCTTTCTCAGTGTTGACAACAAGGCTCTTTGTCGTGTCTCCAATCGTGAGTTCGCAAAGGAACTTTGTTGTCTTGATGCTATGCCATCCATTCAGCGCATCGCAGTTGCGGTCGATTGTGCGCTCGAAGAGGCGGTAGAACTCAACCTTGAAGCCATCGCCGTTGATGGTCGCATCGTTGAGCTTGACCCAACCGTTGAGGGCGTTCTTGAAGAAGGTGTAGATGGTGGCGATGATGATAGCGGAGGGGGTAGTCATTGTTGTTTGCTCCTTTCGTTCTTCGGTTGTGAAGGTTCATGTTGGTCGTGTTAGCTCCTCTTTACAGTAACTATTCTAGCATACTACATATTAAGTGTCAAGCGTTTTTGAAAACTTTTTATAAAAAATTTTGAGGCTTGATTTCTCAAGCCTCTTTGTAAGGAAGCAGGGCGTATTCTTTGCCCTTGTATTTGTCCTTTTCCTTCCCCTTTACGTATGCCTCAACAAAGATGGTCTTGCCATTCCTGTAGTGCCTAAAATGCCCTCTCACGCCCCAAGCAGGGCATGTGATTTCAGCCTTTTTCCTTGCTTGACTCTTCCAATTCTTCACGAGCTTGTAGGTCTTGAACAAGCGCACGGCGTTGGTCTTGTTCTTCTTCTGATGTTTTGTCTGCGTGGGGGCTTGCGCAACTTTCGTCTCGACCTCCATGGTCACATCACCGAAATGAAGCATAAACGTGTTGATGATGAAGAACGCATCTGCGCACCACTCCCAATTGCCCTCGCCGTTTTCACCGCAAGGCTCATTGAGCCATTTGTACATGGATTCGTCTCCTTCCACTCGAAGAGTCGAGCCAATTCCCTTTTCCGATTTCTCCGTGATGTCAACGTAGAAATACTTCGTGATGAAGTTCTGAGTGTCTGTCACACCACAGCGGATGCTGTTGCCTTTCTTCTCGAAGAAGTAGTAGTCCATGCTCTTTCCGTCATAGATGGACAGACAGAACTTCGGAAGCGGGATGTTGTCAATATCATACTCAACGCCATGCTGAACGTTCGCCTCAATGACCTTCTGATACTGCTTTTCCGTGAGGGTTACAACATCCCACCCATCAAGGATATGAGTGCGAGCGTACTCGACAGTTTTCATGTAGACATACTCAATCGCTTTGTCTGCGAACTCCGCAGGGAAACGGTACTCAATTGTGTCACCGCTCTGCCTTTGAAGCAGGATGTCACCAAGGACGAACACAGCGTATGCGCCATTCACGACAATGAAGTACATTTCTTCAAGGTTCGTTCTGTGATTGCTTCCTGTGTGTTCATACAGCCAATGACGAATGAGGGGGTCGTTTGGCTGTTTGATAACACGGAGATGTCCATTCCTTGACTCTGCCGTTATTTCGAACGAAGGGAACACCTTCCTAACAAGAAGTGCACTCGCCTCCTGTTCAAGCCTCAGATGGATTCCATTGTTTTCCTTCGGATAGTCAACGTGCATGAGAACCTTAACGCCAATGTTAGGCGTGGTGTATCTGCAAGTGAACGGCTCGAAGGGGTCAAGCCTGTCAGTTTCCCTTTGAAAGAAAACACGATTTTGCGCCACGAACTTGTTCATGATTTCGCTGTCGTGGAGCGTGATGTCAAGAATCCTGTTCACTCTGCCACCCTCCTCACATCCAACCGCCGTACTGGGTTACCCTACGGATAGCCCCGTTGCGCACCGTGAACTTTTGGTATTCGGCATATCCGCTTGCGCTGTCGTACTGGTCAACTTCGTGGACGAACCACACTTCGTCATCGTCATACAGCATGAACTTGTTATCGTTCAGTGCCTTACAAATGAGGTTTGCGCTCGCCTTGGATACCTTGTGGGCGGTCTTGGGGGTGTACACGAACTCGTGTCCCTTAATGGATTTGGCTACGATAGTCATGGTCTTTAGCTCCTTTCAAAAGTTGGGGAGGGCGGTCGGCTTCAGCTACTATATCCCCTACTCCAATCTTTCGGGTATTCAAGCAATTGCGTTATGCCTTCCGCATTATGGCGCATGCTCTTGCGCCCCTCCTTGACTATAGTATAGCATACTGTTGCATGTATGTCAAGGGCTTTTTTAGGAAAAGTTCAGATTTTTGACGATTTATTTCGTACCATTTCCTTAGCCAATGAAACGACCTGCTCGTAGGAGTAGAGCTTGTACCCTGCAAACCCTGCAACGAAGGAGTAGTTGCGTGCTCCGATTGGTCTGCCGTAAACGCCGAAGCTCTCTGCGAGTCCACCTTCGTATTTGACCTTGTACTCCATACTCCCGATTCTGAACTTGGCGTTATGCGCCCTCTTCAGAATTTGCCGTTGCTTGTCGAGAAAAACAGTGCCAGATTCCATAATAGTCCTCCTTATATTTTTGATGCTTTGATTTGCCTCTCAAGCTCGTCTTTCATTTCACGCAGATAGAACATAACAGACTCGATGTCTTGAAGCCTCCATTCATCTGTTGGTTTCGTCTCTGCGAGCTTTACATACAGTTTGCTTATTTCATCTTTGGCGTTTTTGCGAGCTTCGTTAGTGAAGAACAACATGTTACTCGACCTCCTTTCCGTTCGGATTGATAAAGTCGTGCTGAATATCATAGTCTTTGATGTAGCGGTAGAAGTTGAGGAGCATCACGAAGTCACCGTTTTTGATGTGGTACACTTCGTCTGCGATTTCCCCGTCATAATGGGTGACGGTAACATCACCGTCAAAATGTTCTTGGGAGATGAAAATCCTTCCCCCGTTGTTCACTTTAAAACCTGCCATTTCTCACACCTCCTCATAAACTTCGTATTCGGCGTTGTCGCCCTTGAAATACTTCTTGCAGTAGTCAATGATTTCATCGGGGGAGTCGAACGCATCCCAATTGGAGATTTTGCGCTCGTCCCAGATGCGGGACTTGAAGTTTTCCTCCGTGGTCATGCGGTAGTGCCCTCCAAGCCCCTTAAAGATGATGTACTTCATGATTTTTGCTCCTTTCATTGATGGTGGTGGTTCTTCGGTTTCGGGACACCGTTTGGAAGTCCCAACTCGGCTTCCGATTCCTTTGGGGGCTTGCAACGGCGACTTCGGGGCGGTGCGCCCGTGGTGCTCTATTTGCTCACCCTCTTGCCCTTTCCACGGTTATAGTATAGCATACTTAGTTCAGTATGTCAATAGTTTTTTTGAAATTTTTCAGAAAAATTTTTGTGGAGTCGCAAACGCAACTTGAGGCTTTTGAACACGCCTCGGAGGCAGTTGCTCTGCGGTATATGTGGTCTTGAGTCCACCGTTCTTAATCCACACTTCCTCCTTTTTGTGTGTGTCCATGAACTTTTCTTCGTCCAAAGTCAGAGAATTGCGCCCCGTCTTGTACTGACGATAGCCACACTTGTAGTAGATGTCGTAAGAGTCAACGCAGAAGGAAACGTGGATAATGTGGTCGATTTCGTCAAGAGCATCGATTCTGATGTAATTCGTGTCAACGCCATTGGCGTTCAGCCATTTGATGCAGTCATAGAAGTTGTAGCTCTCGTACATGATTTCGTTCATGCCGAAACGCTCTGTGTCTGCGAACACGAGCCACGTATTGTTGTTGCTTTTCTCGATTCTTACATTCGAGCTTCTCATTCCGTAAGTCGCCATGGTTATCGCTCCTTTCATTCACGTTCCAAGATTTTGACAATCAAGTCCATGCAGGGCTTGTCATCATACATCATCGTATAAAGGGTCAGCAGTTCCTCGTTGGTAGCGAGGTCTGTAATCATCTGCGCCTCACAGAAGCTCAGATTCCCATACGCTTCGTTCCCTTCGAGAATGTCCATCACGTTGCGAACAAGAACCGCACGGGGGATGCGATGCTTGCCGTTCGACTTCACGGCGGTCTCGCCGTTGTATCCACTCATCGTGTACTTCATGGTCTTCCGCTCCTTTCATTCGGTACTCTTCGTACCTTGCAAGCATATTATAGCATACTTAGTTCAGTATGTCAATAGATTTTTAGAAAATATTTTGAGAATTTTTGCTTGTCATCGACAGAAAGCAGAACGGAGTTCGGCGAAATCAGCAGAAGCGGAGGAATTTCGGAGGCACGACTTCTGTGAGCCATTCGCCAGTGTCTGCCTTGTAGAACACAAAGCCCTCTTCATGCATTAGGTCAGACAGAATTGCAAAAGCGACAGGATAGTCTTTGAGCGGAATTTGCTTTCTCGCTTCGTACTCTGATTCGTACATCACGATTAACCGCTTTCTATGCCCTTTTAAGCCACGTTTAAATGTGACATCGACAAAATCCCCTTCCACGGCGCAGAAGAGGAAATTTGGTGGTTTCTGCTCTGTTAAACGAGCAACATCAATCATTGCCTTTCCACACATCCTTGTATCGGTCTACTATTGCGAGCCAAGTGTCCCACATTGCAGAAGTACGTTCGCTCTTGATGTTTTCTCTCCATCCCTTCCAAGAAGGATTCAGCTCGATGAATCTCTCCGAGAGGTCTACTTCTTTTTCGATGAGAGTCTCGATAATGAAGAAGATAGATTCGAGTTCGGTCTTGGTCATGCGTATCGCTCCTTTCATTGGCACTTTCCGTACCTTACGAGCATATTATAGCATACTTGCTTTAGTATGTCAATAGTGTAATTTTGGAAATTTAAATTATTTCTTTTCCTTTAATAGAATGAATTCCTCACAGAATTTGTGGATTGTGTCTGCGAACTCCTGCACAATCTGTGGGTCATCATTGGTTTCGGAGATTCGCTTGGCACTACGCATATAGCCTTCAGCGATGCGGATGATGTGCTCGGAGTCGTTGTATATCTTTTTCTTGTTTGCTCTGATGCTCCTCTCGCCTTCGGGAAGCTCAAGCTCTTCGTCATAGGTCATTGGTCTTAAGCCGTACACTTCGAACACGCTCATTAGTCGTTACCTCCGTAGATGTCTTTGTTGATGATTTCACAAAGGTGCTTTTCGAACAGTTCGATATCTTCGCACAGTTTCCTCACGAGGTCAGCGTGATGCATGTCATCCTCAACAGGAATCTCCTTTGCGTACCATTCCATGTAGTCTGCGGTCGCCTTGATTCGTTTTGAGGCGGTAACAAGGCGAATCTTGCTTGAACGAGTCTTTGCCATTGCGGGATGGACATGAAACAGAACGAGTTCTTCGTTCACATCCATAGGTTCAATCCCATACAGTTCCTTATCGTTACACATTGGTCTAGCTCCTTTCTTAATCAGCAAGGTCATCAAGTGATTTGTCGTATTCCATGGCTTTATAAACCACACTTCCAACAGAGTTTTCGTTCATCCTGTCTGCGACACGTTCCGCATCTTCGAGGAAGTCAAACAAGAGTTCGTATTGCCCGTACTCGTTTTTCAGCCAAGTATCAAGGCAAAGGAATTTGTCTTTTACAAGAACGCCGTACATGCCATCACTCCTCTCCCCAATCGATGCTTTCAACATGGTGACCTTTCCAAGTGACATAGAAGCCAAGGTCATTCAGCGCAACGCACATGCCACGCAGTTCGGAGATGTACCCGTTGAGCTTCGTCACATCTGCGGAAACAGTTTCTGCGAACAACCACTTGTCGATGGTGCATTTCGTGCTCGCATGAACACGGGACTCATAATCAGCAATGCGGTCTTCAAGTTGTTCGATATGCTGAACAATATAGGCTTTCCTGTTCTTGTCAATCATGGCTTTAGCTCCTCTCTTCGCTCACGTTCAGCGTGATTTCGTTATTGACGAGGACGGCATCGAACGAATTGACAATCATGTCGGCGTACTGGCTCTCCATGGCATCTGTCATCGTTCCCATGAAGAAAATCCCGTCATCGTTATCGTCTCGGAAGAGACGAACTTTTATCTCATCGGGGTCGTAGCACATGTCACAGAAGTCGTAAACAGTAATCATGGTTTTTGCTCCTTTCTTATCCGTGCAGTTTGTGGGCGAATTCGTTAACGATGCGGACGATGTCTTCGTACAGGAGCACGCCTTTGTCATCCACTTGCAGTTCGGGGTACTCTTCGTAGTCTGTTTCGTAGTCGGTCAGCGCACCGCACAGTTGGTCGTAGATGCTTTCGATTTCGTACTTTTCCATGGTGGTCACTCCTTTCAATAGTCCATCGCAATGCGCTTGCGATTGTAGAGCTTCTTGCTCTCCTTGGAACGGGTCACGGGGGAGAATCCCCAAGTGACTCGGCGAGCGTTGTTCAGCTCTTTGCGAGCCTTTTTGCTCATCTTGGTTTCGGCTACGAACTTGTCCATGGTGGTCGCTCCTTTCCTTTACCTTACATACATATTATAGCATACGTTTGTCAGTATGTCAATAGTTTTTTTAAAAGTTTTTGAAAAACTTTTCAATCGGAATCGGAGCAGACAGTAAGACCATCAAGGAGCTTCACAAGGATGTTGGCGTATCTGCACTTCTCTGCGCCATCACTCTCATATACCCCTTCCTTGAAAAAGACGATAGCTTCCTCACGGGAAGACCACTTCCTCTCACGCCCGTAGCAAATCGTAATAATAGTCTCATCCATTGTAAACTCTCCCTTCCAATTTCGTAGATTCGTCAATTCCTTCGATTCGTTCGCCACAATTTGGGCAGAAGTTGAACAGGCGCACTTCGTTGTGCATCCCGTGGAAACTCTTATGGCATGAGGAACAAGAGCGGAACAGGGTAACGGGGTCTTTGTCTGAGTGCTCTCTGCCGTGCAGTTCTTTCATACCCAAGACAACGTTCCCCCTACCGACAACGGGGACGATACGATTTCCGTTTACAGGCTCGTTATAGTAGGTATGCATTTCCCATTTAGCCATTGTGGTCAGCTCCTTTCCTCAACGCCATAGCACATTTCGTAGACCCAAAACGCAATTCCTTCGACATCATTCGCATAAGTTGTATGAGTCTCGACAATAGTACCAGTTTTGTCTTCTACATCGATGTAGGTAACATAGTCATTGCTTTCATAGTAGTTCGGCTCGACAAGTGTCTGAATGTAAAGCGTTCTGCCATCGTCCAACAGACAATAGCTGATTTCTCCAAATTTACGGAGTGCATGCAGTTCGGCGATTTTGCGTGCTCTTTCCTTTGTCATGGTGATGCTCCTTTCTTTAGCGTACAATCTTTTCCCAAGCTCCCCACAGGTCGCCCGTGGTCTCGTCATACATCGCAATGAGTTCATCGCCGATGTAGAACAGGGTCACGTAAGCGTTGAGGTGCTTCAGAGTGAACACGGACTCGTCAGAAAGCGGGGCGTAGTTGGGATTGAAGTTCTTCTCAAGCACATCGCAAGCGATGTTGTAGGAGTAGGTACGGGGGGCGGGATAGAGAACGTTCTTCATGGTCAAGCTCCTTTCGTAGTAGGTTTCCTTACAAGTATATTCTACCACAAACTTAGTATTTAGTCAATAGGTTTTCGAAAATTTTTCAAACTTTTTTA
>JAEEGL017325992.1_pt1 | contig 12664 bp, 5 predicted proteins | sample 9134231 | NCBI WGS metagenome assembly JAEEGL01 (sample SAMN16246548, study PRJNA631951) | gut metagenome | biome: gut microbiome; feature: rumen; material: fiber-attached | host: Bos | place: Iran: Karaj | collected 2018-10
CTCGTCGACGGACGGGAACAGGTCGGCCCGGGTGTACTCGGTGTAGTAGATCTCGATGATCGGGGTCTGGCCGATGCGCGCGAGGCGCTCCGGGTTGGTGGACCAGGGATCGGAATCCTCCGTCGGGTCCACCGGCCCCACCGGCTCATCCGGGTTGAAGGGATCCCCCGAAGGAATCTCCCCCGACTCCGGCTTGGTACCCGGACTCGGAACGGCCATCCCCATACGGTCGTCCGTGCACCCCTGGGCCGCAAACAGGCCCAGGAGCGCCAGGATCAATATGTGAGATGTCATCTTCATAATCCGGTATTATTCGACAACACAACGGACGGAACCGGCCTTGGCCTTGTGGAACTTCTGGGAATAGTACTTCGGATCCTTGTCAAGACGGAAGTACGCGCAGGTGGAGCGCTCCGCGTCATACCACTTGGAGGCCCAAATGTGAGTACGCAGATTGGAATAGGCGTAGGAGGCGCTCCAGCAGTCGATGTAACCGGCCACGGTGAAGTGGAAGTCGCCGTAGCTCACACGGTTGCCGTCGAAGGCGAAACCTTCGTCGGTACCCGCCCACATAGGCAGCGACTTGTCATACAACGGCACGCGGTATCCCGGAGGGCACGGGTCATAGACGGTCTTCTTGTTATCCTCGGTGTTCCACAGGTCCTGGGGATCGTCGGCATTCCAGACACCGGCGTCCACCTCAGGCACGGAAGCGTACTCGGTCGGATGTGCGATGGAATAATCGGTCGAAATCAGCTCCTTGTGGTAGGTCCAGGCCGTACCGGCCACGGCGGCGCCGGCCGGGCTCTTCTCGAAGGCCGTGGCACCCGGGAACGGGTCCTTGCGGCCCCACTGATAGTACAGGCCGATGGAAAGCGGATCCACGTCGCCGGAAGCGCCGGTGTCCACCAGCGCGCCCAGGTTACGGTCCATCATCTTCGCACCGCACAGGGCCTCGGAATCCCAGACCGCGACTTCCGTCGCCGGAATCCAGATATGCCAGCTCCAGAGGACGGCGTCGGAAGCGTCCTTCACCGCAATGAGGGCGTTACCGGGCTTCAGGGTCTCGGGCGTGGAGAAGGCAACATAACCTTCGGCGTAATCGACCGTAGCGATGATGGCGCCCACCTCGGGAGCCGTGGTGGTGTTGTCGGTCTCCCACAGGACTTCGGCCTTGGCCACGGCGCCCACACTCTCATTGGAGTTACCCTTCACGGCCTTGAACATATAGTTGCCGGCCTTGGTCACGATGTAGCTGTTGGCGCTGGCGGTCTCACTCAGGTCGGTGGCGGAACCTGCGGGCTCGATCGGCTCGTCCGGCGGGAAGATGGGGGTCTCTTCCGCGGCTACGCAGCGGACGGAACCGGCGCGGGACTTGCCGGCATCGGCCTTGGCATGAGCGGAACCGGCGCGGACGTTCAGATAAGCACCCTTGGCGTCGGAGGAAGCGGAGGAACTCCAGTACGCTGCCCGGTCATAGGCGTGCGTCAAGGTTTCCGGGCCGTAATCGTCCCGGTAACCTGCGAGCGGGAACACCGCGGCCGGATTGCCCAGGGCGAAATAGTACTGGGACTTGTTCTCCTCCCAGCCGGCGGAAGCGGAAACGTCACCGCTGAAGAAATTCGAGTTGCCTTCGAGGGCGGGAACCCGGTATCCCGGAGGGCACGGGTCGTACATCGTCTTCACGGCGTCCTGCCAGAGGGTGTTGTCGGCCGGAAGGAGCCAGTCGCCGTTCTTGGCGTGGCCCAGGAGGGTCGGATTCGCGATGGACTGTTCCAGGGAGATCTTGGACTCGTCGGCCTCGCCGGAGCCTTCCGTCGAGGTCAGCGCGACACCGGCCACGGTGGCGTTGGAGGAGCTGTTGACCGCCTTCGGGCCCGGGAACGGGTCCTTGCGGCCCCACTGGTAGGTCAGGCCGAAGGACTCGACGGGAGCCTCGGCGCCGGGGACGGCGGCCACCAGGGCGCCCAGGTTGCGGTCCATCATCGGCGAGGAGAACACGCTATTGTCCACGGTCGCGATCTCGGTCTCGGGCACCCAGATGTGCCAGCTCCAAAGAATGACACCGGCATCGTCCTTCGCCGCGATGACGGCGTTGCCGGGCTTCAGGGTCTCCGGCGTGGAGAACACCACGTAGCTGCCCAGGAGCGAGACAGAGGCGATGACGCTGTTCGGGGTGACTTCCTCACCGTTGTTCCAGGTTTCCCAGAGGACCTCCACGGAAGCGGGGGCAAGGGTCAGGCCGCTGTTGCCCATGACCGCCCAGAACTTGTACTCGCCGGCTTCGGTCACGATGTAGCTGTTGGCCGCGCCCTTCTTGCTGAGGTTCTTCGGGCCCGTTTCGTCCATGGCGGTGAGCTGGGCGATCTTGATGGTCTGGATCACCTGGTCGGTGCCGGCCTTCACGATGTTCACGAAGCCGGCGCGGATTTCACCGGTCTTGTTGTCGTCGAGCTTGAGGGTGATGACATAGGCCGTGCTCTTCACGCTGGCGACATGGATCCACTCCTCGACGGGTTTCACCTCGAAGGCGATGTTGGAAACGGCGTGCGCGACGACGACGGCATCCTCGCCCGGGGCCAGATAGTCATATTCGGTGCCGTACGGCTCGTCGGTGATCTCGAAACCTTCGGCCTCGAACTTGAGGTTCGCCACGGAGACGAGGCCCACCTTGGAATCGGCATAGGCCATCATCACGGCCGCCGCGTTCATATGGTTCGGCGTGACGACGATCTTGTCGGCCTCCACGGTCACGTTGAAGTCCTTGGGGCTGTAACCGGCGACCCCCACCACGGTGCCTTCGGTCTTGGCGGAAACGGTGTAGGGAATCTCGATCGGGGTTGTCTCGCCGAAGACGAACTCGGTCGTCTCGACGTTCAGTTTGAAGGCCTCGGCGAACGGGATGTTCACGGTGGAACCGTCGGAGAGGGTCAGGACCACCGCCTTGTCGGTCACGGCGAGGTTCGTGAAGATGCCGTCCTGGAGGGTGGCGCCTTCGCTCTTGACCGGTCCGAGGTTCGTTTCAATGCCGTCAACGGTCACGATCAGGTTCCCTTCCTCGTCAATTTTGAAGGAAGGGGTCTGGTACACGGGGACTTCCTTCCCGTTCACCTTGATGGGGATTCCGTCCACGGCCCAGACCAGTTCGCCGGTGCCGCTGGTAATGACGCCCAGGACGGGGCCGGCATAGTCGGCCTTGGGGCTGATTTCGAAATACACGACCTTGCCGGTGGTGTAGGTAACGGTGACGCCGACGATCTTACCGGTTTCCGGATCGGCGTATTCCTCCACCTTCTGGACGAATACACCGTCGCCAATGGCGCTCTGGAGGCTCGTGATGGAACCTTCCAGGGCGGCAACGCGGTTTTCGAGTTCGGCAAGCTTCGCCTCGATCCCGGAGTTGTCGACCTCCTGTTTGGCGCAGCCCAGAAGCAGAAGGGCCATCGCTGCCGCTGTCAAAATCTTTTTCATAAGCAGGTTATGTTTATATGTTATTGATTAATTCTTGGTTACACAGCGGACCGCGCCGCCCCGGGAACGGATGTTACCCCTGTTGCGCCATTCCGACGTGCTGAAACCGTAACCGTTCTCGGTTCCACTGTCCCATCGGCCCGACCAGACAATGGAGTAGTCGGTCACGAAGGATCCGTCGGTATCGCTGATCCGGCCTGTCAACGGGAAGATCAAGGAGCCTACGGAGAAGCTCCTGTTCGCTTCATTCAGGCTGTAGGCAGCGTCACCGGCAATGGAATTGCCGCTCCAGAAGAGGCAGCTCTTGTTACGGGTGGGAAGCATATAGCCGGGAGGACAAGGGTCGTAAATGGTCTTGGAAGCCTCCAGCCAGAGCGTAGACGGATCGCTGTCGTTCTGCCAGTCCTTGCTCTCCACAAAGGAGATTACCGTGGGATGCTGGATGGATTCCGCGACACTGACAGGACCGGCCTCGGCCGTTACTGCCTCGCCGGCCACGGCCATGGGAGCATCTCCGCAAAGGCCGGGGAACGGGTCCTTGCGGCCCCACTGATACAGCAGGCCGAAGGATTCGGCGGGAGTAGGCGCAGCGATGGTGGCATCCACCAGGGCTCCCAGGTTGCGGCTCATCACCTGGCCGGTAGCGGCAAAGTTGGACTCCGTCACGTCGGTAACAGGCGTGGCCGGAATCCAGATATGCCAGCTCCAGAGAACCACCTCATCAGCGTCCAGGACGGCGATCAGGGCATTGCCGGGCTTCAGCGTCTTGGGCGTCTGGAAGCAGACATAGTTGGACTCGGCATCGTAGGAGACGCCCTTGACGATGCTTCTGGGCTCGATCGGGTCGGTATTGCCGGCCGTCTCCCACAGGATTTCCGCGTGGTCTCCGCCCGTCACCATCTCTTCCGAATAGCCCTTGTAAGCCTTGAACTTGTACAAGCCCGCTTCGGTGATGATGTAGCTGTTGGCCGACTCGACATCATCCACGTTGGTGGCCAGGCCCGGATCGATGTCGTCGGCGGCCGGGGTAAGGATGTCGGTAAGGTCTCCCAGATCCAGGATGGCTCCGACGCTGAGCTGAAGGGCCTCCAGGTCCTTCATGCCCATGATGGCCTCCCCGTTCTTATAAAAGCGCAGCAGATAGCCGCCGGGAAGGTCCAGCCCACCCTGGACATAGAGTGCATTCTCCGTCTGGCCGTCGGCCTTCAGCTCCGAGCACATGATGGTGGGGGTCGGGCTCTCGAGATACTGTTTCAGGTTGGTCTCCTGGTCGGTAATCTTCACCTGATAGAGGCTGCCGCCGATGGAGACGTCCTTGCGGGCGGTGAAAGAATAGCTGTCGTAGTCGCCCTTCACCTTGAAGGTGATCACGCTGGAGAGGTTCTTGAAAGTGAAGGTGTCTCCCGCATTGCAGGCGGCCATCAACTGGATGTTCCCGCTCTTGAAAGCACTGTAGAAGAAGCAGTGCTTGAGGTTGTTCACGGCGCTGGCCGGATAAGAGGCGTACAGGACGCTGGAACAGTCGTCCCGCTTGTAGGGACGGAGCCCCTCCACCGTCTTGGAGGCCGTCTTTCCGTCTCCGGCGATGTCTCCGGCATCCAGGGTGACGGTGACCTGGTCCTTGGCGTATTCGCCGTGGACGACGATCTGGTCTCCGGCCACCCACTTCGTCTTGATGCCTGCCGGCAGGACTCCGCCTTCCCCGGCCTGGAAGTCGGGGAGGACGAAGGTAAGCGTACGGGTCTCGACCGGATCTTCCGGTTCGGGGATGGGGTCGACGGGATCCTTCCGGCCGCAGGATACGAGGGCCAGGAGGCAAAGGATCGCAAACTTATCGATTGTTTTCATCGCTTCTTTCATTTTAAGGTCCTTTGTTTATTCATCCCAATTGAGCGGGGCGGTGTATTCGTACCACTCGCAGATTGCGCTGCCGGACTTGTCCGCACCGAAGTACATGTTGATCTTCGATCCCCACTTGATTGTGCGGAGGAGATTCTCGCTGGTCTCGAAGGTAGCGGCCTCCACACCGTTCACCAGATAGGTCACCTTGCAGTATTCGGCACCGCTGGGGTCGAACTTGTAGGTGATTTCGATCGGCTGGGTGAAGTCGACGGCGGTGTACGCGTCCAGGCTGGGCTTGTTGCCGTCGCCGGCGGCGTTGACATCGAAACTGATCTTGCCATCCACCGGACGGATGTCGAACTTGAGCTCGGCTCCTTCATCGAAGCAGAACCAGTGCCTGACCCGGAGTCCCTCGGCGGCGGCCGGATCGATTGTGAAGCCGCTCCAGCGGAAGGTATAGGTGCCGAACGGCATGCTGCGGTTCAGACGGCCCTGGGCCTTGAACAGGGTTCCGACATCCTTCGTGTAAACCGGAGGATTGGCCCATTCCTGATTCCACTTGGCGATTTCGTCGTCATCCACGATGAAGCGTTGAGGCGCGATCCTGTAAGCCTGCTTCACCTCGACTTCCTTCTCCACGATCGGATCGTCCGGGTTGGAGGAAACGTTGCGCACGAGGATGCTGCTCCTGCGGATGGCCGTACCGTCGTTCTGGGTGAGCGAGAGCGTGATGGTACCGTTTCCTTCGCCGGTAGGCGTATCGATGGTGAACCATTCGGCCTCGTCGGGACCCTTCACGACCTGCCACTTGGCGTTGGCCGTGATTTCGACGGAAGCGGTAGGCTGGTCGTATCCGGCACGGATTTCCGTCACGGCGGGTACCAGCTGCACGCCGTCCTGGGTGAACCGGACGTACACCATCGGGACCTTATGGCGGTCAAACAGGGTCACCTGGGCGTAACGGAGTTCGGAGGCGTTCTCGTCGGCCGTCACGGTAACGCTGCCGTTCCCGTTGCCCGTCGCCCCTTCGCTCACGGAAAGCCAGTGGCCTTCCGTAACCTCGGCGCTCCAGTCCTGGTTGGATTTCACGTTGAACGTGATGTCTCCGCCGGCCTTGGTCACGGCCAGGTCCAGCTGGTCGTCGGGGACGGAGAGGAAGGCGATGCCTTTCTGGTTCACCGTGATCACCTTGCCCACCCAGTAGTCGCTGGAGATGGTGATCTTGTCGGTACGGTCGTCCAGGGCCGTATTGTCATAATACTGGACGCGGACGGTCGACTTGGTGCCGTGTCCGATGTGGACGGAATCGGCCGGGGAGGCCTCCCCTTCTTCCTCGCTGATGATGCACCAGTCCGGATGCTCGCTGGTTATGCGCCAGGGGGCGGAGGAGGAGACCACGATGGTGAAGGCCTTCGCCCCGACAGCCGCGAGGTTGTACTCGCTCTCGGCCCGGTAACGAAGATCCACCGTCGGGAGGACCTCCTGCTCCTTCTGGCCGCAGCCCGCCAGCCCTCCGAGAAGGGCTGCGGCTGCCAGTATGTAAACGATCTTATTCATACTCGGTTATTCTGCAATGAAGGTAGGCGTGCAGGATTTGATGATAAACCAAGACTCGGAACCGGAAACCCCATCTTCGGTGCCGAAGAAGTAATGGGCCGATGCGGAAGCATCCCGGAAAGGAGAGGTGCTGGTATGGACCATCTTGCTGGTCCCGTTGTAGAAGAACTCAAGGTCGATATTGGCAGGATCCTCGGCATTGGGACGGAAGTCCACCCGGTATTCCTTGATGGCTGCCAGTTCGTCCTTGGTAAAGTCGAACTTGGTGGAGCCATAGGCGGTGTGGCCGCCGTTGGTGCGGAGACGCTTGTTGCCGCTCAGGTTGATCTGGCACTGGAGTTCAGAGTCCCCTGCCGCATCATGGGTGCACAGACACAGGGATGCCTTGTCATCGACAAACACCTCTCCTATTTCGAGGACGATGGAAACGTAGCGAGCCTCGTCCTTCAAGGTCACGCGGGACTTCTTGCCGCTGAACACCTTGACGGAACCGTCGGGCTGAACCTCGGCGTCCGTGAACTCAAAGTTGACATCCTGGGTGAGTTCCACGCTGCTTTCGGCACCGTTGGGGCCCTTGATGGTCACATTGCCCTTTTTGGCCATGAAGATATTGTTGTAAGGCGCCGTCACCTTCAGATGGGCGTTGTCCACCTTTTCAACCGTCCAGCCGGCCACATCGGTGGAGGGCTCCCAGGCCAGGGTCGCATTCACTTCCAGGGTGAGCTCCCCTCCCTTGGAATCCAGCTCGCTGGAAGCCGGAGGCACGATTTCGAAGGTGGCGCCGCTCTGGGTGACCTCGAAGGTCTTCTCGACACCGCCGGCAACCACCTTGATGTTGGCCTTGCGCACCATCCCGTCGTTCGGGGCGGCCGTCACCTTGATTTCCACGGAAGAGCCGTCTCCGGTACCGCTTTCCTGGTCGAAGGAGAGCCAGTCCTTGTCGGCGCTGACCTCCCAGGGAAGGTCGGTGCGGAGCTTCAGGGTCTGTGTTCCGCCGTCGCCCGGGAAGTTGCCGCTGAGTTCGGCCAGTTCGAACTTGCCCTTCTGGGTCACGTCGAAGCTTTCCTCCTCGTCGCCCGCAATCACCGTGACGGTAGCCATCCGCTCCAGCACTTCGCTCCGGTCGGCGGTGGCGATGATGGTAAGGGTGCGGCCCTCAGGGTCGGGCTCGCCGGATTCGCGGTTGAAGGTGAGCCAGCCTTCACTGGAGCGGACCTCCCAGTGCACGTTGGTCTGGATCGTGAACGCAAGGGGACCGCCGGTGGCGGCGTAGTCCTGGGGCACGGGGGTCACGAACAACCGGCCCATCCGGTTCTGGGTAATCTGGATGGTGACCGGGAGGCCCACCTTGTCACCCTTCAGGGTGAGGGTGGCCGTACGGTCTTCCCGCTCGGTGTTGGGCTCGAACTTTACGACCACGTCGGAGATCAGGGCTCCGGCCGAGGAGGAAGAGGGCGTGACGGTGCACCAGTCCGCACCGCTGGAACGGGTAATAGTCCAGGGCGTATTGGAGCTCACGTTGAAGGTTACGGTTCCCGGATTGAGCGCCGAAACGGTATAGGAAGGCAACGCATCGCATTCCATCCGGATGGACGCGGCCGCCTTTTCAGGAGTCATCTGCGTGTCGATCTCGTACATCTGGCAGGAGGCCGCGAGGCCGAGGACACCCAAACAGGCAATGGTTCTGAGTATTGTTTTCATATGGCTGTTGTTTTTATTCATGGGTTGGTCTACCATCCGGTATTCTGGGTAAGGTTCGGATTGCTGAATGTTTCCGACTGGGGGATGGGGAAGAAGTTCATCCGGGAGCTCCAGCTGCGGGTCTCCACGACCTTGCGGCTGTAGGTGAACTGACTGCCGGACTTGACGATCTCCACGCCGTCGATCTGGCCCTGCGTTTCCTGGCCGATATCCCAGCGGCGCACGTCCCAGAAGCGGTGGTCTTCGAAGGCGAATTCCACCCGCCACTCCCGGCGGACCGCATCGCGGAAGGCCGCCTGGGAGGAGGCGGATACGGCAGGCATCCCGGCGTTGGCGCGAACCTGATTGAGCGCATCCAGGGCGCTCAGTCCCATCGAAGCGTCCGTCGGGCCGCCCAGGGCCTCATTGGCCGCCTCGGCAAAGCTCAGGAGCGCCTCCGCATAGCGGTATACGATCCATTGATGCTTCGCCTGTGTCTGGGCTTCCGGCGTGAAGTCCACGTTCTCGATGATATAGCGGCGCAGGTAATAGCCCGTCATGGTTCCCAGGTCGCTGCGGGTGGCGGAATAGTCCCTGCCGCCCACGAAGGTCTCGATGGTGGAACCCTTGAACGCCATGCCGTTGGCCAGGATCGCCCGTGCGAAGCGGGGATCCCGGTTATCGTACGGCCTGGTGACATCAAAGTCGGGATCGCTGGTCTTCCAGCCGTTGGCCCCGAGGGTGATGTCATATCCGTTGATGGTCTGGAAGGCGTCTACCAGGTTCTGGGTGGGATAGGTTCCTGCCATGGAAGTACGGTCGCCATAGGTGAAGCGGACCGGGAAATTGTTCCGCTCGAAACCCATGCTCTCGGAACGGCAGATGGCCATGATCACTTCGGGGGACGTATAGTTGTTCGCCGTCTCTTTGGGATCCAGGACGTAGTAACCCATATCCATGATGGCCTTCGCCGCGGCGGCGGCTTTCTGCCACTTGGCCTTGTCTCCCGAAGGGTTGTGCAGCGGGGAAGCCGCATACAGGAGGGCCTTCGCCTTCACGGCCAGGGCAAAGCCCTTGGTCACACGGCCGACTTCGTCGTCCAGCATGCCCACATATGTGTTGGGCAGGTGTTCGGCAGCCTCGTCACACTCTGCGACGATGAACTCGATCACGTCGTCGAACGGCGTCTTCTCGATGGCATTGGCTTCCTCCGCAGTCAGCTTGACAAGCGGCATGGGGATGTCTCCGTAACGGCGTGCCAACTCGAAGAAATAGTAGGCACGGAGGACCTTCGCTTCGTAAGGGAAGCAGGCCAGATGTTCCATCTGCTGGTTGTACTTGGAGGTATACCTGAAAATGGAGAGGTTCTCCTTCACCACTTCCTTGATATCCTTGGTCTCCTCGTCCCACACCAGGTCCAGGAAGTCATTGGCCGCACGGACGCCGCCATAGAGTTCCCACTTGGTATCGACGGTGGAGATGGAACTCCAGTTGCCGTTGGTAAAGCGCTGGACGGAAGCTTCCGGGTCGGCGTATTCGGCGTCGTCGGAGCCGCAGTCGCGGAGGGCGCTGGACACATCGGCGATATCCTTGCCCGGCATGTAACCATAGACGTTGGTGAGCAGCCGGTTGATATTGCCGTAGTCGGTGATCATGTCCTCGCGGGTGTAGTCGGCGGACGTCTCGTCAAAATCCAGGACGTTGCACCCCGCGCAGAGGATCACCATCGATAATAGGCTGAAGAATATCTTTTTCATGTCTTTCGCGCTTTAGGGTTTGACAATGCACACGGCGACACGGTTGGATTCCGGCGAGGCGGAGACGTCACGGTCGCGGCCCACGCTGCCGATCTCGATGCGGCTGCGGGCGATACCTGCATCCTGCAGCATCCTCGCCACGACGGAGGCACGCTCGGCGGAGAGCCGGCGGTTGATCTCTTCCGTCCCGGTACCTGAATCGGCAAAACCGGTAATCTGGATCCTGGTGTCGGGGTTCTCCTTCAGGATCTGGCAGAGCTGACCCAGCTTGAAGGCCTCTTCGGGCCGGAGCTCGGACTTGCCGATGAGGAAGAAGATGTCGTCGTCATACTTGCCGGTGAACGGCGCGGCGGGTTTCTCAACTACCTTCTCCACAATCTTTTCGACCGGGACTTCCCGGATGACTTCCTTCTCCACGATCTTTTCGACAATCTTCTCGACTGGAGCGGCCTCCACCTTGGGGACCTTGGTCGCCTTGGGGGCCTTGACCCGCTTGGCGGCACCGCCTTCCCCGAAGGTCATCTTGATTCCTGCCCAGATGGTCCGGAGAGAGGGATAGTAGGCGCCCAGCTGCTCGGGATCCGCGAAATGGATGTTGTCCAGACTGAAAAGGTTCGTTCCCATGACATAGATCGTCGTCTCGCACAGGCGCATCACGCTCTTCGGAATGGTATAGGAAATACCGGCGTTACGCAGCTTGATGAAGGAACCGTCGCGGTACCACAGGGAATTCGCCTGGTAGTTGTTGGGGTTCTCCTGGGTGGTCAGACGGGGCATCGTGGCAAACTGCTCGCGGCCCGGCGCCCAGGTGACTTCCCGATTCAGGAAGGTCTGGGAGACGGTCCCGTTGGATACCAGCGGCTGGTACAGCGGGGAGTCGAGCAGGTCCACGGTAACGCCGGTCATTCCCTGGAAGTCGGCATATACCTTGAAGCCCTTGTAGCCGGCATGCAGACCGAAACCGAACTGGAGGAGCGGCGTCGAACTGCCGAACATCTTCACACGGTCCTGCCTGTCGATGACGCCGTCGCCGTTCTGGTCCAGGTACTTGAGGTCACCGGGGCTCACGGACCCGAAGGTCTGCCTGGGGCTGTTGTTGATCTCCATCTGGTTCTGGAAGATGCCGATTACCTCCAGGCCGTACTTCTGGCCCACGGGATTGCCCTTGTGGTAAAGGTAGTCATACTGCTCGAAAGCCTGGCCGTCATCGATGACCTTGGTCCAGAGCCACCCGCCGTTGGCATACATCCCGTAATCAAAGTCTCCGTGCCGGTCGTCCCAGACGAGGGCCAGGTCGACGCCCTTGTAGGACTGCCGGCCCAGACTCTGCTCGTTCAATTCCAGGCCGATGACCCCCGACACGTTGGACGGAGAAATAAGGATGTTGCTGCGTTTCTCCAGGAAGCCTTCGGCATTGAGGCTGAGGCGCTTGCCGAAGAACTTCAACTCTGTTCCCAGCGTCGCTTTCGCGGACAGTTCAGGGGCCAGGGAGGCGGCGGCCATGCTGCTTTCCGTGCGCCCGCTGGAGGAGGAACCTCCGTTGGGGCCGAAATAATAGCTCTTGCCGCTCACGTAGTTCTGGCGCCAGAGTTCGTGCTCCAGGTCGGCGTCGGAACCGCTGAGACCCGCCGAAGCGTAAGCCTTGACATACGGATCTCCGGGAAGGAGGATACCGGCAACGCTCAGGGCCGGATACCAGTGGAAGCGCTTGCCCCTGGGCAGATAGGCGCTGCCGGAGTAGTTCAGGACGGCATCGACAAAAAGGCGCCGGTTCCAGTTATAGTTGATATTTCCCAGGATTTCCTGGGTCTTGGACGACTCGTTGCGGCCGCTCACGATCCAGGCGCGCTGGCGATAGGCCGCGTGGGTCTCGATATGGTTGTCGTCGAAGTCCCGGACCCAGTTGAGACGGCCCTGGAGTTCGAACTTCATCTGCAGGCTGGAGAACCAGTGGCTGAAATCCACCACCTTGGAATCCACGCCATAATACTTCTGCTGGCTCAGGATGTAGGACTGGTCATCCTGGGAGGCCACGGTGCTGACCAGTTCCGAGTAGCGGAATTCCTTGGTAGCGTCCTCGGACAACCGGCCGATGTAGTCAAACCCGACGCGCGCGTCGGCAGAAAGGCCTTCCACCAGCATTCCCAGATCCTGGCGCAGGAACATGTCGGCCAGCACCTTGGTCTGCGAATACTGCTTCTGGCCCACCTCCTGCATCTGGGCAACAGGATTGACGTTGCCATACAGGGAGGTTCCGCCGTAGGTCCCGTCAGCCTGCTTCACCGGGAAGGCGGCGGAAGGCAGGGCATACAGGATTCTCTCGATCCGGTTGGAGTAATTCCCCTTGTTGAATTCGC
>JAEEGL011892760.1_pt1 | contig 12663 bp, 9 predicted proteins | sample 9134231 | NCBI WGS metagenome assembly JAEEGL01 (sample SAMN16246548, study PRJNA631951) | gut metagenome | biome: gut microbiome; feature: rumen; material: fiber-attached | host: Bos | place: Iran: Karaj | collected 2018-10
ATTCATCACGAAGCCTCTTGACAAATTGCTCAAGATACGCACTGACCAAAGTGATGAACGAATAGACCCAAACAGCGCCAAAGCCCAAAATCTCATAAAACTACAACAGTCAATTCAAGGCACCGCCGTTAATGGCATGCCGTCAATGGAGGGCTCCTATTTGGCTTTTGGCGTTCCTTGCCTGGCGTTGATTCTACTGATTCTGGTCCTCGATCATTTCCTGCACTTTCCCCTTGTTCTCACGGTCATTCTCATGACAACACTGGGAGCCGTCATCATGACAGCGCTCCTGACGGGTGGAATCGTATATGCAAGAGATGAAAACGATTTATTGCGACAATACAAGGAATTGAACGAAAAAGCCAGACGCCGATGGACTATCGGCTCCTGGCTGTTCTTTGCTGTTTGCCTGTTGGCTTGTATCGCTTTTCTCTACTTGCTGCAGATCGACCCGACGGAAATCCTATCCGACATGCAGAATTAACGCTCTGAGGTCCTATCGGGCGCCAAGTAGCCTGTTGATCAGGTCAGTGATATCATTAATATCGATGTTGCCATCGTTGTTGAAGTCGGCATAGGCATCGTTGCACTCCATCGTGTTGTTACCGAGTACCCTGTCGATGATCGCTGTCACGTCAGCCACATCGAGCATGCCGTCTTCGTTGACGTCACCGGGAGCGGGTTCGGGAGCCGACTCAAATGTGACAGTCACATTACCAGAGCCCAGTGCTTCGGCAAGTCCCGTGGGGTCATTGACTGAGCCAATGCGGGTATAACGGTAGGTCGTATTAAAAGTCTCGTAGAACAAGACCACGCAATCCTGGCCGTAGAGCATGATGTCGCCAGCATGGATCATATCAGGTACTGATGCATCGGTGGTGAAATTATAATCCATATAGCAGTACTTCTCGTTACCATTCAGCTCGTTCATCGTGATCGTAAGGGGCAGCAGTTCCCTGAATTCCCCGGCCGTGTTATTATCGGCAAGCGTGGCAGGGAAAACCTTGTCACCCACGATGACACGCATCCTGTTGGTCTTGGGAACCTCAACATCGAGAGTGTTGATCCATTCGGTAGCCATCGGCTCCATCTGGCTGCGGTGATTATAGTTGATGTGAAGCGGATCACCAATAAAGATGCAGTTAGGCAGAGTATTGTGGGCATCGGCAACCACACCGCTGATGCCGCTGCTCCAGCTGGTCACAGCCAGTGCAACCTGCTTGCCATCGAGTTTATCAGCATGGTTGTGCAAGAAGGTGAGCATCGGGTTGGCCATCTTGGCGTTCCACAACGGGGTACAGATGATGATGAAGTCCCAATCGTCAAAATTCTCGACGCTGGTTTTGATTTCGGGCCAGTTTCCGGCATTAATCTGGCTGCGCTCGTTGTTGGCGTAGTTGTATGTCGTTTGGCTCTCGGGGCGGGGATAATTCCCATGGTCAACCACCTGAAGTAGCGTTCCGCCGCAATCCTCGGCAATATCCTGTGCCAGCTGTTCGGTCACGCCACTATAGGAATAATACACAACCAACACGCGTGCCTGACTGGCGGGCGCTGCCAAGGCAACGCCCCACACAGTCATCATGCAAGCAATAAAAAACAATAATTTTTTCATCTCAGTCTATCGTATTAATTATCAATAATTCACGATGCAAAATTATATGTATTATAGGGATTCACTCATAACCATAATACCGAAAAAAATACCAATAATACCGAAAGACGTTTTTACTCAACATTAAAAAAAAGACACGCACATTATTTGACAAGAAAGGCCACGCCGAGGGCGCAGCCTTTCTCCTGTCAAAGGATATTGTAATTATAATCACTCAGTGACGCCAAGCAGCGCTTTGATCAGATCAGTGATATCATTGATGTCGATTCTGCTATCGTTGTTATAGTCGGCATTGGCATCAATGCACTCCATCGTGTTGTTACCGAGTATCCTGTCGATGATCACTGTCACATCATCCACATCGAGCACGCCATCGCCATTGGCGTCGCCACGCATTTTGGACGGAGCCTGGGTGAAGTAGCCAGGGTTGTCGGGGCCGCCATCGACATGGGCATAGGTCGTATCCGTCGGGTTCGAGCTGCTATAGGTCGTGCCCATGCCGCCCACAAGATTGGTGCAGCCCGAGAACATGTAACTTGCAGAGGTGACGCTCTCGGTGCTCCAGCCGTCACCGACGTATATCGTATTCAGATTGCCGCAGCTGCTGAACATCCATCTCATATCTGTTACCTTAGACGTGTTGAAAGTGCTCAAGTCAAGGCTTGTCAACGAGCTGCATCCCTCAAACATGGTACACATGGTTGTCACCTTATCGGTAACGAAATTGCTCAAGTCAACACTCTCGAGACTGCTGCATTTCTGGAACAGGGACGACATGTGGCTCACGTTGGCGGTGTTGAAACTACTCAGGTTAACGCTCTTCAAATTGGTGCAATCGCGAAACATTTCAGCCATGGTTACCACATTATCGGTAACGAAATTGCTCAAGTCAATGCTTGTCAGAGATTTGCATCCACGGAACATGTTACCGAGACTGTAAGCCTTTCTTGTGTCAAAGTTGCTCAAGTCAATGCTCTCCAAACTTTCGCAAAATTGGAACATCCAAGAATAGAGTGTCACGTTTTCGGTATTGAAGTGGCTCACGTCAATGTTCTTCAAGCTTTTACAGCTGCTGAACAAATAAAGAAAGTCTCTTGCATTATCGGTATTGAAACTGCTCACGTCAAGGCTCGTCAAGCTCTCGCAACCACGAAAGATCGATTCAAAACTGGTCAATTTAGACGTATTGAAGTGGCTCACATCAAGGCTCGTCAGAGAAGTGCAGAATTCGAACATACTAGACATATAGGTTGCTTTATCGGTGTTAAAACCACTCAAATCAAGACTTGTTAAGCTCTTGCAGTAGCTGAACATCAAACCAAAATTGGTCACATTTGACGTGTTGAAACTGCTGATGTCAAGATTTTTCAAACTCTGGCAGTCATCAAACATGGACGCCATGCTCGTCACATAGGCCGTGTTGAAGTTGCTCAAGTCGAGGGAGATCAGGGCTCTGCAATCATTGAACATGTTTGCCATGCTCGTCACATTGGCTGTATTGAAGTTGCTCAAATCAAGTTGTGCCAGCACACGGCAACCATTGAACATGGACGACATGTTAGTCACTTCGCTAGTGTTCAGGTAGTTCAGGCCCTCGATGGCATTGAGCAATCTACAACCAGAAAACCAACGAGAGGTCGAGACAGGACGGGCATCGGCAAATGAAGGGTCGAATACCACTTTGGTGATACTCGAGTATTCGCCAGCGGTGACCCAACCAGGTTCTGAAGTATCATCATTTAGATCGTAAGTTACACCCGTTCGCGAGGAGCGCAGGTCATCATAATAGAACGTCAATACCCTGGAATCATCTATCGACGTGCACTCGGCATAAGCCTCCTGAGCCATAGCTCTGAACGAAAACATCATGCAAGCAACAATGGCTAGCGCTGTGAAAAGAAATCTTGTTCTCATAATCTTCACAATATTAAGGTTATTATTTGATGGAATTGATGCCCAATAGTATGTACCGACAAAAATAGTATTTTTTCCTGAAGCCAACACACAAAAAGCGGGAAAAACAGATGATTATGAGGATAATGTTGTATCTTTGTCCTGCATCGAAGGCAGACGGCGCGGCAGGAGAAATACCCGCTCTATCTTCGGAGGACAGTTAACGGTTTGGTGAAATAATGAAAAGGATTTTGATACTGGGATGCCTGATGGTGTTGATGATACCGATGTGGGCGGGCAAGCATAAGGACAATGGGCCTGTTGTGGCAGCCTATGTGACCGGGTGGAACGAGTTTAAGGAACTGCCCGACTGCTCGGTACTGACACATATCAACTATGCGTTCGGAAATGTGAACAAGACATTTGACGGGGTGACAATCCAGCATTCCGAACGATTGAGACAATTGGTGGAACTTAAGAAGGACCACAATATTTATATCATTCTGAGTATCGGCGGCTGGACTGCAGGTGGATTCAGCGAAATGGCCTCTACCGAAAAGCGCCGCAAATCGTTTGCCAAAGACTGCAAAAGCATCGTCAAGGAATATGGCCTTGACGGCATCGACATTGACTGGGAGTATCCAAGCAGCAGCGAAGCAGGCATCTCCTCATCGCCTGATGATATCGACAACTTCACATTGCTGATGAAGGAGTTGCGCAAGGCCCTTGGCAAAGATTATCTCTTGTCATGTGCCACAATCGCCGATGCCCGTTTTGTTGATTTCAAGGCGATTGAGCCCTACGTTGATCTAGTGAACATCATGATGTATGACGTGGGCAACCCACCCTATCACCACGCCGCACTTTACCGCAGCGAGATGTCAGGCCGGGTGACCGCGCAGGAAGCCGTACAGGCTCATCTTGAAGCAGGAATACCTGTAAACAAGCTGGTACTGGGCGTGCCGTTCTACGGCCGCTCGGTGTGGGGCTTTGGCGATACAAGCTACGGTTCCCTCGTGAAACGCACCGATGTGGCCCGCATGTGGGATGATGTCGCCAAGGTGCCTTACCTGGTCAAGGACGGGGAGTTTGTCTGCACATACGAGGATGGCGAGTCAATCGCGTGGAAATGCCGATTTATAAACGAGCAAAGGATGCGTGGCGTGATGTACTGGGAGTACCGCTGCGATGATGAAGCTGGAACACTGCGCCATGCCGTGTGGAACGGCGTAATGGGACGGTAGTTCTCCTCTTACTACGAGCCAGAGGCTCGTACTACGGGACAAGACAGGATTCAAAGTTAGAGACCTCCAGAGATTCAAATATTCTAACCTAGAATACTCTTAAGAGCATATATTATTTTGTCATTATCATTTGAGTTGCGAATTGCAATACGTATACAATTCCTCCCATAAAGACCTGTCTTGTTATCACAGTCTTTAATCAGTATGTTGTGTTCATTCAAAAGACGTTCAGCTAATTCACGAGATGAAAATTTATCGATTACCTGACACATAATAAAATTGGCTTGAGACGGAGATACTCTTAAATATGAAATAGTTTTTAATGCATTATAAAATCGATTGCGTTCTGTTACAAAATATAAGCATGCCTCTTTATAATCAGATTCATATTTATTATAAATCTGCAAATAGTACTCGGCAAAAGAATTGATGTTCCAAATGGCCATATCTTTTTTAATTGCATTCAGTAGTTGAACATCAGAAGAAGACAATATTCCAAGTCTCAGTCCTGGTACCCCAAATGATTTACCTACACTCTTAACAATCAGTAAATTAGGATACTCTTCCAATATACAGTCATCAAGCAATGAGTTGTTCATGCCTCCATCAGAAAAATCAACAAAAGTTTCATCAACTACCAATCTGATTTTGCGATTAAGACACCATCTAGACAAGTCCAAGACTTCTCGCTTAGAAATATAATTCCCTGATGGGTTATCTGGATTAATCAAGAACAGGGTATGAATATCTTTTGTACAAAAGAATTCTTTTAATTCATTAGAAGTATAAGTTAAATCATCATTGTTCGGTATGTATGTTACAACTGACTCTGATGGCAAACAATGAGGGCACTCCTCAAAGGAAGGGTAAATTAATCCCACTTCACCCTTCGACACATCTAAATGTGTCATCAAACTTTTGATTAATTCATCGGCACTATTTCCAGCCACAACATATTCACTACTCACACCAAAACACTTTCCTGCCAATAATGAATTAACCGTCTTCCCACTTGGATACTGTGTCAACAATTCATCAAAAATAGCACAAATCTCATCTTTCATACGTTTTGGTGGGAAAAAAGGATTTGACGGACATGAAAAATCAAGTAACTCAGGGAAACGCCAATACCCCCCATATCGTTTCTGATATTTTTCATATTTGACATCGGGTTGAGAAAAAATCGCCTCAGCAATATCCTTATCCTGTACATCATCAATCTCGTACCATGGCTTATCTATCGGTAAAGCCCTAAGGTCGACATTATCAAGCATAACTAGAACACGCAACACCTGTTCATAATATTCATTTTTTCCCATTACTTGACAATATGCATCAAGAAACGGAACATATGTATTACTAGAAAACTCCTTACTGAATTTATAAACATTGACTGTTTTATAATAGGAATCTAGCTCTGAGTAATCAAACGCTTTTTTAGGAATGAAGTTAACGATAATATTATTATCATCTATTCGCACCATAGTTCCATCCATCCAAGCTTCATATTTTGCGACAAGTGCTAGGTTAGGATATGGATCTTCAATCAACATTTCAAATATGCCATCATCCAAAATCAAGTCACTCTCAATGAGCAAAGTGTCATCTTCTTTCATCTTTTCTTTCACAAGAGCGAGAGAATAGATGTTGTTAGTTTTATCAAACACGGGATTCTCGGCATACTCGATTCTCACTTTGTCATCATAACTATTGCCAATGTGCTTAACCAGTTCATCTCCTTTATAGCCAACGACAATTATTACCCGAGAGAGGTTCAATTTGCACAATTGCCCAAGCATGCGATCTATTAATCTCACTCCATTCACGGGCAACATACATTTTGTATTATCACGAGTATATTTACCTAATCTGCGACCCATTCCCGCCGCTAAAATTATTGCTTGCATAATAATATAATTATTCAAAAAAAACCTAAACTCTCGACTTGATGCCTCATACGGATAAATGCCTCTGAAAACAGTAGTCTTACCACTTTATCAGCAATTAAAATATATGACCTGTCTCATTGATGCTCTTCGACTTCCAATATGACTTCAAATCTATCTATGCCATGCCGTTGATCTTCTGGCGGAGGGGTCATATAATCTCCGTAAGATCTAGTTAAGATTTCATCATAATTACTGGGGATAAGTACTTTAAGCTTATCAAAGGTAACTTTGTTTAGCATGAAATCTGAACTAAAAGAAAATGGTCTATCATTTACTATCACAACACCCATTCTCTTACTCGTATTCGTGGTATCCACTGCCATTCTATAAATAAAACGTTCAATGCCTTTTTCAGAAAAAATCAATCGTAAAAGATGAAGACAGTACAATGAAATGATCTTAACATACTTGACAATGCCGTTACTAAGCTTATACGCTCGAATAAGATACCGTTTCTCTGCCCAATTCACTTTCGAGATAGACAGCAATCGAGTCAATTTATTATTTCTTTCTATATTCTTAACGTAACTGGGTTTTAGATAATCGACACAAAAAATATCTACGGTTATATACTTATTAACATCCAGATCTTCGGCAAATGTAGCACAATACTTAGTTCCTCGACGACCGACTTTTAATTCAGAAACATATTTTGTAGAACCCGATCCATTCGTCTTTATATCATTTTTAAGCAAAAACTCCCTGCCATCGTTTTTTATGCATTCAATGAATCGAAGATAGTTCTTTCTTGTCATCGCAATATCTATATCATCATCCCAAGGAATTATTCCAGAATGACGAACTGCGCCCAATAAAGAGCCAAACATCATGAAATACTCAATCTGATGCTTCTCACAAAAATCGATTATATCTTTCAGCACATCAAGACTAATCTTCTGTACTATTTGTCTTATCTCATCTGTAGTCATAGTAAAAAAACAACATTAGAAAATTCATCACGACAATCCAGCTTTGAGAACCTAATGGACCATTTTTAAATTTGAAATCTCTTTTAAAACAGTACTGCATAAGAATGAACGTCTAATCTATCTTTGCAAAGATACAAATATTTTTCGACAAACACATCGCCAACTACATTTTTTTTGAGTTAAGAATGCTGCCAACCTTTTTATTGGCACATTGGAGTCTAGTCATTTGATTACATAAAATAACTTTCACAGGTTACCACTACATTTCATCACATCCAGTCTTTCTATCTATAAGATGTGCCTAATGTGCTATCAGTCATCAATAAATCTGCTAATTATGATGAAATTGGAATTGCTTTGTTGCGGATATAAAGAATTTGGATTATCTTTGCAGTCATAGTAATCAAATATCTATTTGAAAATGGAGAGTAATACTACTGCAGTTAGACTGTATTCGTTAGGGTGGCGCGAGGTGCGCACCTATATGTTTGCGCTGTTGTTTATTGTGGGCAATATTGTGTTGCCGCAGTTGTGCCACCTGTTCCCGCAGGGCGGCCTTATCCTGTTGCCGATATACTTCTTCACGCTGATTGCCGCCTATAAGTTCGGCTTCCGCGTGGGTCTGTTGACGGCTGTGCTGTCGCCGCTGATCAACTCGGCACTGTTCGGGATGCCTCCCGCTGCCGCGCTGCCCATCATCATGATCAAGGGCGTGCTGCTGGCCGGTGCTGCCGCCTGGATTGCCAACAAGAGCAAGGGCGCATCGTTGCTGGCCCTTATCGGTGTCGTGCTTGGCTATCAGCTCGTGGGTGGCCTCATCGAGTGGGCCATGACTGGCGAGATTGCCAAAGCGTTGCAGGACTGGAAACTGGGCTGGCCCGGCATGCTGTTGCAAGCCGTTGGTGGCTGGGCAGTGATCAATTACCTGCTGCGCCGTTGACAAAATGACATAAAAAAGTTTCCGTGAGCCATCCGCCTGACGACGGGTAGTTCACGGAAATTTTTATTCTTGGTGATATCAGAGTCAATGATGGCTGCGGTATCTCTTATAGAGATAACTCGGCAACAAGGCAAGGGTGCCTGACAAAACGCAGCAAGCCAGCGAGACCAATGAGACAATCCAGATATTAGGCCCACTACCTACTTTCTTGTACACAAATAGCGCAACAAAGGGTGTTACCATCAGCGACGAGTAAGCAAGCCATTTGCTCGAATAATAGATAAAACCGTTCACCAGCGGTTTGTTCTTGTGCAGATACTCGCTAGCAATAGCATAAGTTACAAGCAGCACTATTGTCAACACAAACATAAATCCGCCCCACAGAACACCGTTCCTGTAGGTAACCGCAGCGATTATGCTGATGATTGCTATGGCCGTAACGGCGACAAAGATCGCATAAAGCAGTCGCTTGATGGTATTTTTCCACGACAAGCCAAAGAACTGGCGAAAATCGAATACATAAAGAAATGTCATGAAGACCGTAAAAGCCGATGAAATGAGAGCTGCGATGGCCGAAACCCAACCGCCAATACTCAACATAACCGGAGAAGACGAGGACTGTAACTGAGTTGCGGCTAATTCATAGAGGCTTCTAATGGGAGTGGCAAATAATCTGCAAATGTACATCTGACAAATCAAAAATACCATGAAGATAAAAGTCTCCACAAAATTGTACCCCCCTACCCTGCGGAAAGCCAACCGGACACAACAAACCAAGAAGAGAATCTCAAATAACACATCATAAAGAGGATGGTCATACAGGAACTGACTAAAGTTCACCATCGTCTGCGCTATTGTATTTAACGCAGGAGACAAGTGCATTTTCTCAACATTAATCTCGTTGAGAATCGATCCGAGGTCAGAATTAAATTCATTGCCCGTCAGCATATTGACGAACAATGTTAAAGCCACTGTCACGGCAAGCAGTTTGAACGGCGGGAAATAGAGTTGCCGGTGTCCAAACAAGTAGTCGCGCACCATGTATCCCGGTCGCCAGAAGAGTTCCATAACGGTGCGGAACATCGGGCGGTTGCCCAGTCCCCAGATGTCGAGGAAATTCAAAATCACCCTTTTCCAGGAGTAACGGTCCCACATACCTGATTGCCCACACTGGGGGCAGAAACGGCCGGTATATTCCTCTCCGCAATTGGCACAAATGCGTGTCGTGCCATCGGCGGGTCTAGGCGCACGTCCTTGCTGCTGGCGGCGATCAAGCCGCAAGTCCAAGGCTTTGATTTTGCGTTTGACGGTGTTCTTCTTGATCGGTTTTATTTTTTTGGGCTTACGCTTTGGGGATTTCTTGAGGGTTTTGGACAAAGCATCTCTACAAAATCCCAAATAGCCGAGGACGTTGCGCCCCTCCTGTTTCCATGAGAATTTCTTCCATGAGGCATCCTGGCCACACTGGGGGCAAAAGCGGCCGCTAAACTCCTTGCCACAGTTCACACAAACCCGCACAGTCTCGTCCTCGACCGGTTCGGCATGCCAGTCGCGCTGCCGCCGGTTCAGCCGCAGGTCAAATGCTCTGATTTTGCGCAGCCAAGTGTTCTTCTTGACGTTATTCTTCTTTGTCTTTTTGTTCATGGTGCAAAGTTAAATAAAATCCCGTACAGATAATTGCCTGTACGGGATTTTATTTGGCAAGGGTGTTGCAACAGATTATTATAAGTGTCAGAACATCTTGTCAGGATAAACGCCGGTGGCATGGAGCTCGGCGAATTTATCCACAACGCCCTGGCGGTCGGCAGCGTAGGTCACGCCGAACCACTTGCTCTCGGTGGTGAGCACCTTGACCTGGGCTGTGCCGTTGTTGACCATCTCGTTGACCACCGTGGGAATGAAGAACTCGGCCTTGGGCTTGTCGATATTCTCCTTGAGGAAGTCGATGAAGCAACGCTCGCTGTGTACAAAGTAGTCGGGGGTAAAGCCCCAGAAGTTCATGGACACGGGGGTATCAAACGCCAATTGCTGTACATCGCCGTTCTCGTCGGTGAAGACGATGTTGTGGTCGGCATCATAGCCGATGCTGGTGCGCTCTACCACGCCGGTGAGCAGGCCGTCGCGGGTCTCGCACACGCCGCGTGCCACGGTGCCGCTCTCGCTCATGGTGTTGCCCACCTTGAAGCCCACCATGCTGTAGTGACCCTTGCTGTCCTCGGGCAGTGACGACAGTTCGGCTGCCATGACCTCAAAGCTGTTGCGGCCATAGTAGTCGTCGGCATTGATGATGGCGAAAGGCTCGTTGATGACGTTTTTACCCATGAGCAGAGCGTGGTTGGTACCCCACGGCTTCACACGCTCTTCGGGGCAGGTAAAGCCCTCGGGCAGGTCGTTCAATCCCTGGAAAACGAGTTCTACGGGAATGTGACCCTCATATTTGGAAAGGATCTTCTCGCGGAAGTCGGCCTCAAAGTCCTTGCGAATCACAAAGACAACCTTGCCGAAACCGCTGTGGATGGCGTCATAAATCGAATGGTCCATGATGGTCTCGCCATTAGGGCCCAGACCGTCGAGCTGCTTGAGGCCGCCGTAACGGCTACCCATACCTGCAGCAAGCACAAATAATGTAGGTTTCATATTGAGTTTTTAGTTTTTAGTTCTTAGTTTTTAGTTCTTAGTTTTTAGTTTTAAGTTTTAAGTTTTAAGTTGGCCGTGGCAGAGCCACGGCACTGTGAACTATTATTCAATCACTTTGAAATCAAAGAGGATGATGCGGCGGTATTCCTCGTCGGGGCGGAGCAGCTGGGAGGGGAAATTGTCGTGGTTGGGTGCGTCGGGCATGCCCTGGCACTCGATGGCCACGCCGTCGTAGTCGTGGTACTGATTGCCACTCTTGCTCAGGGGGCAACCCTCCAGCCAGTTGCCGGTATAGACCTGGGCAGAAGGCTGGTCGGTGCTGACCTCGACCATGCGTCCCGAAACCGGGTCGCAGAGCACGGCAGCCAGATGCACGTCACCGTCCTCATAGCCGTCGATGACCCAACAGTTGTCATAACCCTTGCCGTATTTCAAAGCGGGGAAGTCCTGCTGGATGTCCTTGCCGACCACCTTGGGCTGGGTGAAGTCCATGGGCGTGCCCTCGACGGGCGCCATCTCACCGCTGGGGATGAGGGTGTCGTCGGTGGGCAGGTAGCGGGAGCAGTTGAGTTGCAGCAACTGGTTGAGGGCCGTTCCTCCCCTATCCTCGCCTGCCATGTTGAAATAGACATGGTTGGTGAGATTGACCACGGTGGGGGCATCGGTCACGGCGCCGAGCTCAATCTTGAGCACGTTGTCGTCGCTCCAGGTATAGGCTACGCGTGCCGTGAGGCAACCGGGATAGTTCTCGTCACCATCAGGGCTCTCGAGCGAGAAGACAACCGTGTCACCGTCCATCTCGCAGTCCCAGATCTTGTTGGAGAAATTCTCGGGACCGCCATGCAGGTGGTTGGGGCCGTTGTTGATGTTCAGTTGAAATACCTTGCCATCGATGTCGAGGTGGCCCTTGCAGATGCGGTTGGCATAGCGTCCGGGCACCTTTCCGGCACAAGGTCCGTCATAGAAATAGTCGGCCACGTCCTTATAACCCAGCACCACGTCGGCAAGATTACCATCGCGGTCGGGCACCTTGATTTCCAGGATACCAGCGCCCAGCGACGAGAGTTTCACACTCGCGCCGCTGGCGTTGATGAGTTCGTAGGTGGTGATTTCGCCACGCTCGGTCTCATGGGTGTCGATACGGATGCTTTTCATCTCAATCCTCCACCTTGTGAGCACCGTCGCTGATGATGACATTGATCACCTCGGGCTCGTGTCCGTATTTAGCATTGAATTTCTCCTTGGCCGTGGCAATAAACTTGTCGTAGCGGTCTTCCTTGACCAGGTTGATGGTGCAGCCGCCAAAACCGCCGCCCATGATGCGCGAACCAGTCACGCCGCACTCGCGGGCCACGTCGTTGAGGTAATCCAGCTCCTCGCAGCTCACCTCGTAGTCACGCGACAGACCGTCGTGGGTCTCGAACATGCAGCGGCCCACGGTCTCGTAGTCGCCACG
>JAEEGL012341076.1_pt1 | contig 12663 bp, 10 predicted proteins | sample 9134231 | NCBI WGS metagenome assembly JAEEGL01 (sample SAMN16246548, study PRJNA631951) | gut metagenome | biome: gut microbiome; feature: rumen; material: fiber-attached | host: Bos | place: Iran: Karaj | collected 2018-10
AATAGAATTAACTATCCTAATAGCCTCATCATATTTTCATAACTCTTTGAGTTCTTCTATTTCATCAATGAGTTCCTCAGGAATATAAACCATGGTTATATAATTTCTTATAAAAAATCGTTAGTTAATTCTACATGAAAAATCAAAAAAATTCAAAAAAATAAAGCATCTCATAATTAATAGGCCTTTACATTTTAAAAATTAATATAAAAATATTTAAACAAACGTTTTATTTCTTCTTGCAAGTTAATAGGAAATAAGCATAATAATCGACGAAATCTAAATTTTAATGTAGAACAATTGTTAATAATGGAAGAAAATGAACAATTAAAAAAAGCAAAATCAGATTTAGCTAGCTGATTTTTTTGATTTTGGGTAAAACAATGGAGAACCACAATACTTATGCTAATTCTTATAATATGAATTGGAAGTTTCTCTGCTTATCGTATACCAAAAGAATCATTTCCAGAAGTTAATTTATGAATGGTTACTGTCGTAACTGTTTATCCTTGAGGAAGTCCTGAAGACATAGATTCTCTAATTACAAAAAAAATTGAAGATAAGATTTCATGATTAGATTGAATTGATTCTATAGATTCTACCTCATCTGACAGTGTATCAACAATTATGGCAACACTTGAAAATAACGCTGATGTAGACAGTGTTGCAAATAAAGTACAGGATGCTGTTAATTCAGTATCACTTCCCGCAGATGCAAATGATCCAGTAGTAACACAAATCGATACAGATCTTGTATGAACGATGATTTTTTCACTCGTTCTTTACTCAAAAGACGACCGTTATGATGAAACATATCTAAAAGAAAAAGCTATTCAGTTGAAAAAAGACTTAGAATGAGTCTGAAAAATCGACACTATTTCATTAAGTGATGGATCTCAATCATTAGCCGGATTAGCAAGTAAAGCTGAATCTTATGATATTGAAATACTACTTAACCAAAATAGATTAGACCAATTATGACTTCCACTTGCACAAGTTGTTAATATCATAAAATGATTTAATGCAAGCCAACCATTAGGAAGTCACACCATATGAGAAAAACAATACTCATTCAGAATCGACTGAGAAATCACAAGTATAGAAGAACTATGACAAACACCTATTCCACTATCAAACTGAAAAACTATCCCTCTTGAATCAATAGCATCAATTAAAAAAGTTTTTGATGGTGATGGACAAATCAACATTGGTCACTTTGAAAACGGAGAAAAGAATTCATGAAATCTTGCAATATTACTAAATGTTAACAGAAAATCTTCAGCAAGTGTATTATCCGCTGCAACACAAGCAAAAAAACAAATTGATGAAGAAATGAAAAAAGATGAATATGCTTGACTAGGTTATTTCTACACTAGTGATCTATGAAAAAAGGTATCAGATCTATATAATGACCTTGTTGTTAATATGATATCAACACTTCTCGTTGTTTTCCTTATTGTATGGTGTTTTGTTTGAGCCTTAGAATCATTCTTAGCAACAATTTCTATTCCATTAGCATTCTTCGTAACATTCTTTGTTCTTAATGCTTTTGGTTACACCATGAACACATTAACAAACTTTTCACTTATTATATGTTTATGAATTGCTGTAGACACTGCTACTGTAATCATACAATGAGCTAGTGAAAACATGAAACAATGATATAAACCACTTCATGCTGCATTATTATCCGTTAGAACATATAAAAATTCACTTATTTCTTGAACAGCAACAACAGTTGTCGTATTCATACCGTTAATGATGCTCCCATGAGTAATGGGTAAAGCAATGTCAATAATACCAATAACAATCTTTACAACATTAGTAGCATCATTATTTGTTTCACTTACTGGAACACCAACAGTCTTCTTCTTAACTAGTGATGACAAAAAAACATATATAAAAGATCCTGAAAACGAAAAATATTTAAATGCTAGCCAAAAAATAATCCTAGAAGCTGACAGACAATGAAAAGAAGAAAAAAAAGAAGAAACAGAAAAAACATTCCGTGACAAAATACTAGATAAACTAATAAATTTATACGACAGATCTATAAGAGCAACACTAAACAGCAAAATAAGATGTGCTTTATGGATTGTTATGCCAATCATATTGCTCGTATTCACAGCAATGTTTCTTTCACCAAAACTATGATTCCTAATAATGCCATCATACGACAGTGAAAACATGTCAATCACATTAACAGCTGACGCATGATTGACAACAGATACTATGGCTACAAAAATTAACGAGCTCCACGAAATCCTTGCAGACATACCAGAACTTATAAGTTATACTGCGACAATTAATTGAAACACAATTACAACAACATTGAATCTTACAGATCATACAAAAAGAGAAAGAACAACATTCGATATCGAAAAAGAGCTATCAAAAAAATTAAATGTTTTAAAACAAAAATGATTTGATATTAGTGTTTCAACCGTAACAAGTTCTGCAAGTGCTATGGGTAGCTCAAGTGAAGTATGAATAAAAATTAAAGCAACCGACAATGTTAACCAAGATGAAATAGCAAAAGTTGCAAGAGACTTTGAAAACTACTTAAAATCAATTCCATGAACAAAGAACATCACCAACTCAAGTAAAGAAAGTCCTGGACAATTTGTTTTTGAACTTGATGAAGACAAACTTGCTTTACTATGATTAACAAAAACATCCATCGGACCATCTCTCTATTTAGCATTAAATGGAATGGATGCTTGAAGTATAAAAATAGATTGAGATACCCATGACATCAAAGTTAAATATGATGATCTAAAAGATGGCGTTTCTCCTGATACATTAATGGGAACAATTATTACAACATCCGCTGGTCAAATTCCATTAGCAAGTATATGAAATTACACATTTAAACCAGCTATCTCAAATATAGTTAGAGACGATTGAGATATTACGGTAACAATTTGAGCAAATCTTATCCAAGGTGTTAAAGCAGAAGGAATTAATGAACAACTATATGCATACGGGGATTCATATGATTTTCCTGAAGGAATTAGTTATTCACAAGGATGAGAACAAGTTGAAAATGCTGATCTTATTGCATCACTTCTTGCATCTGTTGCTTTAGCATTTATTATGATTTTCTGAATTCTTGTTCTTCAATTCAATAGTTATATTCAACCGTTAATTATCTCATATAGTTTATTAATGTGATTTATTGGTGCATCATTTGGAATGCTTGTTACTGGAAATCCTTATTCGATGATGTTCCTAATTTGATTCGTAGCATTAATGGGTATTATTGTAAATAACGCAATTATTCTGATAGATACAGCAAATGAAAATGTATTCCATTGATATTCTCGTGATGATGCCATTAGAGAAAGTGCAAAATCAAGACTAAAACCAATTCTTAGTACCACACTTACAACAGTAATTGGAATGGCAACACTCCTATCAAATGGTATGTTTGCTATTCTATGATATACAATTATGTTCTGACTCTCTTTTGGAACATTTGTAACACTTTATGCTATACCAGTTCTTTACCAAGGAGAAAACAAAATTAGAGTTATTATCAGAAGAGTTATTCTAAAACCTTTACTAGTATTTGTTGCTCCAGTCATAGTAATTGCTATTGTGTTCCTACTTTGATATATGTTCGGTTTTGATGCTCTTTGAAATATATACTGAGAAAGTGCAATGCTTGCATTACTATTAACTACAGCTATTTTCTTAATCCTCTGGGAATTTGTAAGTAATAGTAACTGACAACCATGATGGAGACAAGCTCTTCTTCACCTAAAATTGGCAGCAGAGCCATGAAAGAAATTCAATAAAAAGAGAATCTTACATAGAATAATAATTAAATTCTGACTCATGTTCTCACCAATAATTCTTGCTATCATAATTACCCTTCTATTCAAAATATTATGAGCTTGAGAAACACGAACAGCATTAGCAATGAGAACAAGTTTAATTACAGGATATCTATTCTATTTTGTTGCAAACATTTATTGTTTCCGAACATCTAAAAACAATCAATTTATCCACGATAAAATAACCGGAATTGCCATTATAGACGACAGTGTAGAAGATGATGAAATTAAATAGAACAACAAAAAATACCTTGTATTATTAGCAAGGTATTTTTTTATAAACAAATTCTTTTATTTTCTTTTTGCTTTATCTTCTTCATATGCATCAATAACTTCTTGCAAAGTTCACTTATACATGAAGAAATCTTCAGGAATCTCATCTACATCTCAATTTATAATTTTTTCAAATCCGTCTACTGTATCTTCAAGTCTTACATATTTTCATTCCATTCCTGTAAATTGTTCTGCCACAGAAAAGCTTTGAGAGAAGAATTTTTCAATTTTTCTAGCTCTAAATACTGTAACCTTATCTTCAACACTCAATTCTTCCATTCACAAAATGGCAATAATATCTTGAAGATCTTTATATTTTTGTAAAATTCTTTGTATTTCCTTTGCTACCCTATAATGTTTTTTTCAAACAATATCTGGATTCAAAATTAATGAATAACTATCCAAAGGATCAACAGCAGGATATATTCATTTATCAACAATAGATCTATTTAATACAATTGTAGAATCCAAATGAGTAAATGTTGTAGCAGGAGCAGGATCTGTTAAATCATCTGCTGGAACATAAACAGCTTGAACAGAAGTAATAGATCATCTATCTGTTGATGTAATTCTCTCCTGTAATGCTCACATTTCGCTTGCTAATGTTGGTTGATATCATACAGCAGATGGAATTCTTCATAACAAAGCAGAAACTTCTGATCACGCTTGAGTAAACCTAAAGATATTATCAATAAACAAAAGGACATCCTTTCTCTCCTTGTCTCTAAAATATTCAGCCATAGTCAATCATGTTAAGGCAACTCTAGCTCTTGGACCTGGTGTTTCATTCATCTGTCAATATACCATAGCTGTTTTATTTAATACTCAAGATTCTTTCATCTCATTGTATAAATCATTTCATTCTCTTGTTCTTTCTCAAACTCAAGCAACAACAGAAACTCAACTATGTTCAACTCAAATATTATGAATTAATTCCATCATAATTACCGTTTTTCAAACTCAAGCTCACCCAAATAAACCAACTTTTCATCATTTTAAAATAGGAGCCAAAAGATCTACTACTTTAATTCATGTTTCTAAGATTTCAGATCTTATTGCCAAATCTGTAAACTCAGGAGCTGATCTATGAATTGGTCGTTGATCTTTTCATTTTATTTGCTTTGTTCCATCAATTACTTCTCACAACACATTAAAAATATGTCATAATACATCCTTTCATACAGGAACCGTAATTGGAGCTTGTGTATTTATAACTAAATCTCACCTTTTCAATCCATCAGTAGAATCCATAGCAATTCACCTCACTACTCAATTTTCCAAAACTTGTAAAACCTCAATAACAACAGTTTTACCATTAGCATTTTGATGAATAACTTTTAATGCATCATAAACTCTTGGAACAATTGTTTCATAAACAACATCTACAACAACACCTCTAATTGCAATTATTTTTCAAACAACATCATCTGAATAATGTTGTTCTTCAACATGAGGAACCTCTTTTTTAAGAGTTTTCACTGTCTTCTTCGTAGTTTTTTTTACAGTTTTTTTTACAGTCTTTTTTGTAGATGTTTTTTCTTTTACTACCATAAATCAATTCCATAATGGATAAAATATTCTTATTCTATAGCTGAACTTGCTCAAACAATTTCATTAATTTCTTGTGTAATTTTATACTGACGAGTTTTATTATAAAGCAAATTCAACTGTGTTAACAAATCTGTACAATTATCTTTAGCATTTTTCATAGCAACCATCCTAGCCGCATACTCTGTAGTTTTATTATTTAAAACAGCAGAAAATATAATCGTCCTAATTATTAATTGCATAAAATCAAATTTAAAAGTTTCAACATCTGGTTCCACAATAAGATACTTATCATCAATACTTTCCAATAAATCCATTTTCAAACCAATATTCTCCAAAAAAGCTTCAAAACTTTCTTCATCAAGTGGATACAATTTGAATCTTGTAAACACTTGATTCATAGTATTAATATAATAGTTAAAATAAACTTTAATTTTCGAATACTTCTTTTGTATCAAAGATTCCTTAATAAATGCTGATATGGGATTTATTTCAGCTAAGTGAACACCATCAGAAATAATAGCCGTTCAAACAACATTCCATCAATTTCTTACAAAGTATTCTACCCCTTTTTTACCTATAACAAAGATATCTACATTATCTTTTGCTTGTCCATATTTATTCTCCACACTTTTAAAAATTCTCGAATTAATACTTCAACAAAGTCATTTATCTCAAGTAACAACAATTAATAATCTTTTTCCATTAGGATCCCATGAATTCTCATCAAAATCAAAAAGATTAATTTCTTTCCTTAATATTTTTAAAACTTCAAGAAAACTCTTCATAAAATCTTTATATGATCAAATAAGTCCCTTCAATTTTTGAAGCTTAATTGTAGAAACAATCTCCAATGCTTTAACAATTTTTTGAAGATTCTTAACTGATTTTATTCTTGTTCTTACCTGCTTTAAATTAGCCATAGATTCTTAAAGTATTAAATATTACTCACGTGATTTTCTTCATTTTTTTTCTTTTATCTTTAATAATTGCATATCTGCTGTTAACTTTTGTAAATTAAGATAAGCCCTCTCAATTTCATCAGAATTTCATGTTGCCTTTATCTCTTTTATCTGATTCTCCAAATTTTGTTTCATTTCCAACAAAGCCTCACGATCAGATTTAGGTGTTATTGTTGCAGAAGCAACAAACAGAATAACAGCATTTCCATCAGTATAAATTGTTCATTCTCAAACAGCTATTGCAATTTTTTCATCTTCAAAAAGGAAATCTGTATCAGCCAAAAATTCACTTCTTCTTTTTTCAACAGGAATAAACTTTACAATACCTGGTACTATCATTGCTGTTAAAGGATTATGATGTGGTAATATAGCCAAAAAACCAACTTTTGTTGGCAATTCAACAGTTTCAACTTCTCCATCAAAAATTACTCAATGGACTGTATGAATTTTTAAAAGCATACCCACTTTTATTAGCAATATAAATTAATTATAACCATTTTCTTTTAACACCTCTGATATTAATTTTTGAATATTATTCTCAATATCTTGAGTTAATTCTTTTTTATCCTGAATTTCCTGTGCTAGGAAAGAATATGTAGAATCTAATTTTTGATAAACCTTTTTCTCAACTTTTAAAATATCATCCAACGGTATCTTTTCAAAATAACCATTAATTCACATATAAATGAAAACTGCTTGTTTATAAAAAGGTATTGGAGAATCATTAGACTGCTTCAACATCTCCATCAATTTAGCACCATTATCCAATTTTCTTCTAGTTGACGCATCTAAATCAGAAGCAAATTGAGAAAAACTAGCTAATTCATTATAACTCGCCAATTCAAGTCTTAATCTTCCAGCAACTTTTTTCATAATTTTAGTCTGTGCAGATCATCATACTCTTGAAACAGAAAATCAAACATCAATCGCAGGTTTAAATCATGAATTAAATAAATCTGTTTCCAAAAAAATCTGTCAATCTGTAATAGAAATAACATTTGTTGGAATATAAGCAGAAATATCTGAATCCAAAGTTTCAATTATAGGCAAAGCTGTCAAACTACCTCATCATCGTTTTTTATCAACTCTAGCAGCTCTTTCCAATAACTTTGAATGAAGATAAAAAACATCTCAAGGATAAGCTTCTCTTCCTGGAGGCCTTCTTAAAAGCAAAGAAACCTCTCTATATGCAACAGCATGTTTTGAAAGATCATCATAAATTATCAAAGCATCCTTACCATGTTCCATAAAGTATTCTCACATTGCACATCATACATATGGAGCAATATATTGAACAACAGCCGGATCAGAAATTGGAGCATTAACTACAATAGTATAATCCATTGCTCATTTTTCTTTTAACATTTCCACAATTCTTCTTACTTTTGATTCCTTTTGTCAAATAGCAACATAAATACAATAAACACCTTTACCTTTTTGATTAAGAATTGTATCAGTTGCTATAGTAGTTTTTCATGTCTGTCTATTTCAAATAATCAATTCTCTTTGTCATCTTCCAATTGGAACCATAGCATCAATTGATTTAATTCATGTTTCTAAAGGAACATTAACAGATTTTCTAGTAATAACTCATGGAGCAACCTTTTCTACCAATCAGAATTGATCAGGCTTTATTTTTTCTCATCAATCAATTGGTTCTCAAATTCCATTCAAGACTCTTCATAAATATTTTTCTCAAACTCAAACACTAAACACACGTCCTGTTGCTAAAACAGAATCTCATTGTTTCAATTTAGAATAATCTCATAATACAAGTACTCAAACACCATCAACAGAAAGATCAAGAACTAGTCATTTTATTCCATTATCAAAAACAACAATTTCAGAAAACATGACATCATCCAATCAAATAACAGTCGCAACTCAATCCTTCATTTCAAGAATTTCTCCTCTTTTCAAAAAATCATCATTAAGTTGTGCTTGATTAATACCAATCTCTATTTGTCCTAATAAATCCTGTATTACTCACATGAATTTTATAGTAAAAATAAATAATTATGCTAAAAGCTTATCGATATCTCAATCCAAAGATCTCTTAAAAGAATATCCGTGTCAACTCATATGTATTGTTAGATTATCATAAGAAACCTCTTCAAATTCTATTGTTGCATCTTCTCAAAACTGAGCTTCTAAAAATCATTTCAATGGTTTTAAGACTTTTTTATCATTTGATTTCAAAACAAAATCCAAATTCTCTTGTGATAATCTAATTTTATAATCACGAATAAATCTTGATAATTCTTTTTCTTCTAATAAATGAACACCATCCAACAAATATAATAAATCAGCAATATCTTTATTAATTTTTTGTAAACCTCATATAAAATTAGGCATCATAAGTTTCCTTCAATAATGCATAAGGAGTTTTTTTACAACCTCTAAAAGATGAAAGATCTTTCTAGCATCTTTATCTTCTAATAAACATTGTAATAATAATTCCCTATCCATTAAAAAATAATAAAACTAAAATACCTTATTACGATCCTGTAAATCTTCAACTAATACTCAAAAATAATCATCAGCTAATTCCTTATCCTGTTTTAACAACCTCTTTACTACTTTTTTGGAAGTTTGTTTTACTGAATCAACCCACTCTTCTTTTAATTGTCTTTCTAATTTTTCATTTTCACGACGAGCATCTGCTTTCATTAATTCAACTTTATACTGTCATTCTTTAATAATTTTTTTCTTATCTTCTTCTGCTATCAAATGACCTTCATGAATTAAAGCATCCTTTCTTTTTTCTGCTCTAGAAATAATAAGATCTGATTCCTTTCTAGCAAATTCTATCATTTTTTTATATTCGTCATCAGCCTTTTTTAATTTTTTCAACATTGCTTTTCTTTCTTCTACTTGTTGAACAATTTTATCTCACAAAATTTTTCTAAACAACAAAACAAGTATCAAGAAATTTATAATTCACGCGATAACTAAATCAACATGTATATCCATAAGAAAACCTATCTTATAAAGATAAAACTATGCTCATAACAAATCAAAAGCAACAACTAATCAGTAAATAGCAGCAGATTCTACTAATGCCATACCAAGAATTGTTAATACCATTAATGTAGAACTAATTTCTGGATTTTTACCCATATTTTCGACAGCTGTCTTTGCAACATAACCTTCTCATATACCAACAGCAATTCAAGGTAAACCAACAGCTAATCATGCAGAAATAAACGCATGAGCATTTGTCATACTAGCTGGATCAACTCCTAAAATCTGCAAAGCAACAATCAATCAATAAATAGCCACAGTTTCATCCAACGCAATAAAAAGGATCATAAATGTCATAAGTTTTCCTTTCATATCAGGATTTCTTAATATTGAATTCATTGTAGCAGCACCTATCATCACTTCTCAAAAAGCCGCACCAATACCTCACAAACCAACTGCTAATCATGCTCATAAAAGACCTAATGTGTTCATTTTTATAATAAAAAAGATAAAAGACTAATCTTCTGTAGCAACTTTAATAAAAATTGCTGTCAATAAAGCAAAAACAAAAGCTTGTATCACTGCAACCAATAATCATTGAAGAACAACAATTAATGGAAATAATATAGGAAATTCAATTCCTGAAATATTATTTGTCAAAGTATTTAAACCAGCAACCAACATTCAAAGAAGAATTGTTCCTGACATCATATTTCACGTCAACCTAAATGAAAGTGAAATGACTTTTGCTATATTTCAAATAATATCAAGGACACCAACAAACATAGAAATAATAATATCAAATATTTTCACAAAAAACCATAAAGGATAATATACCCAAGAAGACATATTTCATCTTTCAATTGAAACAATATTTTTTCAAAAAATAGGTAAATATGAATAAATAAATTTAAACAATCACAATTTACTAAATTGCACATAAAGAATCAAACCAACAGCTATTAATGCCATAGCAACATTAAAATTAACATCAGTTGTTGGTGCTATTATTCGAGTATCTAATCATGGAAACATAGTATTCAAAAAGTCAGCAATAGTTCATAACAAATTAGAAAAAAGAATTACAAAAAATATTCAAATTACAAAAGATTTTACCCAAAATTTTTGATTGTTTCAAATAATATCATCAAAAAAACCATATATTTTCTCAAACAATAATTCAAATAACAAAATGAAACGCTTTCAATAGTACAAAAATAATTTATCAGACTTAAACAAATAATATAATAAAGCAAAAACAACAATCATTAATAACAAAAATATTTCTCCCCTAATTAATGGTAAAGGAAGTTTTATAAACAAATTCCTTAATAAGTCTAAGAAATCTAAACCAATTTGAGATACATAAAGAATTGCTTCCATTTTTTTGTTTTAATATTTAATTTCACGTTTAATCTATTAATTTAGCATTTGAATACAAGGATAATTAAAAATATCCACTTGCTTTTATTCAAAATAATACTAAAAGTATTTTAATTTTTATTCTCTAAATCGGTAAAAATGTATAGAAATTTTCAACACAGACACCATAAATCAAATAAACTAAGCCGATCTAATACAAGAATTGCACTCCTTGAATTTTGTGAAAAGAAATATTTTCTCAACTATTATACATTCTCACTAAAAAAAATTGATCAAAAACTTCGAGAAACAGGAATTATCAATAAAAAAATAAAAACATTAGATATGTGGATAGGAGAAAAAACACATTTTCTCATTTCAGATTACCTCAACCTCCTAAAAAATAAGGAAGATACAGAAGAAAATATTAACAAAATAAAAGAAGGACTTGCTGAAGAAATGCGTTATGATTTTGATAATTCAAAAAACAAGAACTATGACGAACCTATATTTTGAGAACGAGGAGGTTTGTGTGAACATTATTACTGAGAAGATATTGATGATAAATTAGAAGAAACTATACAAAAAGTTTGGAATAATCTTGATAAATTTATTCAATCACCATGGGTTGGTAAAATTAGAGAATATATAGATTTAAAATACCCTATCTATATAGAAAATCCTAAAAATCCTGACTTTGAATCCATGAGAGTAGACACTCGTTGAATTCCAGAACTCAAAGATATTTCAATTATGGCAAGTCCAGATTTTTGAATAAAATTCAGCAATAATAAATATCTTATCCTTGATTGGAAAACATGAAAGGAACCTGAAATGATGCTATGAATACCTGAACAATTAAAAGTTTATGCTCTAAAAACTCTTCTTAGAAAGAATAGAACACCAGAACTTTGAGACGTAGAAATAGAAACACATGAATTATATCTCCCTAGTACAAATACTTACTGAGGAAAAATTCAACAAGAAGACCTTGACGACATCGTCAAACTTATAATTCAAGATGTAAACTTTCAAAAGACATTTCTAGTTGATCAAGATCCATATAAGAATCAACCTGTTTCTTCAACATCATTCTCACGTACTCAAGACGAAGAAAAATGTAAAACATGTCCTTTTAGAAAAGTTTGTGAAGAATTAAAAGCTTTTGAATAATACCTTCTACTTACATATACAAAAAGGCAATAATAAATATTGCCTTTTTTTAATTATAAATTTCAAATTAATCTTTCTTCTTACTTTCCCTAATTAATTTATCCGTAAACAAAATTCAACTTAAATGATCTATTTCATGTTGGATAATACATGCATTAAATCAATTGTATTTTTGTTTTTTATGCTTTCATTTTATATCCTGATATTCTACAACAACCCATTGGTGTCTTTCAACAAATCATTGCTCTCATGGAAGAGAAAGACAAGCTTCTTCTGACTCTTGCATTTCTTCTGATTTTTCAACAATTTTAGGATTAACTAAAACCGTTTCTCAAATAAAATCTTTATCAGCATTTTTACCTTTAGGCATTTTTTTCCATTGAGTCGTTCATATCATTGCTATATTTTTTCATATTTGTGGAGCAGCTAATCAAACACCATCATACTCCCACAAAAGATCCATAAGAATTTCAGAAAATTCCTCTAATTCTCCATCAAAATTAGTAACTTTTTTTCATCAAGCTCTTAATACTTTATTATCC
>JAEEGL013327095.1_pt1 | contig 12663 bp, 9 predicted proteins | sample 9134231 | NCBI WGS metagenome assembly JAEEGL01 (sample SAMN16246548, study PRJNA631951) | gut metagenome | biome: gut microbiome; feature: rumen; material: fiber-attached | host: Bos | place: Iran: Karaj | collected 2018-10
ACAAAGGTCAGCCTTTTCGAGGACGAAAAGTCCGTTTTTGAGAAGAGCCTCTTCCACGACTCTTCGGTGCTTCTCAAGTTCCCTCACGTGAACGACCAGGTTCCGTTCCGCTACGAGGTCATTTCAGGCATGCTTTCGGACGAGGGCGTGTCCCCGGAGTCGATTGACGCATTCGTCGGCCGCGGCGGAAGCGCCTGCACGCAGCCTGGCGGGATAACCATCATCGACAGCCGTCTGTACAACGACACGGTCGCCGGCGTCGGCGGGTCGGAGCATCCGGCGAAGCTGGGCGTGATGCTGGCGTGGAAGTTCGCCCAGGAGTACGGCCGCCCCGCCTACACGCTCAATCCGACGAACGTGGACGAGTACTGCGACTATGCGCGTCTTACAGGCATCAGGGGCGTCTACCGCGTCTCGCATTCGCATGTTCTCAACCAGAAGGCCGTCGCCGAGTTCCACGCGGCGAAGCTAGGCCGCCGCTACGAGGACTGCAACTTCATCGTGGCGCACATAGACGGCGGCATCACCGTGAGCGCGCACGATCACGGGCGAATGGTCGACGGCAACATGGGCGCGGACGGCGAGGGAGCGTTCACGCCGACGCGCATAGGCTCGGTGCCGGTTCTCCAGCTTCTCGACTACATCGAGGCGCATTCGGTCGCGGACGTCCGACTCAGGTGCTCGCGCGCCGGCGGCTTCGTAGACCTCTTCGGGACTTCGAACTCCGACACGATCCATGCGCTCGTCGACAAGGGCGACCGCAAGGCGACGCTGGTCTGGAACACCATGATCTACCAGATATGCAAGATGATCGGCGAGATGTCGGCGGTTCTCTGCGGGAAGGTGGACGCGATTCTCCTCACGGGCGGCCTGATGAGGTTTCAGGACGTCATCGACGGAATCCGCATGCGCTGCGGCTTCATCGCGCCGATCGAGGTCTATCCCGGCGAGATGGAGCAGGAGGCGCTCGCGCTGCCTGCGCTGAAGGTGCTGAAGGGGGAGCTTTCGCCGATGACGTATTCCGGGCGCAACGTCTGGGAGGGCTTCGGCGACATCGGGCTGTGACACAGAACAAACAACGACAACCGGAGAGAATCCTACCATGAGCCTTGTAGACACAATCCGCGGCAAAGCCAGGAAGACGGTCAGGCGCATCGTCCTGCCGGAGGGCGACGAGCCCAGAACGGCGGCGGCGGCGAAGATCATAAGGGACGAGGGGCTTGCAGACCCGGTGCTCGTCACGCCGGAGACGATCGCCGCGCCGTCGAACGCGGCGACTCTCAAGCGCTATGCGTCCGCCCTCTACGAGCTCAGGAAGGCGAAGGGCCTGACGGAGGAGGGCGCGGCGAAGCTGGCGGCCGACCCGATGTACTACGGCATGATGATGGTGAAGTGCGGCGACGCGGACGGTCTCGTCTCCGGCGCGGTCCACTCGACGGGCGACATGCTGCGGCCCGCGCTGCAGATAATCAGGACCGCGCCCGGGATGAAGCTCGTCTCGTCGAGCTTCCTGATGGAAATGCCGTGCGCGGACGTCGGCGAGAACGGGCTTCTCGTCTACGCCGACTGCGTCGTGAACCCGTGTCCGGACGCGGAGGAGCTCGCCAACATCGCGGTGGCGACGGCCGAGACTGCGCGCCGTCTCTGCGGGATGGACGAGCCGCGCGTGGCGATGCTCTCGTTTTCGACGAAGGGCAGCGCGGAGCATGCGCTGGTCGCGAAGGTGCGAAAGGCGACGGAGATCGCGCGCGGACTCGCGCCGGGCCTTCTGATAGACGGCGAACTGCAGTTCGACGCGGCGCTCGTGCCCGAGGTCGCGGCGCTCAAGGCGAAGGGAAGCCCTGTGGCGGGACGCGCGAACGTGCTCGTCTTCCCCGATCTCCAGGCCGGAAACATCGGCTACAAGATCACGCAGAGACTTGGCGGAGCGTCGTGCTTTGCGGTGCTCCAGGGCCTTGCGAAGCCATGCAACGACCTGTCGCGCGGATGCTCCGTCGACGACATCGTGAACACTGTGGCGGCGACGGCAGTCCAGGTCAGGGAGGCGTGAGCCTGAGGCGGGGCGTTGTCGGCCATGCGGAAAGTATGGTATAATACGCGACGCTTGATTTCGAAAGGAGTTTGAATGGCAGATACAGATTTGTTAGTGAACCAGTTGGGAGAGTGCGCCGAGAAGCACGACTTCGGGGGGGCGTTCGAGCTGGTCAGGAAGAACCTCGGGGAGCTTTCGAAGAGACTGCAGCCGGTTGGCGTCAAGGACGCCTTGAAGAAGACGACAAGCGATCGTCTTCTTCTTTCTTTTCTCGACGGCGCCCAGTTCGGCGAGCTTCCGCTTGACGAGTCCATGATGCGGCTGGAGAAGCTCGTCGCGTTCAACGCCAACATACCCGGTCCGGCCGGCGTGATGGTGCTGAACGACACTTGGGGCCTCGGCACGGTCAAGAAGATCGACGGGTTCTACAAGCGCATAACGGTCGACTTCCGCACGCGCAAGGGCCACCAGTTCACCTTCGCGGCGGCGTGCGACATGCTCACGGTCGCGCCGAAGGACCACATCCTCGTGCTTCGCGAGACGGCGCCGGCCGAGTTCGAGGCCCTCTACAGGGACCGCCCGGGCGACTTCGTCAAGAAGGTGATCCAGTCCAACGGGTCGTCCATGACGCTTGTGCGCCTTGAGGACTACTGCGTCGCGAACGGCTTTCTCAAGGGCGTGAACTGGAAGAAGTTCTGGGACTCCGCCCGCGCCGAGCTCAAGAAGGACAAGTGCGTCGTGATCCCCGCCAAGAAGACCGAGCCGATCCAGGTGAAGGCCGCCGCCGAGGACTACGGCGACAGCTGGCTCACGACCTTCTGCGGCGAGACGGACCCGAAGCTCATCCTCGCGCACGTCCGCGAATACGTGGCGCAGGGCAGGTTCGAGACCGCCGACCAGTCCGTGAGGTCCAAGATCGGCGAGCGCCTCGGCTTCGCCGTGACCGCCGCGCGCAAGGTCGACGACGCGCTGTACGCCCGCCTGGCCTGCCAGATCTCCGCGCTTGGCTTCATCACCCCGACGGCGACCGAGATGCGCGCCTATCTCTGGGAGCGCCGCCGCTTCATCAAGGCGTCCGCGGCTCTGCCCGCGCGCGAGGTCGGCGCCATGATCTCGTTCCTCGCCGTTGACGACGAGGCGAAGGAGCGTCTCTACAAGGCGATTCCCGACTTCTGCTTCACGGCCGTTTCCGAAGTCGTCATGCAGTTCGGCGGCGAAAGCGCGTGCCGCGCGGCGGCCGGGGCGCTCATGAAGCAGCCCAAGGCCCCCGCTACGCTTACGACGCTCATCGTCGGCAAGTACGAGAGGTTCATGGACTGGGCCGAGCTGCCCTCGCTCATAACGATCCTCACCCACGCCATAGCGCTCGGCGAGGGCCGCCAGGGCGGCGAGACGCTCAAGATGCAGAACATCGTCCGCAGGCTCTTCGGCGACAAGAACTGGCTTGAGAAGATATTCGGCTGGCTGCCTGAAGGCGACCGCGTCCTCTTCTTCGAGCGCTTCCAGGCCTCCATCGCCTGGGATCCCTCCACGCACCACACGACCGTCGTGCGCATGACGAAGATCGTCCCGTCGCTTGCGGACCATCTCGTCAAGGTGGAGAAGAAGAGGGAGTACGCGCGCCTTACGTCCTTCAGGAGCTACGGCCTCCGGAAGCAGGAGTACCTGAAGCTCATCAACGAGGACATGCCGGCCAACGTCAAGCGCATCGAGTTCGCGAAGAGCTACGGCGACCTTTCGGAGAACGCCGAGTACCAGTACGCGAAGGACGAGCAGCGCGCGCTCATGCAGAAGCAGACGCTCATGCAGGCGGACCTCGAGGCCGTCAAGCCCTCCGACTTCGCGGACGCGACGACCGACTCCGTCATGCCCGGCGTCACCGTCGTGTGCGACACCAAGGCCGGCGAGAAGGTCTGGCACGTGCTTGGCGAGTGGGACAACGACCCCGGCCTCGGCGTGCTCTCGTCGAAGACGCGCGTGGCGCAGAACCTGCTGGGCAAGAAGCCCGGCGACGATTTCGAGCTTCCCGACGAGGACGGCAACATCGGCTTCGCGACCATCAGGGAGATCAGGCCGCTCCCGCAGGACATTCGCGAGTGGATGAAGCTCCCCGATGGCGTGCTGATCTAAGAAACAGGCAAACGAAGAAGAGAGGGGGTACCCCATGACGACGAAAAAGAACGCCCAGAAGGAAACAGCCGCCAAGAAGCAGCCCAAGCGCGTTCCTCCGCGCATTGTGAAGAAGGTCACTCAGGCCAAGCCCGAGGACGACTTCACGCCGATCGACACCGCCGCCGCGGTCGCCTTCGGCATGGACATCGTAAGGCAGATGAAGCTGGAGGCCGCGCAGGAGGCCGCCAACCAGCAGAACGACACAAACGAGATCAAGCTCTCCAAGCGCCCGACTACGCGCGCCCAGGGCAAGACGACCGAGAAGTTCCCCGCGGCGGACCTCAAGGACTTCCGCAAGCGCCTTCTCGAGGCCCGCGCCCAGGCTCTTTCCGGCGTGGACGCGATGAAGGCGACTGGCTTCAACGAGTCCGAGGACCACGAGGCCGACGGCGGCGACGGCACGGCCCAGACGCTCCGCCTTCAGGCTCTCGGGCAGATGGGCAACATCAACCGCACGATCCTCCAGATCGACGAGGCGCTGCACCGCATCGACGACGGCACCTACGGCGTCTGCACGGTCTGCGGGCAGCTCATCCGCAAGCCCAGGCTTCTCAACCAGCCGTTCGTGCTTACCTGCATGGAGTGCCAGAGCGAGATGGAGCGCACCGCCAAGTGAGGCGGTTTCTTCTCGTCTTCGCGGCCGTCGCGAACATTCTGCTCGCTGACGCGCTGACGAAGGAACTAGCCGCAGGCTACCTGAAGGGGTCTGCGGCGGTTTCCGTCATTGACGGGTTCTTCAATCTCGCCTACGTCGAGAACCGCGGCTGCGCGTGGGGCATGCTCCAGGGCCAGTCGTGGCCCCTTGCGGCGTTCGGCGTCCTGGCTCTGGCGCTTCTCGTCTGGAAGCGCCAAAACGTGTTCTTCGAGCCCGGGCGCACCGGCTGGGGGCGCAGGCTTGGCGCCGTTGCGGAGCCTCTGCTGTACGCCGGCATCGTCGGGAATCTGATAGACCGCGTCTTTCGCGGATACGTAATAGACTTTCTCGATTTCCACTGGGGCGAGGCGTATCACTTCCCCTGCTTCAACATAGCCGACGTCTGCATTACCCTCGCCGCCGCGTTTCTGCTGGCCGGGCCGCTGCTGACAAGGCGCAGCTGACGCTCCTTCCGCCGCTTTGCGCTAAGTCTGCGCATTTGTGGTATAATAGGAAGCATGGAGGAGACGGATCCGAAGACAAGGGGCGCGAGTCCCGCGCAGTCCGACGGGGGGGCGGCGGCAAAAGTCGTCGAGGCCGAGCCTATTTTCTACGAAGACGGCGCCGACTGGCGCATAGTCGACCTTCGCCCTCACGGCGTCGACTGCATTCCGCTGCTCGCGTTCGGCAACTTCGCGTCGGTGCGTCCAGGCGCGGCGATGCACGTGCACCCGGGATGCGTAGAGGCGTCGCTCTGTCTCAGGGGGAACGTCCGCTACGAGACTGATGACATACCGTATCCCGTGATGCCCGGGCATGTGTTCGTCTCGCGTCCCAACGAGCCGCACCGCCGCTGCGACAACCCGAAGGGCATGCTTCTCTACAGGATGCTCTTCAGCCTGCCGCAGAAGGGCGGTCGAATACTCGGTCTGTCGTCGGCGGAGTCCGCCGCGATAGCCCAGTCGATACTGAAGTCTCCGTACCGGCTGTTCCACGCGACTGAACGGCTCAAGACCGCGTTCGTGAGGCTCTTCGAAGTATACGACTCAGTCCCGACGGACGAGACGCTTCACAGGCTCGAGATGCGTTGCGCCGCGCTAGAGCTGCTGCTGGCGTTCGTGGAGGCGCCCGAGGCGCCGCACTCCGCGAAGAGGCGCCCCAACGCGAAGGTCAAGGCGGTCGCGAGCCGCATCGACGAGCATCCCGAGCTGGACTATCCCGTCGCGGCGCTTGCGGCCGAAGCCGCGCTTTCGTCGTTTGCGTTCACCGAGGCATTCAAGCGCGCGACCGGGCTGACGCCCCACGCGTATCTCATCGACAGGCGCGTGAGAAGGGCGAAGGAAGAACTGGCGAAGGGCCGCTCCAGCATCGCATTCGTCGCGGACAAGTGGCGCTTCTCGTCGCCGCAGCACATGGCGGTCGCATTCAAGCGGGTGCTCGGCATAACGCCCAGCCAGGCGCGTCAGTAGCCGTCGCCGACGCAGTCGCCTTGCCGCTATTTCAGCCGCCGGCCATAGTCGGCGGTAAGGAAAATATTATTGCGAATCATGAACGTCAGGGCATCTGACCTCTGCTATAATCGTGGCATGAAAATCAAAGAAGTCAACGTCTATTTCGTTCGCCCTCGCTGGGGTTTCGTTGAAATCGTCGCCGACAACGGCCTGACCGGCTGGGGCGAAGCGGTGCTGGAGGGCCACGCCAGGGCAGTGCTCGCCTGCGTCGAGGAGTACCGAGACTATCTGATAGGCAAGGACCCATCACGCATAGAGGACATCTGGAGCACCATCTACCGCGCTGGCTTCTACCGTGGCGGCGGCGTTCTCATGAGTGCGCTCTCAGGCATCGACCAGGCGCTCTGGGACATCAAGGGCAAGGCGTTCGACGCGCCATGCTACGAGCTTATGGGCGGCAGATGCCGCGACCGCATGAAGGTCTACTCCTGGATTGGCGGCGACAGGCCCGGAGACACCGGCCGTGCGGCGAAGGAGAAGAAGGACGCCGGCTTCTCGGCCGTCAAGATGAACGCGACGGAGGAGCTTCAGATGATCGACACCTACGACAAGGTCGACGCCGTCCTTTCCCGCGTCCAGGAGATACGCGACGCCTGCGGCAAGTACTTCGGCATTGCGATCGACTTCCACGGACGCGTCCACAAGCCGATGGCCAAGGTGCTTGCGAAGAAGCTTGAGCAGTTCGACCCGATGTTCATCGAGGAGCCCGTCCTCTGCGAGCACATGGAGGACTTCAAGGAGATCGCGGCGGCGTGCAACGTGCCGATCGCCACGGGCGAGCGCCTCTTCACACGCTACGACTTCAAGCGCCTTCTGAACGCAGGCGGAGTGGACATAATCCAGCCCGACCTTTCGCATGCGGGCGGTCTCACCGAGGTCAAGAAGATCGGCGCGATGGCCGAGGCCTACGACGTCGCGCTCGCGCCCCACTGCCCGCTCGGCCCGATTGCGCTTGCCGCGTGCCTGCAGGTGGACGCGACGAGCTACAACGCCGTCATCCAGGAGCAGTCCATCGGCATCCACTACAATGTAGGCAAGACTGTGCTCGACTACGTGACGAACAAGGACGACTTCAAGTTCACCGACGGCTACGTCAATCTGCCGCGCCTCCCCGGACTCGGCGTAGAGGTGAACAAGGATCTTGTGCTGGAGGAAAACAAGACGCCGCACAACTGGAAGAATCCGGTCTGGCACCATGCCGACGGCTCCATCGCGGAGTGGTAGTCGGGTTCTGGCTGCGGCGGTCAATGGCTGTCTGAACAATGTACTCAAAAGGAGAACACAAATGAATGCAACAACGTCATGCTCGAAGAATGCGTCTACTGCTCTTTTGATCTGCCTTTGGGCAACAGCGGCCTGCAGGGCCGAGACGGTTGTCGGCGAACCCGACGCATATCTCGACTACATCGAGGCGAACGGCTCGCAGTATGTCGACACGGGCGTAAACGCCGAGACGGGGCTGAAGACCCGCATTGACCTGGAATGGGGCAAGGAGGTCGCCGCCGACGGCGGAAGCGGCGCCGGATACGGCGATGACTGGGGCATGCTGGACGCCCGAAACGGAAACACTCGGCTGTATCTCTGCCATTTGAACCACAACGTGATATTGTGGGGCTATTCGGGCTACTATTACACTTCGACAGTGCTGGCGCGCAAAAAGAGATACGAGGTCGTCTCCGACTTCAGCTCCGCCGACGCATCTGTTTTGCAAGTCTATCTGGACGGAGGCAAACTCTGCACGGACGCGCAGGTGTCGCAGTGTGTCGCTAGCGGCAACCTCAATCTCAACTTGAATCTGTATCTCTTTGCGATAAATTACAACGGTGCGCCGAGCAACTACGCGCGCGGCAGGCTTTACGGACTAAAGATTTTCAAAAAGAACGCGGGGACGGGGAAGTTCGATCTGATTCGCCACTATCTGCCGTGCATGAAGAACTCGCGCGCGGCGCTTTACGATGCGGTCGAAGGAAAGATCTACTTTTCCGACACCGCCACCGACTTTGCCGGCGGCGAGGTGTTGCCTGAACCCTGCGAGTATGTGGCGTGGATAGAGTCAAAGACCACGGCAAACTACTACATCGACACCGGCATCAGGGGAAGAAGCGGCATCAAAAGCGAAATTGACTGCTCGATCAGGTCCAACTTCTCGGGTGATCAGGCCATCCTCGCCTGCCGTACAAGCAGCGGCACGGCCACTCGATTCTTCCCAGCCTATTTCTACGGCTCGTATTTCGGCTATGGCTACAAGAACGGCTATTGGGGCGGCAGCGGCGGAGCCAACCAGGTTGCGGTCGCCAACAACGCAGACGCCCGCTACTTGATAAGAAGCGAACTTTCGTCGGGATTCCAGTCCGTCACCGTGAACGGAACCGAACTGCACACGGGCGACTCCTACGCCGAAGGTGCCTTCGATTCGGGAACGACTCTTACGTTCTTTGGCCTCCACACCGCAAATGACGACAGCGTCGCCTGCCGTTCAAACGTCCGGCTCTACTCGGCGAAGATATGGGATGGCAGCGAACTGATGCGCGACTTCGTGCCGTGCATCGACGATTTCGGGCAGGCCGGACTTTACGACCGTGTCACCCGGCGTGTGTTCAAGTCCAAGGACGCCTACGACTTCGCCACCCAGGTCGGCGCGTGCACGAATGCGCCGGCAATACCTGCAGGCACTCTCCCGGACACGAAGATCGGCTACATCGAATCTGACGGCGCCAACGACTACTTCGACCTTGGGGTCACGGCGAAGGACGGCGTTAAAATGGAGGCGGTGATGGAATGGGTGACTGTGCCGAGCGACAACGTCTTCGCCGGCGCGTCTGACGGCACCAACCGACGCTTCTTTCTCTGTGGCTACTCAAGCAACAGCAAATTCTACCTCGGCTATGTCGCGGATCTCGGCAAGATGAACGGCACAGCTGCGCAGACCGGCGTCAAGTACCATGTCACGTCAACGCTTGACGGCACCATGTCGCAGTCCATGTCGATAAAGCATCAGGAGGACGGAGCCTGGGTCTGGGACGGCGATTCCTCAGGAGAGAAGAGCTTTGCGTACGCGGGGCCTTTCGCCTCCGAGAGGTCGATCTACCTCTTTGCAAGGAACAACCAGGGCTCGCCAGACTTGTTCACGAGGGCCCGCGTCTACCGGCTCAAGCTGAGCGAGAAGCAGCAGGACGGTTCCTATGCGCTGGTACGCGACCTCGTCCCGTGTACGTATGACGGGCGGCCCATGCTCTACGACACGGTGAGCGGATGCTTTTTCCAGAAGAAGGGCAACGGACGCTATCTTGCGACCGGTGGAGGCGTGGAGCGCCCCTGGCTGGTCGGCACCTCCATAATCATCAGATAGGAGAGCTGGGAATGACACGCAGGGATTTCATCTGCTCGGGCGCGGCGTTCGCGGCGCTTGGCGCGCGGGGCGAGTCCGCCGTCCCGCGCATGCGCCTTGGGCTCATCGCCGACACGCATATCGTGTTGAACGACAGCGGCAAGGGACTCCAGAATTGCCTCTGCTTCGAGCCGGCGCTCCGCTACTTCGACCAGCGAAAGGCCGACGGCGTCCTGATCGCAGGAGACCTGACGGACTTTGGCACCGCCGCGGAGCTTCGTCATTTCGCGTCCATCTGGAACAAGGTGTTCCCCGGAAACCGCCGGTCGGACGGCGGGAGTGTCGTGCCGCTCTTCATCTTCGGCGACCACGACATGGGCGGGTACATGCACAACTACAGCTGGGCTCCGAAGGACGAGGTCGCGGGCGGCGTAATCCCGGAAATGGACGTCGCCGCGCTGTGGCGCGAGTGCTTCAACGAGGAATGGTCGCCCATACAGGTGAAGGAATGCTGCGGCTTCAAGTTCGTCCTCGCCCACCATCCGCGCCATACGGCCGAGTCGGATAACGGCAACTCCATCCCTGGGCTCGCGGACTTCATGGCAGCGCAGACTTTCGATCCCTCGAAGCCTTTCTTCTTCGTCCAGCACCGGATCTTCAAAGACACCGTGCTGGCGGAGGGATGCGGATGGGAGAACGGCAAGACTACGGCAACGCTAAAGAACTATCCGAACGCCATCGCATTCTGCGGACACGGACACTGCAACGCGGCGGACGAGCTCTGCCTCTGGCAGGACGAGTTCACCGCCATCCAGATTCCCTCTATAAACTTCTGCTGCACGCGCCCCGGACGAGAGAACGGCTACAACAGTCTCGACACCGGCGCCATCATGCCGAAGGGCGAGATACGCAAGTCGTGGCAGGGGATGTTCGCCACGATGTACGCCGACAGGCTGGTGATCGAGCGGCGCGATTTCCTGAACGGCCTTCCCCTGGGCCCGGATTGGACGATTCCGTTGCCATGTCCTGACGGTTCGCTCAAGACCGATTTGCGCGCGAGGCTCTCCAGGCCTCCAAACTTCTCGCCGTGCGCAAAGCTTTTGACGTCTTGCAGGACCGTGGTGAACAAGGCGGGCGTCGCGACGGATGCAGTCGTCGTGTCGTTCCCCGTCGCCCGCCGCGGAATGCCTGCCTCGCGAGCCTTCGACTACGTCGTCACCGCGAAGAAGGACGATAGGATCATCAAGGAGAAATACGTTTTCTCCAAGGGGCAGTTCTGGACCGAGAGCCGCGACACGCTCTGCGTGGATTGCGCGTTCGCGATGTCCGATCTGCCGGACGACTGGCGAACGTCCGTACGTTTCGCCGTCGCTCCGCGCGACTCCTTCGGCAACTGCGGACGAATGATAACGACGTAGAGAACGTGGGGAAGAGAATCCTTTCGATAGACGTCCTGCGCGGCTATGACATGTTCTGGCTCATAGGCGGCGCAAGCGTCTTCACGGCGCTCGCCAAGGCGCTGCCGTCCCCGGTCACGGACTTTCTGGCGCTTCAGGTCACGCATGCGGAATGGGGCGGCTTCCATCACCACGACCTCGTCTTTCCGCTCTTCCTTTTCCTCGCCGGGGCTTCCTGGCCGTTTTCCCTGGCGAGCCGTCTCTCGCGCGGACTTTCGAAGACGCGCATAACGCTGGACGTGCTGAGGCGGTTCGCGATTCTGTTCGTCCTGGGCGCGGTTCTGTTCGGTCTTCTGGACTTCGACCTGGCGCACACCCGGTTCAATTCCATTCTAGGTCGCATTGGCTTTGGCTGGGCTGTCGCCGCGCTTGGTACGCTCCACTTAGGGAAGAAGGGCAGCTGGGCGTTTGCGGCGTTCTGCTTCTTCGGCTACTGGGCGGCGCAGCAGTTCCTTCCGCTTGTGTTCTCGCCGGGACATGATCCGTGGGGAGACGGCAATTTCCAGGCTGTTTTCGACCACTGGCTCGGCGACCGCGTCCCGGACAAGTACGGCGGAGAGGGCTTCTTCCAGGCGTTCGGCTGCGTATCGTCCGCCTATCTCGGCGTCTTCGCGGGGCAGATTCTTGCCAGAGACGCCGATTCAGGCAGCCGAAAGACGGAAAATCTCCTCGTCTGCGCCGGCGCGGCGCTTGCCGGGGCGGGCTTCGCGTATCTGACGGGCTGCCGCTGCGTCAAGTCCATATGGAGCCCGACGTACATCCTGCTTTCTGGCGGCATCTCGTTTGCGCTGCTGGCCGCGCTGCACTGGATCGTCGACGTGCGCGGCTGGACCAAGTGGGCCTTTTTCTTCAAGGTGATCGGCATGAACGCCATAACGATCTACCTTCTTCAGTGGGCGTGGAGCTTTCCGGCGACGGGACGCAAGCTGTTCGGCGGCATTGCGGGAATGCTGCCGGAAGTGTGGGGGTTGCTGCTGATGGAGGTTTGTTTCGTCCTTCTTAGATGGCTGGTCCTGCTCTTCCTCTACCGGCACAAGATATTTCTGCGAATTTGACAAGACGAGGCCAAAGAAATCTCGCTCTTCCCCTGCCGTGTGAACAACTCCGATGGTTGGGGTCAATATGCTTAAACCTAAGGGCCTGTCCCCGCCGGCTTCGGTCTTAACTCCGATGGTTAGGGTTCTCACGCAGGGCGCGCAAGCGTCTGCGTGAGAGCCAAACCGCTCGGAGTTTCTTCTATACGCGTCCGCGGTCTGGTTTCCTATGGTAAAAATCTCTGCGTACTCTGCGTCTCAGCGCCTCCGCGTTAAACAAATGATGGCACGGCTAAACTTGATCTCCTACCTGTCGTGTGAACAAGGTCACCTGACCGTTCACTGGTTGGAAGCGTGACCTTTGCCCGTACTGTCCGCGGCGGTTTCGGGGTGAGTGAACGGACCTTGCTCTGCCTGTGTACGAGGCGTTTCCTTACGGTGTACGCGGCATTCCCTAACTGTGTACGCGGCATCCCCTGCCTGTGTACGGAGGAG
>JAEEGL013607788.1_pt1 | contig 12663 bp, 13 predicted proteins | sample 9134231 | NCBI WGS metagenome assembly JAEEGL01 (sample SAMN16246548, study PRJNA631951) | gut metagenome | biome: gut microbiome; feature: rumen; material: fiber-attached | host: Bos | place: Iran: Karaj | collected 2018-10
CAGACGCATATCCCATATAGAGGGCGTATACGTGCCCTCGCTTTACGATGTAAGCTATAACGATGACGGCACCGTAAAGGCGATAGAGCCGAAATACCCCGACGTGCCGCGCACTGTAAAAAAGCGCATAATAGACGATTTCGACAAGGTGTATACGCCCAGAAGCGTCATCGTGCCCAATATAAAGATAGTCCACGACCGCGTGAACATGGAGGTGTTCAGGGGCTGCCTTCGCGGCTGCCGCTTCTGTCAGGCGGGCATGATATACCGCCCCGTAAGGGAAAAAAGCGTGGGTACCCTCATGGGACTTGCCCACGACCTTATAGCCCAGAGCGGCTATGAGGAGATATCTCTTGCGTCGCTGTCGACAAGCGACTATTCCCATATAGACGAGCTTCTTGACAGGATGCTCGAATGGTCGAAGGAGAACAAGATAAACTTCGCCATCCCCTCCCAGCGCGCCGACCAGTTCACGAAGGAGTTTCTTGACAAGACCACCGCCGTAAGAACGAGCGGCATAACCTTCGCGCCCGAGGCGGGGAGCCAGCGCCTCAGAGACGTTATAAACAAGAACATATCCGAGGAGCAGATAATAAACGCCTGCGAGATAGCCCTTACGGGCAGCAACACAACGATTAAGCTTTACTTCATGTCGGGACTGCCCACGGAGACTATGGAGGACATAGACGGCATAGGAAAGCTTGCCTTCGCGGTGCTGTCGCTTGGCGCAAGAAAAGGGGACAAGCCGAAAAAGTCCATTATGATAAACGTAAGCGTCTCCGCCTTCGTGCCGAAGCCCTTCACCCCGTTTCAGTGGATGGCGCAGGACACGCGCGAGACGATGCGCGAAAAGCACGTCCATCTTAAATCGTCCGTAAGGTCAAGAAAGATACATATAAGCTACAGCGACGACGAGACGAGCCATCTTGAGGCCGTGTTCGCCCGGGGCGACAGGCGGCTTTCAAAGGTTATACTTCACGCCGTGGAGATGGGCTGCATGTTCGACAGCTGGGGCGAATGCTTCGACTTTGAAAAATGGATGAAGGCCTTCGCGGACTGCGGAGTTGACCCCGCGTTCTACGCGAACCGCGCGCGAAGCTATGACGAAACGCTGCCCTGGGACCATATTGACGTGGGCGTGTCGAAGCGGTTCTTAATGCGGGAAAACGAGCTTTCAAAGCTCGGAAAAACAAGTGTGAACTGCCGCGACGGCTGCGCGGGCTGCGGCATAAAACAGGCGTTCGGAGGTGAGCTTTGTGGGGCCGGTAAGACTGACGTTTAAAAAGACGGACGAGGCCGTCTTCATATCGCATCTTGACATATCGCGCCTTTTCGTGCGCGCCCTCAATCGCGCGGGAATAAAGGTGAAATACACGCAGGGGTTTAACCCCCATGCTTATATAGTGTTCGGCGTGCCGCTGTCTTTAGGCTACGAAAGCATATGCGAGCGGGTGGACTTCGAGGTCATATCGAATGAAACCGATGAGGAGATAATCGAGCGGCTTAACCGCGCCATGCCGGGCGGCATAGAGATAACCGACTGCCGCGCCCCCGTAAAGAAATTCAAGGAGATAGGCTTTGCGGGGTGGGATATAATTGCCGAGAAGGACGCGCCGCTTTCGGACGAAGAGCTTTCGGCCATATCGGAGCTTCTGTCCCGCGACAGCCTCATGATAGTAAAGGAAACGAAGCGCACGACGAGCGAGGTGGACTTAATGGAAAAATCCCGCGGCATTGAGGTCATGCGCTGCGGGGAGAACTCCGTTCGCATACGCGCCGCGCTTTCAAGCCGTCCTGAGGACGTTTTAAACCCCGAATACGTCGTTCGCGCCGTAACAGAACGGCTTAATATTGAGTTTTTGGACGTATTCTACACGCGCACGGAGTTTTTCGATGAAAATATGGAGATTTTCCGCTGAAAATCTTAAAAAGTACTTGAAATTTTCAAAGAGGCGTGGTATTATTCTATGGTATATTGCGCATAGTGTGAAAGCTGCGCGATGTCAAAAGAGAACGGATGGTCCTCTGGGCGAGTGATGCTGCCCATGAACATCTATGAAAGAAGGGAGGACTTTTCAATGGATTACTTACAGACTTTGACTCAGGATCAGATACGCACGGATCTTCCCGAGTTCGCCATCGGCGACACGTTAAAGATCTACGTTAAGATCAAGGAGGGCTCGCGCGAGCGTATCCAGATGTTCGAGGGCATACTCATCGCAGAACGTCACGGCGGCATACAGAAGACCATCACCGTGAGACGTATATCGTACGGCATCGGCGTTGAGCGTACTTTCCCCGTAAATTCGCCTAACATAGCGAAGATAGAAGTATCCAGAAAAGGCCGCGTAAGACGCGCTAAGCTGTTTTATCTGCGCAACAGAGTCGGTAAAGCGGCAAAGGTTAAGGAAAAGCTTTAAGAAAAAGGGGACTTTCAGAGTCCCTTTTTTGCTTTTTATAGAAAAAAGGCTTTCCTCATGACTTTTAAAGAGGTGCAAAAATGGATATTAACAAAGAGCCGCTGCCCGAGCTTGGGGCCGACGGCGCAAATGAAGAAAAGCCCCAGCGCCCCTATGCGGAGGCTTTGGACTGGACGGAGGCGCTCGTCTTTTCCCTCGTTGTCATAATACTTGTGTTCTCCTTCTTCGTAAGGATAATAACGGTAGACGGCGAGTCCATGGAGCGCACGCTCCACACATCCGACAAGGTGGTTCTTACCACCGTGGGCTACGAGCCCGAATACGGCGACATAGTCGTGGTAAACATGCCCAACTGGACGGACAGACCGTTCATAAAGCGCATAATAGCCACGGGCGGACAGACTGTGGACATAGACTTTTCCTCCGGCAAGGTCATCGTTGACGGGCAGACGCTTAACGAGCCGTATATAAACGATATAATCCGCGAGGCGGTATATCAGCAGATAGATTTCCCCATAGTCGTGCCCGAGGGCACGGTCTTTGTGATGGGCGACAACAGAAACGCCTCCACCGACAGCAGAAGCGGCCTCATAGGCTGCGTTGACGAACGCTACGTCATGGGCAAGGCGCAGTTTAGGATTTTCCCCGTGTCGTCGCTCGGAAGCATATATAAGAATATGGGCTGACAGAACAGGAAGTATAAAAATGTCACAGATACAGTGGTTCCCGGGCCATATGGCAAAGACGAAAAGACTTATCGCCGAGAACCTGAAGCTTTGCGATATCGTGGTCGAGATACTTGACGCGCGCATTCCCGCGTCGTCGAAAAATCCCATGATAGACGAGCTTTTACGGGATAAGCCGAGGCTTGTGCTCCTTAATAAGAGCGACATAGCCGACAGGGACATAAACGAGCAGTGGATGGCACACTATAAGAGCGCGGGCGTCCACGCCATGCTCTTTTGCGCCGTAAACAGCCGCGGGAACAAGGAAGTTTTAAACAGGATACGCCTTATCTTAAAGGATAAGCTGGAGCGTCAGCGCGCGAGGGGCATTGTGAACCGCCCCGTAAAGATAATGGTGGCCGGCATACCCAACGTGGGAAAGAGCGCCTTTATAAACTGCATATCGGGGCGAAAGGCCATGAAGGTGGAGAACCGCCCCGGCGTGACCCGCGACAAGCAGTGGATAAGGCTTTCGGGAGGCTTCGAGCTTCTTGACACCCCCGGCATACTCTGGCCCAAATTCGAGGACGAAAGGGTGGGCCGTCATCTTGCGTTCTGCGGCTCCATAAAGGACGAGATAACCGACATGACGGGTCTTGCGGTGGAGCTTACCGACTTTCTTATAAAGAATTACCCCGACGAGCTTTCCGCGCGCTACGCGATACCCGCGCAGGAGCATTGCGGGGCCGAGAAGTACGACGCGTTCGCCATGATCGGAAAAAAGCGAGGCTTTCTTCTCGGCGGCGGAGATATAGACGAGGAGCGCACCGCAAAAATGCTTCTTGACGAGTTCCGCGGGGCAAAGATAGGAAAGATATCACTTGAGAAGCCGGGTGAAGTGCTGTGAGCCGCGAAAAATACGACATGACCGCATTCGAGCGCGAGGCGAGGGCGGCGGGCTATAACGTCATCGCCGGCACCGACGAGGCGGGGCGCGGCCCCCTTGCGGGCCCCGTGGTGGCGGCGGCCGTGATATTGCCGCCCGAGCCCATAGAGGGCATAGACGATTCAAAAAAGCTCTCCGAAAAGAAGCGCGAGGCGCTCTACGATGTTATCATGGAGCGCGCCGAAGCCGTTGGCGTAGGCTTTGCCGACGCGGGAGAGATAGACGAGATAAACATACTGAACGCCGCCATGATATCAATGGCGCGGGCCGTGGAGAACATGGCCGTAAAGCCCGATTTCGTACTTATAGACGGAAACACATCCCGCTTTATGGACATACCCCACAGGTGCATAGTAAAGGGAGACCAGAAGAGCGCATCCGTTGCGGCGGCGTCCATAATCGCCAAGGTGACGAGGGACCGCATTATGAAGGAGTACGACGAAAAGTACCCCGAATACAACTTCGGTAAGCATAAGGGCTATCCCACGCAGGAGCACATGGAGCTTGTAAAAAAATACGGCCCCTGCGAGATACACAGAAAAACTTTTCTTAAAAAGATATTACCTTAAAAGAGGTGTTACGAATTGGACGATATTAAACGCGGAAGACACGGCGAGGAGCTGGCCGTAAAATACTTATACGACCAGGGCTACGACGTTATAACTGTAAACTACCGCACCCGTGAGGGCGAGATAGACATAATCGCGAACGACGACACATATCTTTGCTTCGTCGAGGTGAAAACGCGCATAGGAACGCCCTTCGGCACTCCGGCCGAGGCCGTTACCACTGAGAAGCAGAAGCGTCTTATCAAGGCCGCGAAGCGGTTCATATACGACAACAAGCCTCCGCTTCAGCCCCGCTTCGACGTTATAGAGCTGTTCGCCGACAGAGAGAGGGGCGACTCCACGCGCTGGCAGATCACCCATATAAAGAACGCATTCGGGGAGACGGAAGAATGATACGCTATTTCGACGCGCATTGCGACACCGTAACGCGCACCGCCGACGCAGGCCTTTCCATGTATGAGAACGATATGCACATCTCGTTTTCAAAGCTTCGGCGCTTTAAGAATTACGCAGGCATCTTCGCCGTATGGCAGGACGACACGAAAACGCCCGAAGAGGCTTACGAAGGCTTTTTTAAGTATTACGACTACTTCGTGGGCGAAACAAAAAAGTATAAGGACATTGTGACCTTCTGCAAAAGCCGCGCCGATTACGAGGCGGCGGTAAAAGCGGGAAAGATTGCGGCCATTTTATCGATTGAGGGCGGTCTTCCCTTAAACGGCGACACAGGCAATCTCGATAAATTCCATGAGATGGGCGTGCGCCTTATGACGCTAACCTGGAACCGATACAACGGCATAGCCGACGGCATAACCGAAGAGACGGGGCGCGGGCTTACGGATTTCGGACGAAGGGTAGTCGAGCGCATGGGTAAGCTCAATATGCTCATAGACGTGTCCCACCTGTCCGTTCGCGGATTTTTCGATGTGATGGAGGCGCATAAGGGGATAGTCGTTGCGTCCCACTCGAACTCCATCGCGGAATGCTCCCACAGGCGCAACCTTACCGACGAGCAGTTCGGGCTCCTCAAAGCCTCCGGCGGCGGCTGCGGCATAAACCTTTACGCCGACTTCATAAGCGACCGCACTACGGCCCATATATCGGACGTTGTGCGCCATATAGAGCACTTTATGGCTCTCGGCGGCGAGGACAGCCTCTTTATCGGGGCCGACTTCGACGGCATCGAGCGCACAGTGAAAGGCCTTGAGGACGTTGTTCACATAGAGAACCTTTACGAGGAGCTTTTAAAGCTCAACTACAAAGAAAAGACAGTTAAAAAGCTGTTTTACGACAATCTTGAAAGAATAATGCTTACCGTGCTTTAAGGCGCGGGGAATTTCAAATAAACTTATCGGAGGTCAGAAATGAAATATATAAGCACGCGCGACACATCGATAAGCTTTACGGGCGCGGAGGCGATGAAGCAGGGCCTTTCAAAGGAGGGCGGGCTCTTCGTTCCCGAAAGCATAGTGCCGTTTGAAAAAGGCGAGCTTTTCGCCCTTGCAGGCAAGCCCTACCGCGAAGCGGCATACGCCGTAATGAAAAAATATCTCACCGATTTCACGAAGGAGGAGCTTTTCGACTGCATCGACTCCGCGTACAGCGAGAAGCGCTGGGAAGAGAAGGAGATAACGCCTCTCGTCGGCCTTTCCGACAGCGCGTATATCCTTGAGCTTTTCCACGGCCCCACCTGCGCGTTCAAGGACGTGGCGCTTCAGATACTGCCCAAGTTCCTTACATATTCCATAAAGAAAACGGGCGAGGACAAGACGGTCGTTATCCTTGTAGCCACCTCCGGCGACACGGGAAAGGCCGCGCTTGAGGGCTTTGCCGACGTTGAGGGCACCCGCATCGCCGTGTTCTACCCCGACGACGGCGTAAGCGATATGCAGAAGCTTCAGATGGTGACCCAGAGCGGCGGCAACGTAAACGTGGGCGCCGTAATAGGCAACTTCGACGACGCGCAGAACGGCGTAAAGAAGATATTCACCGACAAGGCCTTCGCGGAAAGAATAGCCGAGCGCGGCTTCATGCTCTCCTCCGCGAACTCCATAAACTGGGGCAGACTGCTTCCTCAGATAGTATATTACGTATACGCGTACGCCCGCCTTATATCAATGGGCAGAATAAAAGAGGGCGAGGGCATAAACATCTGCGTGCCCACGGGCAACTTCGGAAACATTCTCGCGGCATACTACGCCATGAAGATGGGCGTGCCGGTCAAACGTCTCATATGCGCTTCCAACGAAAACAACGTGCTGACCGACTTTATAAACACCGGCATATACGATAAGAACCGCACGTTCCACACCACCATTTCGCCTTCGATGGACATACTCATCTCCTCGAACCTGGAGCGCCTGCTTTTCGATATTTCCGGCGGCGATGAAAAGCTCATCTCCTCCTACATGAAGGCGCTCTCCGAGAGCGGCAGATACGAAGTGACCGACGGTATGAAGAAAAAGATTTCCGAAATATTCTGTGCGGGCTTTACCGACGACGCAGGCACAAAGGCCACGATAAACCGCGTATTTTCCGAAAAAGGCTACCTCTGCGACACCCACACCGGCGTTGCAGTAACGGTTTACGAGGAATACGTAAAGAAAACGGGCGACACGACTCCCGCGGTCATCGCCTCCACCGCAAGCCCCTACAAGTTCGCAAAGAGCGTGCTTGAGGCGCTGAAGGTCGATATATCCGGGAAAAACGACTTCGAGCTTCTCGACGAGCTGTCTAAAAAGAGCGGCGTAAGAGTGCCCGACGCGCTGGGTCTTTTAAAGACGAAGCCCGTAAGATTTACGGCGAAAATCAAGAAGGAAGATATGGAGTCTTTCGTGGACGGATATCTTAAATAATATGTATGCGGGACGCGCGTCCCGCGTGGATTTCAGCCCTTTTTAAAGGTGGCGCAGATGGTGTCGGCCTTGGCCTTTGCCGAATGAGGCCCCACGTCTATGCTGCCCGCACAGCAGCAGTTCGACTCAGAGCAGTTGTAGGCGCAGTTGTCCACCGTGCAGGTGATGCCCTCGATAACATCTTTGTTTACGTTTACGTTTTTCACGGATGTTTCACCTCCGGGGCTATTATCGGCAGGCATCACGGAAAATATGCACGGGGACACAAGCAAAAGAAATTTATCTGGCAGGTGATGGAATGGCGATATTTGCGATTGGGGACACTCATCTCTCCTTCGGTACAGACAAGCCGATGGACGTATTCGGCGGCCGCTGGAACGATTATGCAAGAAAGCTTAAAGAGAATTGGGAAAGGGAAGTCGGAGAAAACGACAGCGTAATAATAGTGGGCGACGTTTCGTGGGCCATGAATTACGACGAGCTTAAAGCCGACTTTGAGTTTCTCGATGCGCTGCCCGGCAAAAAGTACATAGTGAAGGGAAATCACGACTTCTGGTTCGATACAATGAAAAAGAACCGTGAATTTACCGAGCGGTGCGGCTTTTCCACGATAGATTTCATAAATCACAGCTGCGTCGTAATAGAAGATACCGCCGTATGCGGCACGAGAGGTTGGTTCGCCCCCGAACAGCAGAATACGCCTCACGATCAGAAGATATTCGCCCGCGAGCTGTCGCGCCTTCGCGCCGCGCTTACCGATGCAAAAGCAACGGGAAAGACGGACATAGTTGCGGCCATACATTATCCGCCTCTTTACCGCACATACGAATGCCCCGACATAATGAATATGCTTACGGAGTACGGCGTTTCCACCTGCGTATACGGGCATATCCATTCCAGCGCGGTAAAAAATTCGATAGAAGGCGAGTTTTTCGGTGTGGAGTACCTTTTAGTCTCCGCGGACACCATGGATTTTGTGCCGAAAAGGATAAGATAGCGCCGAATTTGTTAAATAAATAATAATAATGGGAAAGAACATTTGACAACGCAGAGCAAATGTATTATATTTAGATAATGCAGGTAAAGTCAATTTGAGGAAGGATGTATTAAAATGACACTTAATAAAGTGGAGAGAAACGGCAACACCGTTGAAATGGAATTTGCGATTGACCGCGCAGAATTTGACAAAGCGATAGAGAAGTCTTACCGCAAGAACGTGGGCAAGATTTATGTGCCCGGTTTCAGAAAGGGCAAGGCTCCCCGCAGAATGATCGAGAAAATGTACGGCGAAGGCGTGTTCTATGAGGATGCGATAAACTTCGTTTATCCCGACATGTACGACGATGCCGTTAAGGAAGCGAAGATAGAGCCCGTTGACCAGCCCGAGGCTGACATAGTTGACGTGGGCGAGGCAGGCCTCGTTATGAAGGCTACCGTTACCGTTAAGCCCGAAGTAAAAATCGGCGACTACAAGGGTTTAAAACTCAACCGCGCTGTGTATACTGTTACCGACGAAGAGGTAGACGAGGAAGTAAAGAAGCTTGCAGAGCAGAACGCGCGTCTCGTTACCGTTGAGGACAGAGGCATAAAGAAGGGCGACACCGCCGTTATCGATTTTGAAGGCTTTATCGACGGCAAGTCGTTCGCAGGCGGCGCCGCAAAGAGCTTCTCTCTTGAGATAGGCTCCGATATGTTCATCCCCGGCTTTGAGGATCAGATGATCGACCATAAGTCCGGCGAGGAATTCGATGTTCCCGTGACCTTCCCCGAAGACTACCACATGAAGGACTTCGCAGGCAAGGAAGCCATATTCAAGGTAAAGATAAACGAAATCAAGGAAAAGATAGTTCCCGAAATAGACGATGACTTCGCACAGGAAGTAAGCGAGCACGACACCATCGCGGAAGTACGCGAGGAGCTCAAGGAAAAGATGCTTGAGATGCGCGTAAGAACGGCGAACGACATGCTCGAGGGCGAGATTATTTCCCACCTTGTTGACACGCTCGAGGCTGATATCCCCAGCGTTATGATCGCAAACGAGGTACAGCAGGTGCAGAAGGAGCAGGAGCAGCAGTTCATGGAGCAGGGCATGACCATGGATCAGTATTTCCAGATGACCGGTCAGGACCCCCAGGAATTCGTTAAGCTGATGATGGATCAGGCAGAGCGAAGAGTGAAGAGCAGACTTGCCCTTGAAAAGGTTGCCGAGATAGAGAACATAGAAGTATCCGACGCGGACCTCGATATGGAGATAAACCGTATCGCCGAGCGCTTCGAGATGGATCCCGAGCAGATAAGAAACATTGTACCGCTTGACACCGTAAGAGAAGACTTAAAGACTCACCTTGCAGTTGAACATATAAAGGGTCTTGCCGAGATAACCGAGATATCCGGCGAGGAATACGAAAAGATGAAGCAGGAGGAGTTCGAGGCAAAGCAGGCCGAGGAAGCCATGAAGAAGGCTGCCGAGGAGCTTAAGGAGAAGGAAGAAACGGCGAAGGAGCCCGAGATAATCAAGGTTACCGCCGATGACGAAACGCCCTCCGAGGAGAACAAGTAATCAGACTTGCTTAATTTGACCCCGATTTATCTGAGGATCAAAAGCGGCAGCGGTTGACGCTGCCGCTTTTTGAAAATTCTATTAAAGGGTGATATTTTCACCAGAGAAAGGAGTGCATGAAGAATGCCTACAATGCCATATGTTGTTGAACAGACGCCGGGCGGCGGCGAGCGCGGATACGATATTTTTTCCAGACTTTTAAACGACAGGATCATATTCCTTTCGGAAGACGTAAACGATACCACCGCAAGCCTTATAGTCGCACAGCTTCTTTATCTTGAAGCGCAGGATCCCGATGCGGACATAAAGTTCTATATTAACAGCCCCGGCGGCTCCGTAACTGCCGGCTTTGCGATTTACGATACGATGCAGTATATAAAGTGCGACGTATCGACGATATGCATAGGAATGGCGGCCTCCATGGGCGCGTTCCTCCTTGCCGCAGGTACGAAGGGCAAGCGTTTTGCGCTTCCCAACAGCGAGATAATGATACACCAGCCTCTGGGCGGCGCGAGAGGTCAGGCCTCCGACATAAAGATACATGCCCAGCAGATACTGAAGATCCGCGACAACTTAAACAAGATACTTTCGGAGCGCACGGGTCAGCCTCTTGAAAAGATAGAGAACGACACCGACCGCGACAACTTCATGTCCGCCGAGGAAGCATTGAAGTACGGACTTATCGACAAAATTATCGAAAGACAGCAGTAATTCTATGTGGTTCGGGATGCGAGTCATCCCGAACCGTTTGTCTTGACGAAGGGAGACCCGAATGGATAAGTTTTATAAAGACAGCGAGAAGAGATGCTCCTTCTGCGAAAAGTCGCAGCGCGAGGTGCGTCATCTTATAGAGGGACCCCATGGCTATATCTGCGACGAGTGCGTAGAGCTTTGCAGCGCCATAATAAAAAACGACTACCATACGCCCCGCCGTCCGGCGGGCATGGGAAGCGCGGGCGAGATGTTCGCTCCCGCGTCCGCGCGCCTCAAGCCGAAGCAGATAAGGGCGCAGCTTGACGATTACGTAATAGGCCAGGACGACGCGAAGGTTGCGCTGGCGGTGGCCGTATACAATCACTACAAGCGCTCCGTCTACAACAGCGAGCACGGCGGCGACACCGACATACAAAAGAGCAATATTCTGCTCATAGGCCCCACGGGCAGCGGCAAGACCTACCTTGCCCAGACGCTGGCGCGCGTTCTCAACATCCCCTTTGCCATAGCCGACGCAACGACCCTCACACAGGCGGGCTATGTGGGCGAGGACGTGGAGAATATCCTTTTAAAGCTCATACAGGCGGCCGATTTTGACATAGAGCGCGCCGAGCACGGCATAATATATATAGACGAGATAGACAAGATATCAAGAAAGAGCGAGAACGTGTCCATAACCCGAGACGTATCGGGAGAGGGCGTTCAGCAGGCGCTTTTAAAGATACTTGAGGGCACAGTGGCCAATGTGCCTCCTCAGGGCGGGCGAAAGCATCCCCAGCAGGAGTTCATTCAGATTGACACGACAAACATCCTCTTTATCTGCGGCGGCGCGTTCGGCGGCCTTGAGTCGATAATAAAGAAGCGCATCGGCAAAAGCCAGATGGGCTTCGGCGCCGACATAAAGAGCAAGGTGACGACGAATACTTACGACGCCTTAAAGCAGGTTACGACGAAGGACCTTATGCGCTACGGTCTTATTTCCGAGATAATCGGCCGTCTTCCCGTGCGCGTCGTACTGCGCGACCTTGACCGCGAGGCGCTTATAAGCATCCTCACCGAGCCCAAGAACGCGCTTACGAAGCAGTATAAGCAGCTTTTTGAAGTGGACGGAGTTGAGCTTAAATTCGAGCAGGACGCGCTGGAAGCCGTGGCCGACATGGCGCTTGAACGCGGCCTCGGCGCGAGAGGCCTTCGCTCCATACTTGAGGAGTCCATGATGGGACTCATGTATGAGATACCGTCACAGCCCGAGGTGGAGACCCTCACCATAACGAAGGATTTCATAGAGGGCAAGGGCGAGGCGCAAATAACGAAACGCGACACCGCCAAGGCAAAGCCCAAAGCGAAACCGAGAAAAAAAGCCGAGCCGAAGAAGGACACGGCGTCATAATAAAAAAGCTTCTTCCGATTTGACGGAAGAAGCTTTTTTGCAGTATATAAGACATTTTTAAAGCGCGGTTTGCACATATTCCCGCGTTAATCCCTCCCGCGGTGCTTACAAAGAAACCGCAGCATCCTTTCCTTTATGTCGGGCGCGGTATCGTATACCGCGTGACCGAAGCCGTCGTATATGTACTGCTCATAGTCGGGACGATTTTGCATGAGCCGCACCATATTCTCAGCTGCGGCGGGGCCCAGCACGCGGTCCTGTTTGTCCGCCATGAAAAGCACGGGGCATTTTATCCTGTCAAGCTTATCTGACACGTCAAAGCCCTTCATTCCCTGTGAAACGGAGATAAAGCTTTTAAGCTCATCCGCCGTTACGGTGGCGGCGGCGTCAGTCAAGGCTCTGCGCACCTGCCCGAACACAGTTTTGGGATATATCGCCTCACCGAAGGCAAGATACAAAGCCTCGGCGTCGCCCGCCTTCGCAAGATTTATCCAGCCCTCGACGGTATGGAACAAATCATCGGTCACGGCCGCCGCCGTGGACG
>JAEEGL014258996.1_pt1 | contig 12663 bp, 12 predicted proteins | sample 9134231 | NCBI WGS metagenome assembly JAEEGL01 (sample SAMN16246548, study PRJNA631951) | gut metagenome | biome: gut microbiome; feature: rumen; material: fiber-attached | host: Bos | place: Iran: Karaj | collected 2018-10
ATTCTGAAAATGCCAAAATCATCAATCGAGAATAAATGTGCGAAAATGTGCAAGATGAGACCTATGATAAGATATAGTGCAACGAGACCAAGAAAAAGACGTAAGTAGAGTTTCTTTTCCGTGCGCCAATAATAGCGGATGAGTTGCCAAATTCGATTGAATGATAAGTTTTTCATGATTCATTTGTTTTGTTGGTTATTTGGATAGTTCCGTTTTGTACGGCATTATATAGTAGCTCAAGGTTGATGGGTGTTTCTTCTTCATCTTGTTGGCGAATGGAGATGGTAGCATATCCTTGGGCGGTTCGCTCAGAGTATAGATGGCTTGAGGATGGAGTAGGGGATTGTGGCTCGTAGGTGAAGGAGTATTGTTTGGTTAGATTCGGCAATGCCGAATCACACAAGACGGAAGAAGAATCGCTTGGCTTATGGTTGCCGATGATGATGACGTGATCGAGCAGTTGCTCTACGTCGTGTACTTGATGAGTGGAGATGATGATAGTCTTTTCATCGTTCATGTTTGTGGCAATCACTTTGCGAAATTGTTTCTTCGCTTGGATGTCAAGTCCGTTAGTAGGTTCGTCCATTAATAAGTATTTCGTTCCACATGCCAACGCGAAAGCCATCAGCACTTTCTTCTTCTGTCCCATGGAAAGGCGATTGATGTGCAAGTCGCTTGGTAATTGAAATTCATCGAGACAACGTTGGAGAATGTCGTCGGAGAAATGAGGATAGAATGGACGAAATGTTTCCACATACTCATGAAGTGTCATTTCTGGCAATTCAAATTCCTCTGGTACGATGAAAAATTCCTTCAAAATGGCGTGTTCGCGCTTGGCAACGTCTCTTCCGTCAATTTCCACCATACCCTTTCTTACCTGTAGCAATCCCATACATATATATAATAAGGTGGTCTTGCCCGTTCCGTTAGGACCTAATATGCCATAAATACGACCAGGTTGAAAAGACAAATTGAAATCTTTAAAGATTGTCTTTTCACTTCCTGCATAGCTAAATGTAATGTTTGAAAACTGTATCATAATCTATTATTTGGTGTCTTAGTATCTTAGGACACCGCAAAAATAGTTTTTATTTTTATCATCACCAAAGATAATCTTTTCTTTTAGCGTTTATTAAGATATTGGGTGTTTTTAAGTAAATAAAGATTCTATAAGATACCCTAAATGTTAAATATTGTTTTGCAAGTGAATTATTATAGGTATTTATTTGGTTTATAAAATAAACTTCTTTATCTTTGCGATGTAGTTCGAACATACGAAGGCTAAAATCTGCACTTTCTGCAGGAGTGTAGACGAGGTCAGAGAGAAGAAAAGGAAACGAAAAACATTATCATTAAAGAAAGGAATGTAATCATGGAAGAAAAGAACAATATGACTGCAGAGCGCAGTTTGGAAATCATTACGGAGCAAATAGAGCGTAGCCGACAAATGGTGGCTAAAAAAACAGGGCAGTCGCTCTATATAGCTGGACTTTGTATTATAGGGCTCGCCTTGATAATTGGTATTTGCATTCTTCTTACGAACAATATGGCGTACTATCTGTTGTATATTTTATCGCCAATTGTCATCTACGGCGTTGACCGATATGTAAATAGAAATAAGCCTAAAGTTCCAGATAGCTTTGTTAGCAACATGGTTGACAAGACATGGCAGACATTCGGAATATTCGCGGTTTTATTCTTCGTGTTTGTTAATCTATACGACCTCTTGATGAGCCATATGGAAAGTCCAGAAGTATATGCACGTCTGGTGATTCACCCCTTCCGTATCATACTTCTGCTATTTGGTATGGCGATTACCATTAATGGTTATATTCTCAAGAGCCGTTGGATGGTGGTATGTGGTATTATCGGTGGAATAGGTGGTTTCGCTTGGGAATCTTTCTATGTAACGCAAACATTGGTGGGATGGTTAGGCAACTACACAAATAGCAATTATTGTGGGATAGTATTCGGTTTGATTCCTGGGTTTATTATCGCCTTGTTTGCCTTTATTGGCATGATGCTCCCAGGTATGATGCTTAAAAGAAAGAGCCTATGATGTTTCAACCGTTAAATCCCTTGTTGCACTCTGAGTTGCGACTTGCCATTATGTCGTTGCTAATCAGTACTGATGAAGCGGAGTTTCCGTATATCAAGGAACAAACTGGAGCAACGGCGGGAAACCTAAGCGTGCAACTTGACAAACTATCCGCCGCGGGTTACATTGAAGTGGAAAAGACATTCAAGGGAAAGAAACCTTGCACTATTTGTCGCATTACACCTAAGGGAATCAAGGCTTTCGAAATCTATATAGATGCTTTGAAAAGTTATCTTAATATTTATAAAACGGGAAAGGCTGATTGAAAAATCAGCCTCTTTTTCACAAATCCACCCCAGATAATTGTACAATTCGCGGTTTTATTTATACCTTTGCAAATGAAGAGCGTATCATGTGCTCATATATAATTAAAAAGGAAAGATAATGAAAGTAGACCGCGTGATTTTATTGGTTTTGTTCATGTTGATGACAATTCCCGTTGAAGTTTTTTCAGCCAAAGAGAAAGTGGCATATCCTGGTGGCAAGCATAGTCTTGTTCGTGTGATGCTTGTCGACAAGAAAGGCACTCCCTATCGATTGTCTAAGCCAGAGAAATTTTTAAGTTCTCAATCCATTGAACGACGTAAAAGGCAAGGCATTTCCATTGATTCCACCGATTTGCCCATTACTCCTGCATATCTCGAAACTATTCGTAAGCAAGGTTTGGAAATCGTTTGCATGAGCAAATGGAATAATAGCGTGTTGGTTAAATGCGTCTCTGACAACGATATAGAACAACTTAAACAACTCCCATTCGTGCGGAATGCGAAGAAAATCTTCAATGCACCCGACTCTTTTGTGATTCCCAAGAGAAACGAGATGAAGGAAGTGGAGTATAAGGAAGATTCCATTGAAAACAAGGAACATGGTGTAGCTCATCAACAGATAGAAATCATGAATGGCATAAAGTTGCACGATGCAGGTTTCAAAGGCAAGGGAAAGTTGATTGCCATATTAGATGGCGGCTTCATGAACGTAGATTGCATTCCCGCTTTCAAAAACGTTCAAATCGTCGGAACGAAAGATTTTGCAATGCCTCGTTCGTCTAACGTTTACTCAGAGTTAGATCATGGAACAATGGTGTTGTCTACGATGGCAACCAATATGCCGAATATTTACATCGGAACGGCTCCAGAGGCTTCCTATTTATTGATTCGAACCGAGACAGGCGCAACGGAGAGCATGGCTGAAGAGGATTATTGGGCGGCTGGAGTGGAATATGCGGATTCCGTAGGAGCAGACATTATCAACTCGTCGTTGGGTTATACTACGTTCGACGATAAGAAGACAAGTCATGTATATGCGGATTTAGATGGTAAGACGGCGTTGATTTCTCGTACGGCTTCGATGTTGGCTGGCAAGGGAATCATCTTGGTTAATAGTGCGGGAAACTCTGGCAACGGTACATGGAAGAAAATCGGCGTTCCAGCAGATGCTTACGACATCTTATCCGTAGGAGCCGTAACGAAAAACAAGGTAAATACCGTGTTTAGTTCTGTTGGTCCATCTGCCGACGGAAGAGTTAAACCCGATGTCATGGCTTGTGGTAATGCTTGTTCCGTCATTCGTGGCGATGGTAAATTGGGTAAGGCCAACGGAACATCGTTTGCATCGCCATTGACATGTGGAATGGTGGCTTGTCTATGGCAAGCACTTCCCGATAAGACAGCATTGGAAATCATGGATATCGTGCGCCGTTCTGCCCATCAATACAATGTTCCCGACAACATTTTCGGATACGGCATTCCCGATTTTTGGAAAGCTTACCAAGGTGAATGATGGCGTTTCGGGAAGATAATCATAGTCGTTCATCGTTGACTTTGTACGAGTTGAACCAGTTGGTACGCGAGACGTTGCAACTGGAAATGCCTGATGAATATTGGGTAAAGGCGGAATTGTCGGAAGCTCGTGAAGTGCGCGGACATTGCTATATGGAACTGATACAAAAGGATTTGTTCAACAACACACCTATTGCGCGTGCCTCGGCGAAGTGTTGGAAAAACACATGGATGAAAATAGGACCGAAGTTTGAATACATTACAGGTCAAACCATACATGCAGGAATGCAGGTGTTGCTCAAGGTTCATGCAGACTTTCACGAGGCGTATGGTTTTTCATGGATTGTAACGGATATTGACCCCACTTTCACGTTGGGAGACATGGCTAAAAAACGACAGGAAATCATTCGGCAATTGAAGGAAGAAGGTGTATACGACTTACAGAAGGAGTTGGAAATTCCCATGTTTGCCCAGCGCATAGCCGTGATTTCAAGCGAGAACGCCGCGGGATATGGTGACTTCTGCAATCAGTTGGAACACAACGATTACGAGTTCAAGTTTTACGTGCGCCTATTTCCCGCTATCATGCAGGGAGAACAAGTAGAGCAAAGTATTATCTCTGCCCTGAACGAGATTAATGAATTGGCAGACGATTTCGATGTGGTCGTGATTATCAGAGGTGGTGGAGCGACGGCCGATTTATCGGGTTTCGATACGTTAAACTTAGCCGAGAATGTTGCCAATTTCCCGTTGCCAATCATTACTGGTATCGGACATGAGCGCGATGAGAGTGTTCTCGACATGATATCCCATACTCGCGTGAAGACTCCCACGGCTGCTGCCGGTTTCTTGATAGACCATTTGTCGCACGTATACGATAGGATTGAGGATTGCCGAACCAGCATATCCCATTGGGTGAGCAGGCGAATGGAAGTGGAAAAGATACGGTTGGATAAGTTGGCTGAAAAGATTCCCATGCTCTTTTCGTTGGTTAAGTCAAGGCAAGAAATGCATCTACAACAATGCAACAATCGCTTGGTTTTTGCGATAAGGGAAATACTCACCAAACAAACATATCGTTTAGGCCAGCTAAACGATATGTTTACGCCCCTTAAAGAGCATGTTTTCAACCGCGAAAGATATCGTTTGGATTTATTGTCTCATCGCATTGAGGCATTAGACCCTAAATTATTGCTCAAACGAGGATATAGTATCACGTTGCACAAAGGCAAGTCAGTGCGCAATCCAGCGGATTTATCCGATGGAGATGAAATAGAAACAAGATTGGAGAAAGGGATTTTGAAGTCGGTTGTGATAAAAAGAGAATGATTACTCACTCTCCCTACCAACCCTACTTTCCCTACCAAACCTACCCTCCCTATAAAAAAAACAATTATGAAACAAGAAATCAAATACGAAGAAGCCGTCAGCCAGTTAGAAGACATCGTACGAAAGATGGAAAACAACGAACTGGATATTGACCAGTTGGGTGAGCAATTGAAGAAAGCCCAGATGTTGCTCAAGTTATGCAAAGACCGTTTGACAAAAACCGACGAGGAAATCAAAAAGATACTCGAGAGCAACAAATGACGTGCTTTTTGACAAATTTAGTGCTAAAATATTGCAAATGAGCATATTTATTTGTACTTTTGCGCCTAAATTTTAATAGGTTAGATTAATATTATTAATATGAAAAACTTAGATTGGGCAAACTTGTCATTTGGATACTTGCCAACAGACTACAATGTTCGTTGTTATTATCGTGACGGAAAATGGGGCGAAATAGAAATTTGCTCCGACGAGTACTTAAAACTACACATGGCAGCTACTTGCTTGCACTATGGTCAAGAGGCTTTCGAGGGATTGAAAGCTTATCGTTGTCCTGACGGTAAGGTGCGCGTTTTCCGTGTTGACGAGAATGCCGCTCGTTTGCAAAGTACATGTAGAGGTATCATGATGCCTGAAGTTCCTACGGAGTTGTTCACCGAGATGGTAAAGAAAGTGGTTCGCTTGAACCAAGAATACATTCCTACTTATGAGAGTGGTGCCACGCTTTACATTCGTCCGTTGTTGATTGGTACGAGTGCACAGGTGGGCGTTCATCCTTCGAAGGAATATTTGTTCATGATATTCGTTACGCCAGTAGGACCATATTTCAAGGGTGGATTTGCTACAAATCCTTACGTTATCATTCGTGATTACGACCGTTCTGCTCCTCTTGGTACAGGTAAGTATAAGGTTGGCGGCAACTATGCAGCATCTCTCTTTGCCAATAACCTCGCACATGAGAAAGGATATGCATGTGAGTTCTATCTGGACGCAAAGGAAAAGAAGTACATGGACGAATGCGGTGCTGCCAATTTCTTCGGTATCAAGAACAATACATACGTGACACCAGCTTCAACTTCCATCCTTCCAAGTATCACCAATAAGAGTTTGATGCAATTGGCAGAGGATTATGGAATGAAAGTAGAGCGCAGACAAATTCCTGAAGAGGAATTGGCAACGTTCGAGGAAGCAGGTGCATGTGGTACGGCTGCCGTGATTTCTCCTATATCATATATTGACGACCTTGATACGGGTGTTCGCTATACGTTTAGCAAGGATGGAAAACCAGGTCCAATATCTGCCAAGTTGTACAACCATCTTCGCGCTATCCAATATGGCGTAGAGGAAGACAAGCACGGTTGGACTACGGTTGTCATTGAATAAGAAAGCTGATGGTGGAAGTAAGAGTGGAAGATAATGCCTTGCGCCAAGCGGCAGAGCAAGGAATGGATGAGTTCGTTGGCGTATTCGTTGATGCGATAAACGATGCTATTGGCGGAGAACTGACCGCTGAAAGCATGGCTCAATTGAATAGTGACCAGATTACTTTGTTGGGTTATCAAATCTTACGAGATGAGGTGATGGACGGAGGATTCGTGCAACTCATACATAATGGATATGGTCCATTCTTCTTCCGCAATCCTTTTGCGAAGGTCATGCGTGCATGGGGACTTCGCGACTTATATAAACTGATAAGCAAGGCTCATAAACTCTACGGCAAATATCGTGAAGAGATAGAGGCAGAGTGCACCGATGAAGAATTCATGGCATTGTTTGAGCGTTTCGGCGCATTCGATGACTGTGATGATGAATTCGTGGAGAACGAGGAAGAGTGGACGCAAATGATTGCAAACTATATCGATGAGCACATCGAACGATTCGCTACCATCGTGTAAGCATTGTTCGATGGCTCACGATTACCTCGTTGAGACCTTGTAAGTCAAGTATTTATTATTAATCACATAAAAGTGAATAAAGACGAGTTAGAACTCAGGAAAAAGAGTCCGATTCAAATCAAGAACAAGAAAGCCTCGTTTGAGTATTTCTTTGTTGAAACGTTCACGGCGGGCATTGTGCTCACGGGAACGGAAATAAAGTCTATTCGCGCGGGAAAGGCTTCGCTCGTGGATACATATTGCTATATTGTCAATGGTGAGATATGGGTTAAGGGCATGAATATATCTCCGTATTTCTACGGGTCGTATGCTAACCACGAGGCAAAGCGCGATAGGAAATTGCTACTTACGAAACGTGAGATTCATAAGTTGCAGGAAGCCGACAAACAACCAGGTTTCACGATTGTGCCTATATTGGTTTTCATTGATGACCATGGTAGGGCAAAGGTGGACATAGCATTGTGTAAGGGAAAGAAAGAATACGATAAGCGTCAAACATTGAAGGATAAGGAAGATAGGCGAGAGATGGATAGAGCCATCAAACATTATTAGAATGAGCATTCGGCAATTAGCAAATGAAAAGATATTAATCCTCGATGGAGCCATGGGAACGATGATTCAGGGATACAATCTCTCTGAGTCGGATTTCTGGACGGATTCCATTCGCGAATCGATGCCGTCGGTGAAGCGTTCTTCTTTGCAGATGCAAGGAAACAATGACGTGCTGAACTTGTCAAGACCCGACGTGATTCTCGACATTCACAGGAAGTATTTGCGAGCTGGTGCTGACTTGATAGAAACGAATACCTTTTCCGCACAACGCATTTCCCAAGCTGATTATCATTTGGAAAACGAGGCGCGAATCATTGCTTTGGAAGGGGCAAGATTGGCGCGACAAGCCGTTGAGGAGTTTTCAACGGTGGATAAACCTCGTTTCGTGTTGGGCTCTGTAGGACCTACCAACAAGACTTGTTCGATGAGTCCTGATGTAAGTAATCCCGCCAAACACGACTTGACGTATGATATGCTCTATGATGCGTATTTCGAACAGATGGACGCTTTAATCGAGGGAGGCGTTGATGCCTTCTTGATAGAAACTATCTTTGATACGTTGAATGCAAAGGTTGCCATTGACGCCGCCATTCATGCCATGAAGAGCAGGGAGGTTGATTTGCCCATCATGTTGAGTGTAACGGTGAGCGATTTGGCTGGTCGTACGTTGAGTGGACAGACCCTTGATGCGTTTTTGGCAAGTATTAGCACTTATCCTATTTTCTCCGTGGGCTTGAATTGTTCGTTTGGAGCCCAACAGATGAAACCTTATCTAAGAGAACTATCACAGAAAGCTCCTTATTATATATCTGCTTATCCCAATGCGGGCTTGCCTAATTCGTTGGGATTATATGATGAAACGGCTGAAAGCATGTCACCGAAAATTCAAGAGTTTATCGATGAAGGATTGGTGAATATTCTTGGCGGATGTTGCGGTACTACGGATGAGTTTATCCGTAATTACGCGAAGATGGCTGAAGGTAAACGTCCGCATCGTCCACAACCTTTCTCAAAAACCATGTTGCTCTCTGGTTTGGAACAACTGAACGTTACGGATGAAGTAAACTTCGTCAACGTTGGCGAACGATGCAATGTGGCTGGTTCAAGGAAGTTCTTGAGATTGATTAAGGAGAAGAACTACGATGAGGCTATGTCGATTGCTCGTAAGCAAGTGGAAGATGGCGCATTGGTCATCGATATTAACATGGATGATGGTTTGCTTGACGCTAAGGCGGAGATGGTGAATTTCCTCAACATGATTGCTGCTGAACCCGACATTGCAAAGGTTCCCGTGATGATAGACTCGTCAAAATGGGACGTGATAGTTGAAGGACTGAAGTGCGTACAAGGTAAATGCATCGTCAATTCCATCTCATTGAAAGAGGGAGAAGATGTGTTTGTTCAACATGCAGAGGACGTAAAGCGATACGGAGCGGCCGTTGTCGTGATGTGCTTCGATGAAATTGGTCAAGCAACTACGTTTGAAAGACGAATTGAAATAGCCGAACGCGCTTATAGAATATTAACCGAACGGGTGGGTATGAATCCTTTGGATATTATATTCGACCCGAATGTGCTTGCCATTGCTACAGGAATGGAAGAGCACGATAATTATGCACTCGACTTTATCCGCGCTACAGGTTGGATTAAACAACATCTTCCTGGTGCTCATGTGAGTGGGGGAGTGAGCAACTTATCGTTCTCGTTTAGGGGAAACAATTACATTCGTGAGGCTATGCATTCCGTTTTCCTTTATCATGCTATTCAACAAGGAATGGATTTCGGAATCGTAAACCCCGCAACGAAGGTTACTTATTCCGACATTCCGCAAGAGGAATTGAGGGTAATAGAGGATGTCGTTCTTAATAGAAGGCATGGTGCTGCCGAAGAACTCATTGAGTTGGCGAATCGATTGTTGGCGGAAAAGGAATCTAAGAATGACAAGGATTCCAAGAACGTTAGTCAACCGCAACAAGAGGCTTGGCGAAACGATGATGTAGACCATCGCTTGAGTTATGCTTTGCGAAAGGGAATCGGTGATTATCTTGAGACCGACATCAACGAAGCCTTGCAGAAATATCCCAAAGCCGTGAGCATTATAGAAGGTCCATTGATGAATGGCATGAATGAAGTAGGCGAGTTGTTCGGTGCAGGAAAGATGTTTCTTCCACAAGTGGTGAAAACGGCAAGGACGATGAAGCAAGCCGTAGCGATTCTACAACCATATATAGAAAAGGAAAAGCAAGACGGAAATGGAACCAAACGTGGTAAGGTGGTTCTTGCTACGGTGAAAGGCGACGTGCATGATATTGGAAAGAATATCGTTGGCGTGGTGATGGCTTGCAATAATTATGAGGTTATCGACTTAGGCGTGATGATTCCTGCAGAGCAAATCGTGAAGAAAGCGATTGAGGAAAAAGCCGACATGATAGGATTGAGTGGTTTGATAACTCCGTCGCTTGAAGAGATGGTCAACGTAGCCAAGGAAATGAAGGCTGCTGGATTGGATATTCCAATCATGATAGGAGGAGCAACCACCAGTCAAATGCATGTGGCATTAAAGATAGCTCCCGTTTATGGTGGCCCAGTCGTTTGGATGAAAGACGCTTCTCAAAATGCGTTGGCAGCTTCACGATTGCTTAACGCCAATGAGAAGGAAAAATATACGAGTGAGTTGAATGAGAAATATCAAGAGTTGCGCAATTCCTACGGCAAGGAACAGGAAAAGTTGATGTCGTTGGAAGAGGCACGAAAGAATAAGTTGGATTTATTTAGTTAACAATGATAAGATGTATTTTATTTGATTTGGGTGGTGTGGTGATAACCATTGACCAAGATCAAGCAGTTAAAAGGTTTAAGGAGATTGGATTGAAAGACGCTGAAAAAAGACTTGATCCCTATACGCAATCAGGCATTTTTGGCGACTTGGAAGCTGGTGCGATATCCGCTGAACAATTCAGAGTAGAATTGAGTAAGTTGGTTGGTCGTGAATTGACGTTTCAGGAATGTCGTTATGCATGGACGGGTTATTGCAAGGAGGTTCCGCAAAGAAACTTAGAGACCTTGTTGAAATTAAGAGAGCAAGGTTATCGCATCGTCTTGTTGTCGAATACCAATCCGTATATGATGGATTGGGCGTTGAGCAACGACTTTGATGGTGACGGTCATTCATTGAAGTACTATTTTGACGAACTCTATATGAGTTTTCAAGTGAAGTTGATGAAGCCCAACGACTTGTTTTATCGTCATGTCTTGCGTAAGGAAAAAATATTTCCACAAGAGTGTTTGTTTGTAGATGATGGTCCTCGCAACGTAGCAGCAGCCAGTCAGATGGGTATACAGACGTTTTGCCCGAAAAACGGAACGGATTGGACAAAAGAGATATATGAATATTTGAAATGAACACAGACAGACAGGAGTGTCTCTTGTCGTTTGTTGTAACAGACATAAAAGCATCAAACTTATGTTTAAGAAAAAAAGAAGATGGCATTGTCTGAAAGGACAACCGATTACTGAACTTGACAAACAAGTTATGTATTGGGAAAACAAGGGTAAGTTGGTTCCTACGCGTGACTTGATAAAGACGCCCGAACAAATTGAGGGTATCCGCAAAAGTGGCGTGATAAACACGGGTGTGCTGGATGAAGTGGCCAAGCAAATCCTTGCTGGTATGAGTACGTTGGAAATCGACCAGATATGTTATGATTATTGTACCTCTCATGGAGCGACACCGGCTTGTCTCAATTATGAGGGATTTCCAAAGAGTGTATGTACGAGTATTAACGAAGTAGTTTGTCACGGTATTCCTAAAGCGGAAGACGTATTGGAGGAAGGCGATATAATCAACGTGGACTTCACTACAATATTGGATGGTTATTATGCCGATGCTTCGCGTATGTTCATCATTGGCAAGACAACACCTGAGAAAGAACAATTGGTTCGTGTAGCCAAGGAATGTTTAGAGATAGGTGCGGAAGCGGCAAAGCCTTTCGGTTTTGTCGGTGACATCGGGCATGCTATTCAGAAACATGCAGACAAGTATCATTATGGTATCGTCCGTGATTTGTGTGGTCATGGAGTGGGTTTGAAATTCCATGAAGAACCTGATGTCATACATTATGGCGGTCATCGTGGTACAGGAATGCTCTTAGTGCCAGGTATGGTATTTACGATAGAACCCATGGTAAACATGGGTACATGGAAAGTGTTTATTGATGAGGATGATGAATATGGATGGGAGGTTATTTCCGAGGATGAACTACCCAGTGCGCAATGGGAACATACATTTTTGATGACCGAACATGGTGTTGAAATTCTCACGTACTGATAACATGGAAGATATTTATATATTAGGTATAGAGAGTAGTTGTGATGATACTTCGGCAGCCGTTTTACGCAATGGCGTTTTGCTGAGCAATGTTACCGCTTCGCAAGCCGTACATGAAGCATACGGTGGAGTGGTGCCCGAACTGGCTTCAAGGGCTCATCAACAGAATGTGGTTCCTGTTGTTGACCAAGCCATCAAGCGTGCTGGAATCGATAAACATCAATTATCGGCTATCGCTTTTACGCGAGGACCAGGCTTAATGGGTTCTTTGTTGGTTGGCGTTAGCTTTGCCAAGGGATTTGCTCGTGCTTTGGGAATCCCACTCATTGATGTTAACCACTTGCAAGGACATGTAATGGCACACTTCATTAAGGAATCTGATGATGACCAAAGTGCTCCTCCATTTCCCTTTCTTTGCTTGTTGGTTAGTGGCGGCAATTCCCAAATAGTAAAGGTAAATGCCTATAACGACATGCAAGTGTTAGGACAGACCATAGACGATGCTGCAGGGGAAGCCATTGACAAATGTTCTAAAGTCATGGGATTAGGATACCCAGGAGGTCCAATCATAGATAAATTGGCTCGCAAAGGCAATCCCAAGGCTTATCACTTTGCGGAACCACACATACCTGGCATGGATTATAGTTTCAGTGGATTGAAGACCTCTTTCTTATATAGTCTTCG
>JAEEGL015161252.1_pt1 | contig 12663 bp, 8 predicted proteins | sample 9134231 | NCBI WGS metagenome assembly JAEEGL01 (sample SAMN16246548, study PRJNA631951) | gut metagenome | biome: gut microbiome; feature: rumen; material: fiber-attached | host: Bos | place: Iran: Karaj | collected 2018-10
ACCATGCTCTGCCACCAGTATTGCTTGATATTGTTCTTGAGTTCTACACCATTCTGACCGTAGTCGTACACTGCGCCCAGTCCATCATAGATTTCACTTGAAGGGAATACGAATCCATATTCTTTGCAATGGGAAACTACCTTCTTGAAAACGTCTTCTTGTGCCATATTATTTATTAAAATGTGAATTTTGCGTGCAAAGATACGCAATTTTCCTCGAATTTATTTATCTTTGTCAGCGAAATATCCTCTGACTTTCATAAAATTAACGTACAATATGAAATCTTTTCAATTCATCAACAAAAGAGTTCCTTCAGACCTTTCCTCTTTCCGCAAACAGCAGTCTTTTTCTTTCATCCAGCTGTTTGCCTTTTTCCTCTGCACGCTTTTTTCGTTCCATTTTACTGTTGTTCGTTCGCAGACTGTGGTAGATGTGAAAAACCGCTTGCAAGTCAACGAAGGTTGGGGCGTTTCCCTCTGCTGGTGGGCCAACATGGTTGGCAAGTGGCAAAACGAAGAAAAGCTCGATTCCATCGTAGATTTCCTGTGCTCTCCACAGCATCTCAACTACAATATCTTCCGCTATAACATCGGTGGTGGTGATGACCCACAATGGCGAAATTGCGACCCACACCATTTCGGTAAACCTCGCGAAGGTAAGGGACTGCGTGCCGAGATGCCAGGTTTTAAGGATTCGCAGGATGACGAATACCACTGGGACCGTGATGAGGCACAGCGACGTGTGATGCTGAAAATCCGTGAGCGTCGTCCCGATGCCATCTTTGAGGCCTTCTCCAATTCTGCACCTTACTACCTCACCGTGAGTGGTTGTGTGGGTGGTGCCAAGAAGGCTACGGATGACAATGTACCACCAAAATATTACGATGAATTCGCACATTATCTCGTGGATGTATGCCGTCATTACAAAGAACGCTATGGGCTTGAATTCAGAACACTCGACCCTTTCAACGAACCCGAAACCAATTATTGGCATGCCAATGGTTCACAGGAAGGATGCCACTTCTCCCCAAAGTCTCAAATCCAATTCCTCCACGTTCTCGCTCCTATCCTTGCCGAGTCGGGACTCAACACGCGCATCTCTGCTTCTGACGAGACGAGCGTCGCCCAATCCATCGAAGATTTCCATGCCTATCAGAAAGATGGCGCAGCATTGGATTGTGTGTTTCAGTGGAACACTCACACCTACAAGGCAGACAATGCGCTCCGCAACGAACTCCGTAAGTTGGTGCGTGGTGCGGGCAAGCACTTCTGGATGAGCGAAACCGGTGATGGTGGGCGTGGCATTCATGGCAATCTGATGATGGCACAGCGACTCATCGACGACATCCGCTATCTGCAACCCGATGCCTGGGTGGATTGGCAGTACATCGAAGAATTTGGTGACCAGTGGTCGCTCATCCGTTCCGATTGGAATCACGAGCAATACACAATAGTGAAGAACTACTACGTTCGTTATCATTTCACCCATTACATTCGACAAGGCTACACCTATATCGACACCGATAATCCGCACCTTCTCTGCGCCATTTCTCCCGATGAATCCGAACTTGTTTTCGTGTGCATCAACACCGAAATCCAGCAGAAACGCAGTGAAACCGTGGATGTCAGTTCCTTCACGACATCTCCGTCAGTCAGTTCCGTTTTCACCACGCGTCGCGACAACCTTGCTGCCAACAGCAGTTTCAATGTGGCTTCTGGTGCCATCTCCTTCGATTTACCACCCCTCAGCATCGCCACCTTTATCGTGAAGAAATAGCCTCATTCCCTCTCTCCGCACTCTTTGTCCAAGAAATCCTCATTATCCATAAAAAACGAAAAACAAGATTTTTTCGGACAAATATTTTGTCAATTCCCCAAATATCTTTATCTTTGCACCCGCAAAACGCAAAAGCCCATCCATTTCGCTCTCGTGTTTTGTCGCGTCCATGCCCAGATGGCGGAATTGGTAGACGCGTTGGTCTCAAACACCAATGAAGCAATTCGTGCCGGTTCGATCCCGGCTCTGGGTACGAGTTAAGCACCTTGTAAGTCGTTGATTTACGAGGTGCTTTCTTTTTTTATGATATGGTTTTTACAATCCAAACTGTACGTAAGTCCAGTCGAAGATGATTTGTCGCTTTGCGACTGGGAAATAAGGAAACCCCTCCAGTTCCCCCAATGGGGAGAGAAGCCTTTCGGATAGCAGCTAAAATTAAAGCCTAAAATGGGGACAGAGGAGCAAAGAAATGCTTTTGATGCTGCGGTTTAGGAGATTGTCTGAAGCGCAAGAGGTGATTTACAGAAACGCTTCTTTGAGTTAACTATATGCGCGAGGGCTCGTTGTCGTTCTATTGAAGGTTCGGCGTAATTCTATCGAAGGCTCGCCAGGAAAATGCCGAAGGTTCGGCATTTTAGTTGAATTGAAGGAATGATTTTGTTCTATCAAAGAAAAGGTTCGGTAAAATCAAAGGAGGGTGCCAGTACATTCGAAGTCTTTCAGGTCGTTATTTGCGAAACTTGAATAAAAAACTTCTTTCTTTGCAACAATTCAAGGAAAATGCGTAAATTTGCAACTGTAATCCTATTGCAAACAAAGTAAAAAACAATGAAAAGAAAAAGAATTCTATTCTTGGCTTTGGCCGCTTTCATGACATGCTGCATAGGTGCGCTGTTGACTTCATGCAGTGATGATGATAACAACAATAGCAGTAGTAACAATAACAAACCGGCTGAAACGGACACTTATGAGATTGAGGTGGAAGCAGGTATGAAGATGAATGAGAACCAGTTCCAGACGAAAGTTCCTGCTACGACCGACTGCGACCAGGCCGTGATAACGGCACTTCAGGCTATCGACAAGGTGACGGACGTGAAGGCTTTCAAGATGAGTACTTTTAGCTATAAGATAAATGATAGGGTGACGAAGACTGCTTATTTCTTCAACTACAAGCAGGACATCGATCACAACAATCCCAGCAAGGGATGGTTCAAGCAGCAATGTGTCCTCACAGTGGCAGGCAAGGACCGTCCTACGGTGCTTATGACCGTGGGCTATGCGCTGGGAGGTGCAGAACCGACATTGAATCTCAACCGTCTGGACAGCCTCGTGGAGACTCCGCTGGTGGAGACGATGAATGCAAACTGTCTGCAAGTGGAGCACCGCTATTTCGGATGGTCGCTTCCTGAGGGATGGACTAACAGGTGGAGCTATCTGTCGGCTAAGCAGCAGTCGGACGACCTCCATGCCATTGTCACTGCTATCAAGGGAAGTGGCATCATCGGCAAGAGCGGTAAATGGCTCTCTGTAGGCTCAAGTAAGGGGGGTGAGACAACGGCTTTCTATGCTTATCACTATCCTAATGAGGTGGATGCCTACGTGCCTTTCGTTGCTCCATTCATGTTCAGCACAATGGACTTAAGACCATTCACCTACATACTGGAGGATGCGCACATTGGCAACAATATGCAGAAGGTGAAAGCTGCTTTCCGTGCATTCTTCAAAAACAGGGAACTGCAAGAGCAAGCGGTTGAGATTCTCAAGAAAGACAAGAAATGGGCTAGCCAGCATTCTGTCGATGATCTTCGCCTAGCACTTATGTTCAGCATGTATAACAATCATTTTTTGAAAATGTCGTACGTTCCTTACACCAAATGGTTGCCTTTGGTTCCAAAGGAAGGTGACAGTGCAGAAAAATTCTACAAATATATCATGGCCGATGCAGCTACGCGCTACGAGGGCGACAGTGAGACGGAATACGACACACGTGTGGATGGCTTCAACGACTTTGAAGGCAACAACAATCCTTTTGGAATTGATACACTAAATTATTCTGTCAAGGCACGTACTCGTGCTACAACGGCAACAAAAGTACGCTTCAATCCATTCATGGTTCAAAGTGCCAAGGAATTGGGCTACGCACTAAATGACTATTCGTGGATAGTGGATTTGGTAACGCCTGAAAATTTGTCAGCATTGAATAAACCTGATTGTGATCCAAGAACTTATGGAGTGACCCACGATGGTGGAGCTTTCATCCGTCAATTCCTTACTGGCATGAAGCAATCCGATTGCTACATGATCTTCGTTTATGGCGAGCAGGATCCTTGGACAGGTGCCTGCATTCCTAACGAGTACTTAGGCAAGAACTCTCAAGTTCTCTCTATTACGGATGGCATCCACAACGACTTCATTTACGACTGGAATGAAACGGAACGTAACGCGCTGATTAATTGGTTGAAAGCCGTTGGTTTCGACTTTTAAGAAACTACTTTAAGACTGGATGATATGGGAGTTAAGAAACGCATATTGCTCATTGACGACACCCAAGAGATAGCCGATGCGATGCGAGAGGCTTTTACGGCGGATAGCGACGTGGAACTCATCTGCTCGTCGTCGGCTCGCAATCATCTGCGAAAGGTGCTGCATTACGACTACTACATCATCTATATCCATCACGATGGTTTAGTAGCAGACTTGCACAACTTGGTAGATTTCATGACGGGGTTCCTCAATGGCATGAAGCCAGTGTTGCTCGCCATCACTTCTGACGAAGCAACGATGGTTTCCACCATCATTCCTGGTGTAGGGTTCTTGCCTAAGCCTGTCAGTATCGACGTATTGCACAAGCAGGCTCTCAATGCCATTTCCATCCTGTCGGTCAACCGAAGCATCAACGACGTTTCGCACCTCCCCGGCAACTATGCCATCGACATCACGCTTCGCGACAAGATTGAGAAGGGTGAGAAGTTCGTTCTGGTCTATTTAGACATCGATAAGTTCAAGTCCTACACTGACTATTACGGCCTCAACAAGGCAAACCTGCTGATTGCTTCCCTTGCCAAGGTGCTTCGGAAAACAGTTCGGAAATATGGCTCGAAGAAGGACTTCATTGGGCACGTGGGGGGTGACGACTATGTACTCATCCTCAACGACTATGATTACGCTGAGAAAATAGGACATGAGGTCATCCGGCAATTTGAAGAAAACATCCAGTCTTTCTACAATGCTGAAGACAACGAGAAAGGCTACATCGAAGTGCTGAACCGAAAGGGGAAGAAGGAACGCTTCGGAGTCGTCAGCCTTTCGATTGCGATGGTAAGCAATGAATTCCACCACTTTGCCTCCACCGACGAAGTCTATCAGCAAATGATGGAGGCCAAGAACGAAGCCAAGCAAATCAGCGGTTCCGTAATGCTGTGCGACCATTCGAAGGTGTGAGTCAAGAAGAAAGCGAAGAACAACGATGAGAAACGACAAGAACATAGCCTTGCTCAATGCCGACCCCAAGAAGTCGATTCCTCGGCTTGCCTTGCCCGTCATGGTGACGATGATCATCACCTCGCTCTACAATGTGGTGGATGGCATCTGGATAGCTGGACTGGGCGAGCCTTCCATTTCGGGCATAGGTTTGATCACTCCGCTGTGGATGGTCATCACGGCTGTTTCCAATGGCTTGGCACATGGTGCAACGAGCGCTGTGAGCCGCCATGGGGCAGAGGATAAAGCGATGGCCGAGAAGACGGCCGAGCATGCACTGGTGATAGTCGTGTTGGGTGCCATCGTCCTGACAGCGGTGTTGCTCGCCATATTGTATCCGTTCTTGTATATTTACAATATTGGCGAAGACACGAGCGAGGCAGCCACCGAATATGCCCTGCCACTTTTTTGTGGACTGATAGGGTTCACCTTGTCGTGTGGTTGTGCAGGATTGCTTCGTGCTGAGGGCGACACCAAACGCCCTATGTACGCCATCTCGTTTGGACTGATTCTGAATGCTTGTCTTGACCCCATTTTCATCTATACATTGGATTTGGAATCAGCTGGAGCTGCATGGTCCACAGTAGTGACATCCATGCTGAGTGCCTTCATCATGCTTTATTGGATATTTGTCAAGAAAGATACGTTCTATCAGCCAAAACTTTCCAACATCTTCCGTCTAAAATGGGACAAGACCATTGCCAAGGACATTCTGAGCACGGGCATCCCTGCATCGCTGGAGTTGCTGATGATGTCATTCGCCAGCTTCTTGTTCTATTCTTTCATCCACAAATTAGGTGACGACTATGGCGTGAGCATCTACGCATCTGGCTATCGCCTCTATCTGCTCAATCTCATGCCTGTGACGGCACTCAGTCTTGCTTCCATCGCCATTGTTGGTACGTTCTACGGGAAACACGATTTCAAAGGCTTGCGACGTGTGCACAGCTACACCTGCCTCTATGCCACCACCATTGGATTGGCAGTGACACTCTTGATGATTTTCTTCTCGGACTACATTGCACAACTGTTTGCACTAACATCCGACGACGAACGACTCATCGACGGAGTGAGTCAATTCATCAGCATCACGGCTCTGTGCATTCCGTTCTTGGGAATCGGCCTGCCTTCCACCTTCCTGTATTTAGGAATGGGAAAGGGAAAGTTAAGTCTGCTGTGGACCACCATCAATGAATTGATTTGCGCTGGAGGTGCCACTTTCCTGTTAGGCTTCGTGTTCCGCATGGGAATCATAGGCATTTGGTGGGGCTTTGTACTTGGACGCGGCGTGGCAAGTATCTGCAATTTCATCTTCGCACGTTTGCTAATCAAATCGAGTTCAAACAAAATAGAAACAAACTGAAATCGATATGAGTAAAAAGAAAAACATTGTTGTCATTGATGATGTGGGCGACCTGGTTCAACTTCTTGGCACAGCCTTTCAGAAGTATGAGGCGATAGGTCTCACGCAGGTAAGCTCTGAGGTGGACCAACTGAACGAGATTCTCGACGTGGAGGACTACATGATTATCATCAACGAGGGCAATTTGAACACCGACATTCGCCAGTTGGTGGAATTTCTTTATTCACGCACCAAATACACGATTGCACCCATCATTGTTGCCACCGACAAGCCTTTCAACCTGAGCGACGATGTGAAGAAACTCATTCCTGTCATCAGTGTCATCAGCAAGAACGCCAATCCCCAGCGTCTCGGGCATCATCTGAGCAACATTATCGACTCCATTGAGTCCAATCGTAATCAGAATGCCCTCTCGGGCTTGCCTGGCAGTAACGTAATCACCAGCCAACTCATCGAGAAGGTGCAAAGCGGAAAGGACTTTGCCATGATGTATATCGACTTGGACAACTTCAAGGAATACAACGAATATTATGGCTTCTACAAAGGCGACAAGGTGATTCTCTTCCTGATGAAGACCTTATACGACGTGATGGGAGAGTGTGGCATCGAAAACGACTTTGTGGGCCACGTGGGCGGCGACGATTTCATTATGATTGTGCAGAACCCCGACATCGTAAAGGAAGTGGGCAAGAGAATCATCTCCCACTTCGACAAGGGAATCAAGAGTTACTACAAGGAACAAGACTTGAAGAAAGGCTACATCGATGCCCGAAACCGCAAAGGAGAAATCGAGCGCATCAACATCATGAGCATTTCTATCATCGTGGTCTATGCTGACGAGTTCCGCACCACCCAGCAGGGAGAGATGTACAAGAAAATCATGCTCTACAAGAAGCAGGCAAAGATGGTGAAAGGCAGTGTCTGCTACGAAGCCAACACTACAGAGTCTTCATCTCTTTAAACGAAACAGAGCCCCGAAGCCGGTGGCAGAGCGCATAGCAAACGTCTCTGTCACCCGCTTCGGGGCTCTCTTTGCTTTTTTGTCAGATTATTCCAAATACGTATATCCGTAAAGACCTGAGCGGTAGGTGTTGAGGAATTCCTTACCCTCATCGATAGTGATTTTTCCTTCCTCAACCGATTGCTTGGCCCAGATTTCCAGACTACGCACCATCTTCTTTGGATTGTACTGCACGTAGCTGAGGACATCGGCTACAGTCTCACCATCCACCACCTTATTGATTTTGTAGGAGTTGTTGTCAACCGTGATGTGAACGGCATTCACGTCGCCAAACAGGTTGTGCATGTCTCCTAAGATTTCCTGATAAGCACCCACGAGGAACACACCGATGTAGTATGGTTCCTTTTCCTTCTTGCGATGGAGCGGCAGGATGTGCGACACCGTTTGATGAGTGACGAAATTGGCGATTTTACCGTCAGAATCGCAGGTGATGTCTTGCAGCGTTCCGTTGTGGTCAGGCTTTTCATCGAGACGATGGATAGGCATGATTGGGAAAAGCTGGTCGATGGCCCAAGCATCAGGAAGCGAGTGGAAAATAGAGAAATTGCAGAAGTATTTGTCTGCCAAGAGCTTGTCGAGCGTGCGGAATTCCTCTGGAGCATGCTTCATGGTGTGAGCCAGCGCATTGATTTCGTGCGCCACGGCCCAGTACATTCGCTCCACTTCGGCGCGGGTACGAAGGTCGAGCAGTCCGTGCGCAAAGAGGTCGAGTGCCTCCTCACGGATTTGCTGTGCATCGTGCCAGTCCTCCAGCATGGAACGAGTGGAGAGGTTATCCCAAATGTCGTAGAGGTCCTTGGCCAACTGATGGTCGCCTTCCTTGATTTCAAATTCCTCTGGCATGACAGGCAGTTCGGCAGTACCCAGCACTTCCATGATGAGCACGGCATGGTGCGCTGCCAGTGAGCGTCCTCCCTCAGTGATAAGGTTAGGCTGAGGAATATTGTGGGCTTTGGCCACTTCCACAAAGGTATAGACGCAGTTGTTCACATACTCCTGAATGGAATAGTTCACACTGCTCTCGGAATTCGAACTGCGCGAACCGTCGTAATCTACGCCAAGTCCACCGCCGCAGTCGATGAATTCCACGTTGTAGCCCATCTTGCACAGCTGCACATAGAACTGCGAAGCCTCGCGGAGCGCATTCTGGATGCGACGAATCTTCGTGATTTGGCTACCGATGTGGAAATGAATCAACTTCAGGCAGTCCTTCATTCCGTTCTGGTTGATGTAGTCGAGTGCCGTGAGGAATTCACCGCAGGTAAGACCAAACTTGCTGGCGTCGCCACCGCTTTCCTCCCATTTGCCACTGCCCGAAGCAGCCAGCTTGATGCGGATGCCGATGTTTGGACGCACATTGAGGTGCTTGGCAATCTTCGTGATGGTGTCCAGTTCGTTGAGTTTTTCCACCACGATGAACACGCGTTTACCCATCTTCTGAGCAAGCAGTGCCAGTTCAATATAGCTTTGGTCCTTATAGCCGTTGCAGATGATGAGGGAGTCGCTCTCCATGTTCATCGCCAGCACGGCATGGAGTTCGGGCTTGGAACCCGCCTCCAGTCCCAGGTTGTATTTCTTTCCGTGGCTGATGACCTCCTCTACCACCGGACTAATCTGATTCACCTTGATAGGATAGATGATGAAGTTCTCAGCCGTGTAGCCGTATTCCTCTGAGGCATTCTTGAAACAAGTTGCCGTCTTCTCAATACGGTTGTCGATGATGTCGGGGAAACGAACCAGCACCGGAGCTGCTACATCGCGAAGCGAGAGGTCGTCCATCACTTCTTTCAAGTCAACTTCCACTCCATCTTTCCTTGGAGTGGCAACAACGTGTCCTTTGTCGTTGATGTGGAAATAGTTCACGCCCCAGCCGCTAATGCTATACAGCTCGCTGGAGTCTTCAATGCGCCATTTTCTCATGTTGTTAAATACCTACGTTTAGTTCTTGGCAAATCTGATTCACATATTGCATGATGAGCTCCTTGCGTTCCAGCACCTCTATCTCGATGGTGTGCTTGGCTTTCTTATAAAAAGGTTCGCGTGCAGCCAGCGATTCCTGGATGAAGTCGCGCAGCTCGTCGGGTGTCTTGCCCTGGATGAGTGGACGCTGCGATTTTGCCATCAGCAGATGGGTGCGAAGCACCTCGGGCTCTGCCTTCAGATACACCGTTTCCGCAAGGGAGTTCATATAGTCTATATTGTCGAAGAAACAAGGTGTTCCACCTCCGCAAGAGATGACAACATCCTCAAACTCTGTCACTTCGTGCAACATATTGCGTTCGAGTTCTCGGAATCCTGCCTCACCCCTTTCCGCAAATATCTGGGGAATCTTCATGCGGTAGCGATTCTCCACATACCAATCCAGGTCGAAAAACTCCAATCCTGTCTTTCGGGCGAGTGCCTTACCAATCGTGGTCTTTCCGGCACCCATATATCCTATGAGAATGATTCTTTGCAAGGGGCAATGAGTTATAATTGAGAATGTAGAAAGGTTTTGAGTTAAAAGTTAAATGCCAATGAGCCACGAATCTTAAACTTATAACTATTAACTTTTAACTTACCTAAACTCTTCATTTATTTCTTTTTCTTCTTCGCCATTTTTGGCTTGGCCGACTCCTTCTCAACGATTTCGAGGCACTGCTCGTAGCTGAGTTCCGTCGGTTCCTTGATGGTCTTAGGAAGTCGGTAGTTAGAGCCATTATACACGATGTAAGGCCCGTAGCGACCATTGAGAATCTGCATTTCAGCATCCTCCTCAAAGCTCTTCAGATGCTTGGCAGCCTCAGCCTTCTTGCGCTCTTCGATGAGCTTGATGGCATCGCTCAGCTCCATCGTCATCGGGTCGATGTCGTTAGGAATCGACACGTATTGCTTGTTGTGGAGCACGTATGGACCAAAGCGACCAGTGCCGATGCTCACCGAAGCGCCTTCGTAGCTACCCAGTTCGCGAGGCAACTTGAAGAGTTCGAGGGCTTCCTCCAGTGTGATGGTCTGAAGGCTCTGACCCTGACTCAACTGGGCAAAGCGAGGTTTTTCCTCATCCGTTGCAGAACCAATCTGCACCACAGGACCGAAGCGACCAATCTTCACGCTCACTTCCTTTCCGCTCTTTGGGTCGATACCCAACACGCGTTCTCCTGCCTTGTGCTCATTGCGCTCGTGGAGCACCTTCTCGCACTGAGGTTCGAATTTCTTGTAGAACTCCTCCATGGCCTGCTGCCAGTTCTCCTTGCCTTCGGCTATCTCGTCGAAGTCCTTCTCCACGTTGGCCGTGAAGTTGTAGTTCACGATATTCTCGAAGTTGGCAACGAGGAAGTCGTTCACCACTGTTCCTGTATCCGTTGGAAGGAGTTTACCCTTCTCATTGCCCACTATTTCGCTCTTCTCGCTCTCCTTGATGTCCTTGCCAGCCTTCAGTGTGAGCAACTTGTAGGCACGCTTCTCACCCTTCTTGTCGCCCTTCTGCACGTATTCACGCTGTTGGATGGTGGAGATAGTTGGTGCGTAAGTAGAAGGACGACCAATGCCCAGTTCTTCCAGCTTCTTCACAAGCGAAGCCTCCGTATAGCGAAGCGGACACTGCGAGAAGCGTTCCGTAGCTTGAATTTCCTTATAGTCTAACAACTGATTTTCCTTCAGCTTTTCGTCAATCGTCGTGGTCTCGTTCTCCTCCATGTTTTCATCGTCGAACGACTCGCGATACACACGAAGGAAACCGTCGAAGGTCACCATCTCTGCCGAAGCCACAAAGTTAGCGTCCGATGCCTCTTTGCTACCCACAGGCAGAATCGTGATGATGGTCTTTTCCAGTTCGGCATCAGCCATCTGCGAGGCAATCGTGCGCTTCCAAATCAGTTCGTAGAGCTTACGTTCAGGTGCCGTACCCTGAATCTCGTGCTGGTCCATATACGTAGGACGGATGGCCTCGTGAGCCTCCTGCGCACCCTTCGAGCGAGTCTGATACTGGCGACGCTTTGCATATTTAGCACCCAGTGTGCCCTCAATTTCCTTCTTGCAGGCGTTGAGGCACAGCGTGGAGAGGTTCACGGAGTCGGTACGCATATACGTGATGATACCGGCTTCGTACAAGCGCTGAGCCACCGACATGGTCTGAGCTACCGAGAAGCCCAACTTGCGGGCAGCCTCCTGTTGCAGTGTAGAAGTAGTGAAAGGAGGTGCTGGCACGCGCTGCATCGGTTTCTTCGAGATGTCGCTAATCACGAACTGCTGTCCCTGGCACGACTTCAGGAAAGCCCTTGCCTCTTCCTGCGTGGCAAAGCGTTGACTGAACTCAGCCTTCAGTTCCGTCTTGTCCGACACGAACACAGCCGTCACCTTGTACGACGACTCCGATTTGAAGTTCTCTACCTCGCGCTCACGCTCCACAATCAGGCGCACAGCCACCGACTGCACACGTCCTGCCGAAAGCGCTGGCTTCACCTTGCGCCAAAGCACAGGCGAGAGTTTGAAACCCACGATGCGATCGAGCACACGACGAGCCTGCTGAGCATTCACCAGGTTGATGTCGATGTGCCGAGGATGCTTGATAGCTTCCAGAATGGCCGTCTTCGTGATTTCATGAAACACGATTCGTTTCGTCTGTTCCACATTTAGTCCCAGCACCTGAGCCAGGTGCCACGAGATGGCCTCTCCCTCGCGATCCTCATCGGATGCGAGCCAGACTGTGTCAGCCTTGCTGGCAGCCGTTTTCAACGACTTCACGAGCGAAACTTTCTCTTCGGGTATCTCATATTGTGGAGTGAAATTGTTGAGGTCCACGCTGAACTCATTTTTCTTGAGGTCACGGATGTGTCCATAACTCGAAAGCACCTTGTAGTCCTCACCTAAGAATTTCTCCAATGTCTTTGCTTTGGCGGGAGACTCGACAATAACTAAATTCGTTTGCATCTTTTATTCCAAGTCAAAAAAATCAATCTACACAACGTCGGGATTTGCGCAAGTCGATACCTGCCAAAACCCATTATTTTCTAAAATCGGGCGCAAAGTTATAAAAAAAGCAGAT
>JAEEGL015239626.1_pt1 | contig 12663 bp, 10 predicted proteins | sample 9134231 | NCBI WGS metagenome assembly JAEEGL01 (sample SAMN16246548, study PRJNA631951) | gut metagenome | biome: gut microbiome; feature: rumen; material: fiber-attached | host: Bos | place: Iran: Karaj | collected 2018-10
AAATTGTGTATCTTTGCTCTTTGGTAAGGTGATTATATCTTTTCATTTGACAACACAAAAGTAGTCATTTTACCTGAGAGTACCAAATTTTGGTACTCTTTTTTTCTACTTAGTGTTGCACTTGTAACTGGAATTTAGGTCAACATTCCTTCCGCACGACAGCCCCACTACAAAAGTGCAAAATGAACATAGTTCAACAGCCCCCCAAGTTCAAAGCGAACGAACCGCCACCAACCCCATAGCATCCCTCCAGAATAAAAAAACAAATACTAGTAAGAAAAAATCCAAAAAGTCAAGAAAAAATAGTAATTTTGCAGATTGCATATTATATATAATAAAACTATAAAAAACTGCAATGGACGGCTTTAAAAATATCGAGATCAAGAACTTCAGGGGTATTGACCACCTAAAGATCGATGATTTTTCACGGGTCAATATCTTTCTCGGACAGAACAGTTCGGGAAAAAGCTCCGTGCTCGAATGCCTGTTGCTGCTGATGGGAATGTCTAACCCCGACCTGCCCCAAACCATCAATTCCATCAGGTCGCGCAGCTTCAGTGGTTTTACAGATTTGTTCTATCTGTTTCACAACTATGATTGGAAAGAGGTGCCGAGAATTGCTGCAGAGATGAACGATGGCAGCAAACGCGATCTAGAACTATATATGACTTACGTTTTTGACGAGAAGTCACAATCAGACTCGCAAAACGGACATATTCCCACATCCGAGACAAAGACTTTTCTTAATACGCTGAAATTATTCTTCAACGTCGAATCCGGACAGAAGAAAGAGAGCTATGCGAGCAGCATTACAGTCAACCAGCAAGGTTTGATTTCAGATAAGAAACTTGCCGAGGGGTATCTGGAGAAAAACAGTGCAGCTTTTCTTTCCTCTGACTTGGCAGCTGGCAATACTGCAAATGATTTGGTCGAGCTAGCTAAACGAAAGAGAAAAGACATCGTGACCGAACAACTAAAGAATTTCGACAGCCGTATTACCTCATTGGAGATACTGAACAATGTTGCATACATTGGCTTAGAGGGGATTGACCAGTTGCTGGCAGTCAACATGATGGGCGACGGCCTGCGACGTTACTTGAACATCGTTGCCGCTTCGGCTAATCCTATGAACAACATCCTACTGATAGACGAGATTGAAAACGGCCTCCACTATTCCGCATACAAGAAACTCTGGGAAGCCATCTTTGCCCTTGCTGTGAGCACCAACAAACAAGTGTTTGTGACGACCCACAGCAAAGAGACGCTACATAAACTCAACCAAATGCTAGAAGAACATCCCGAATACCGCAATGAAATGCGGTTGTACACCTTAGAGAACACCCTAAAGAAAGGCTATCAAGCCTACAAATACTCATACGAAGGCCTGAGTGGTGCCTGTGAGAATGATATTGAACTTAGAAGCATTGCCCTATGAAGAGATTTTTGATGATCGTTGAAGGCGATGCCGACAAGAAGTTCTTTCGGGATTACTACCACCATCTGTTTGGTGAGGAGGCACCCGAGAACAGCATCATCCATCCTGGGAAGAACAACGATACTGGTGGATTGGGAAAACTAAAGTCGGAGGAAACCCTACAAGCACTCCGTCAGAATACCGACCAAGGCGGGGTAAACCTTGTCATATTCGATGCCGATGAGAACCCTGCTGAGAGACGCGCCGAGCTATTGGCGATAAAAGAAGCGTATGGTGTGGAATTTGAACTATTTCTCCTCCCCAACGACAAAGATACTGGAGCATTGGAAGACCTGTTGGAAAATATCATCAACCCCGACAACCAGCCCGTAATGAAATGCTGGCAGACATACGAAGGCGAATTGGCAAAAGTGCGGATACCCACCAAGACCCCACCCACACTGACCATCCCAGCCAAGAAAACCAAGATATACGCCTACCTCGAAACCCTGCTGGGCAAGACAAGAAGCCAAAAGGAACTAATTAAAGACCGCAACCGCAATTATGAGAACACCCAGCACTGGAATCTGGATACTGAATATCTGAAGCCGTTGAAGGCGTTTTTTTATAAACAATTTTGATTTAAAGAATAATTATATGGAAGAGAAATATGAATGGCTGGAGAAGAAAACACCTCGTTCTGTAGATCAATTAAGATTATGGAATGAAAATCCACGTCTCAACCCAGAAGAAAAACATATAACATTAGCAGATTTCACAGAAGACCTAATTGCTGACGAATATGAGAAAAAACACTTTTTTGATCTGCTAAAATCCATTGCTATTGAATATATTCCAGCAGACCCAATCATAGTCTGGAAAGATGATGTTTCTCAAAAGTTCTATGTTGCAGAAGGCAATAGACGTGTTCTTGCCTTAAAATTACTTAATGACCCTAGCAAAGCTCCGAAAAGTATAAGGGCATATGTTAGAAACCTATCCAAGAATAGAGCACCTGTAGATAAAATAAAAGTAAATGTTGCACCTTCATTTGACGATGCGGAGTGGTACATATGTCAAAGAAACAGCATGTCAACACTACAACAAAGGTGGTCTAGAATTCAACAACAAAGATGGGTAGAATCTCTATATAAGAAGTATGGAAATAACATGGAACTTTTATCATCTAAATCATCCATGTCCCAAGGAGAACTAGAAACGGCCATCCGTAATCTACGCTTGATTGATTTGATAAAAACTCCAGAGGTAAAAGACGCTTTATCAGAACAGCAATATAAGGATGCCACTTCATATAAGTTTCCTGTTACTATTATAGAACGTTTCTTTGCAAACAAATTGGTAAAAGAAAAATGGGGATTGGACTTTGAAGGTTCGGAAGTCAGACTTAAAAACAAATCTGGTTTTCTTGTGGCATACGCCGAGCTTATCAAAAACATTGTTGAAAAACAGCCGAGCATTCAAATAGATACACGAACAATAACTACAAATTTGGAGGACATTTTGGATAATCTTCCAAAAGTGGACACAACAATATTAGAACCATATACCTTACACGACCAAACTGAAGAGATTCCACATGAGGACAAGACAGAACCCAATGATAACAAACAAGAAAAAAACAAAGAGATTGTTAAAGGTAATCCTAACCGATTGAAACTAATACTTCCTATTTATGAAATACATACGTCTGACTATAGGTTACAAGGAATTTTCAATGAACTAAAAAGTTTATCTATAACCAAATACAAGAATGCAGTTGCCGCATCAATTCGTATTTTTTTAGATTTAGCCGTATTGAATTGGTTACAAACAGAAGATTTGATAACTAATATACAGGCTCAAAAACAAAAAAATATCAGAGATATTACTTTGCATCATCGGTTGGATTTCATAGCGGACAGATTAAAAACAAAAAAGCCAAAAGCCACTTCGATAATTGTTAGGTTAATTAACAATGAAAATGAATTTTGTCTCGATGTATTAAACGGCTACCAGCACAGCAAAGATACTGTATATCTAGAAAGGCAATTCCTTAATCGTTTTTGGGATTTTTTATTCCCTTTATTTGAAGTTTTAGTTGACATAAGAGAAAACAGTACTCAAAATGAATAGTAGCCCACTCAGGTACCCTGGGGGAAAGTCGTTAATGACTAATTTTTTCGTCGATCTATTTCACAAAAATAGATTGCAAGAAATAGTGTATGCAGAGCCATACGCAGGGGGTGCTGGCGCAGCAATCAATCTTCTTCTGAACGGTCATGTAAATGAAATATTAATTAACGATGCAAATAATGGGATCTATTCGTTCTGGAATGCTCTCATAAACGAATCTGATAGATTTATTCAAACCATCTACAAAATCCCCGTAACTTTGGCAGAATGGTATAAACAAAAAGCTATTTTAATAGAGTCAACAAAACCTTCTTTTGAATTAGGCATTGCAACATTTTTCATGTCAAGAACCAATCGTTCTGGCGTTATATCCGGAGGCCCAATTGGAGGGTCTACAGCAGAAAAGCAAAAAGAAGCAAAATATAAAATTGATTGTCGCTTCAATAAGCAAGACTTGATTCATCGATTTGAACTCATTGCCGCCAAAAAGAATCGAATCAAGGTTACCAATGAAGATGCTCTGATTTTCTTGAGACAAATAGAAGACAATGCGTTTGTGTATTTAGATCCACCATACTACCTAAAAGGGAAAAGTTTGTATATGAATCATTATAATGATAAGAATCACAAAGAACTAGCCCACTTTCTTCTGAATGAATCACATTTTATATGGGTATTATCATACGACGATGTTCCTCAAATAAGAGAAATGTATACAAACTCAGAACTGTATAGATTCCCTTTAAAATACACAGTAAGAAAGAAACAAGTTGGATATGAATTACTAACCCATTCTCCAAACATATCTTTTCCAGAAACACCTGAAATTAGAAGAACCCATGGCAAAAACATCACAATTGAACGCATAACATAACTAATATGAAAATAACAAAATTCATATTGATAGATTCTGGGGCTTCCAAAACCAGGAATTTGAATGCAAAAAGATGGTTCAATATGCAGATTCCCTATTGGGGTCGAAACGGAGCACAGGTGTTGAATCCTTTTTTTTACACTAAAAAAACGGAAGTAGACATATCCAAAGCTAACTTTGAACGGATGGCAAAAAATACATCCACGATTAATGACATTGAGTAAAGAAAACAGAAAGATTATGATAATTGACAAAAAAACATTTGGAATCAAACTAAAAGGTCTGTTCTCCCAAGCAAGGGAAAACCTTAAAAAAAAAGAAAGTGGTAGAACTGATTTTGTTTTTAAAACAAAAGAATTCAGTTTTTACATTGATGACAAGATAAAAGTCGAACTTGGTCTTGGACAATTTGGGCATCCCGCTTATGTCCCATGGATGGGATTTACGGGGCCACAACAAAAACCACAAAAAGGTATCTATCCTGTTATTCTTTCTTATTTAAAGCAACATATAATTATTCTAGCTTATGGAATAAGCGTAAAACACAAACCTTTACAAAACTGGACTAACATTTTAAACAAAGAAGGCAATTCACCGCAAAGCATAGGAACTTACTTTAGAACGAAAAAAATAGGAGTTGAAAATCCTGACTATAATAATTGCTACATATATAGTATATATTCAGATAGTTTGAATGATTCTGATATTTCAAATATTTATGACGATGTGACTGCATTATTGGATGTCTATAGAAAAACATTGAATATTTCTTCATCCAATGAAAAACACCTAGACGATTCACTTAATCATAAAAAATCAAGAAACGCCCAACGAAACTTCTCAATTAATTCATTATTGAACACCATTCAATCTACAAGTCTAATCTATTCCGACACTCTTATTAAACGCCTTGCCTATTCGTTGTTGGCAAAGCCTTTTGTTATCCTGAGTGGTTTGGCGGGTTCGGGAAAGACACAGTTGGCATTGGCTTTTGCCAAGTGCATGAGCGAGAATATCGAGGAGCAAGTTTGCACGGTTTCTATCGGGGCGGATTGGACAAACCGCGAGCCATTGCTGGGTTATCCCAATGCGTTGAGAAGCGGCGAGTATGTGATGCCGGAAAGTGGCGTACTGCAATTGCTGATGCGTGCTGAATACAATCCCACTAAACCCTATTTCCTGATTCTCGATGAGATGAACCTCAGCGTGGTGGAACGCTATTTTGCCGACTTCCTCAGTGCTATGGAGTCGGGAGAGAAAATCAAGCTTTGGGATGGCAGCGAGAAGATACCCTCAAAAATATCGCTCCCAAAAAATGTATTTATCATTGGCACCATCAACGTGGACGAAACCACTTACATGTTCAGCCCCAAGGTGCTTGATCGAGCCAATGTGATTGAGTTCAAAATCGCAACAGAAGAGATGGATCTATATCTCCACAAGAAGAAAGATATCCATCTTGAAAAGGCCTACTCGGCCTGTGCTGATATGGCTGTGGATTTTGTGGAGAAAGCAAAGACCCAAATTGAGATAAAGAATGGTGAGGAAAAAGATATTTTACTATCTTTCTTCAAGGAATTGAAGCAGGTAAATGCTGAGTTCGGCTACCGTACGGTGAATGAAATATGCCGTTATCTCAACTTTGCTGGTGAAGAGAAGGATGGACTACAGAAAGAAAATGCCATTGACACCGCCATCTTGCAAAAACTACTCCCCAAGCTGCATGGCTCCAGGAAGAAACTAGATCCTGTGCTACAGAAGTTGTGGAAACTCTGTTTTACACGGGACATGCAAGATGCAACGGCTATAGATGCTTCGAATGTGGAAAAGGCCATCTATAAGGAGAGTGCCGACAAAATATGCCGCATGTATAAATCGGCCGCCGACAACGGATTTACAAGCTTCGCAGAAGCGTAAGGTTTAAGTCAAGCCGGAGAGGAATCACTATAAAGATATCGTTTATGGAAGGGAATGTTGACATATTAGTTAAAGAATTATGCAAATTGCCTCAAGAAACAGGATGGGTAGAATTCAAACACAACAATGATGACCCCAAAATGATAGGCGAAGACATTAGTGCTCTTGCAAACACTGCAACCTTGAAGGACAGGGACTTTGCCTATATGATATGGGGCGTTGATGACACCACTCATAGTATTCTCGGTACTACTGTACGGTTGACCTTGCTGAAAAAAGGACAGGAGGAACTGGAAAACTGGCTTAGGCATCAGTTGTCGAAGAATGCAAATTTTGAATTCCTGGAGGCTGAAATTGAAGGGAACCATGTTGAAGTAATCAAGATATATAAAGCATTACATACACCTGTTGCATTTGAAAAGACCGAATATATCCGCAGTGGGAGCTATACCAAAAAGCTGAACGAATACCCTGAGCTAATGGCTCAACTGTGGGATAAACTGCGCAACAATCGGTTTGAGGACATGTGTCTAACCAAGGACTTACGATATGCTGATGTATTGCAAATGATTGATTGCGGGGCATACTTCTCTATGCTAAAGCTTCCTCAGCCTACTGAGGAAAAAGAGGTGATGCATTACCTTTTGGAAGATGGAATAGCTGTTAGGTTAGACAATGGCCTTTATGGTATTACGAATTTAGGAGCAATCTTGTTTGCCAAAGATTTAAATGCTTTCCCTCGATTAGGACGAAAGGCCATGCGAGTGGTTCAGTATCAAGGAAAAAACAGGTTGTTTATCCAAAAAGAAGAATCCTTCAATGCTGGTTATGCAATTTGTTTCGAGGACATTGTAAGGTTTGTTAGTGCTCTCTTGCCTAGTAGTGAGGATGCAGCGACTGTTGCATTGACGACAAAAAGCAAATACCCTTTGCCATCAGTAAGAGAAGCCATTGCCAACAGTTTAATTCATCAAGATTTATATATCACAGGGGCAGGTCCAGTTGTGGAAGTGTTTGACAACCGGATAGAAGTAACTAATCCCGGAACACCATTGGTGGATATAATGAGAATCATTGACAATCCACCCAAATCGAGAAATGAAAAGCTGGCATCTTTGATGAGAAGAATGAAGATGTGCGAAGAACTGGGCAGAGGATGGGATAGAATGGTTCTGGCCTGCGAAATGCAATATCTTCCTGCGCCACGAATAGAAATTTTTGAAGAATCGACCAAGGTCACACTCTTCTCAGAGATGGAGTATAAAAACATTCCAGCAGATGACAAGATATGGTCATGTTATCTTCATGCATGCCTAATGTACATTCAAGGGGATGCATTGACCAACACATCTTTACGGGACAGATTTGGCCTTAAGGAATCGTCGGCTGGCAGTATATCGCGCCTTATAAAGGAGGGGGTTGACAAAAACAAAATAAAACCACTCAACCCTGAAACTGCCAAACGTTATATGCGTTATGTCCCAGTATGGGCCTCAGTTTAATTTGCCAGTAATTTGCCAACACAAACAAACAATAGCAAATGATTCATTGTAAATTAATAGCAATCAAGCGAATATATTATTAAATCTAATTTGCTGGTAATTTGCTGTTGATACGAAATCGCTGAAAAAAATGTTAGACCATCTTGAAATACCAGTTATTGGAAAGGCCAACAACATAAGGTTGGTGGTGTATCCCCAGTCCTCAAAGGCAAAGGTCTATGATGAGAAAGAGCCGTATGCTGGAGAGTCAAGATACCAACTGGTGGAAGGATGCACTTATACATACGAATTTGTGAGAGAATCTGACAGATACCATTGTCAGTTTGAGTGGGAGAACGAGATTGTGCGATTCCACCCCAACAAGGATAACCATCCTTGTGAGGGAATACTGACAACAGGCATCTACGTAGGTCACTTGACATTGAACGTAGTGGATACCGACAAGCACGAGGTAATGGGTAATGTGAGCATGGAGATACGAAGTACGAAGTCGGATTACCGTCGTGACTATCGGCTGATGCTTGACGAGATTGCGGAATACTACACTGACTTAGTGTTGCAGCAAGGGGCACCAGTGACGCAACAGCTGGAGGTTGACCAAAACTGCTCATCTCAGACATTATACCAACGGTTTTCGTTTGTGCGGTCATTAATCGATAGCGAGTCATTCTCGGAAGCAATCCACAAGATTATCTCCAACCCTGTGAGGAAATGGACTGATACTAACGTTAAGCGAAACATTGTAGGGGTGAGACGTCTATCACACAAGAATATCCGCCAAATTGCATCAGGCACCGACCGGGTGCCGCTACCTATGGAAGTACGCAAGGGGATACCTGATGGACTGACAAGTGTGCCGCGGAGAATTGAGGTAGAATACAAATGTGACACAACTGACAATCAAGAAAACCAGTTCGTGAAATTTGTGTTGCGCACCTTCGTGAATTTCTGCTCAGATATCAAAGGTTTAACCAAAGCCACCGAGCAATTGAAAGCGGAAGCCAACCAAACACTCGAGCAGCTATATGAGCATCTTGACAACCAATTCTTCCGACAGATTTCCCAACCCACACACCTAAACATGAACAGTCCTGTTCTGCAACGCAAGGAAGGCTATCGCGAAGTGCTACAGGCTTGGTTGATATTTGATTTAGCAGCAAAATTGAACTGGGCGGGTGGAGACGACGTGTACGATGCCGGCAAGAAGAATGTGGCGACTTTATACGAATACTGGCTGTTCTTCAAGCTACTAGAGTTGATAAGTGAGTTCTTCAATATCGATCCTGCATCAAAAGCCGAATTGGTAAAAATGGATGATGACGGGATTGACCTAAATTTAAAGCAAGGGAGGATGCGGATGGTGAGCGGACGGCAGGAGACATTCTCACGTATATTGAATGTAGCGTTTTACTACAATAGGACATTCGGACGTGTGGCAACGAATAACGACCCCATCCACAAGGCTGGCAGCTGGACAACACCTATGAGACCAGATTATACTCTATCTATATGGCCGGGAGAAATAACTGAACAAGAAGCAGAACAACAAGAGCTTATTATACATATACATTTTGACGCAAAATACAGGCTCGACAAGGTGTTGCTGGAGAATGCCTCAAGTGATGATTATTCAGAGACCGAGCTGGATATGGAGAAACAGCAACAAGAAATGGGCATATATAAGCGAGCCGACCTGTTGAAAATGCACGCCTATAAAGATGCAATCAGACGGACAGGAGGTGCATACGTGCTCTATCCAGGGACGGAAAACAAGGAGTTGAGAGGTTTTCACGAAATTGTGCCAGGATTGGGAGCTTTTAGCATCCGTCCAGGACATTGGAGAGAGGATTCCATCTACTTAAAACAGTTTCTTGCTGAAGTTAAGGCTCACCTACTTGACCGCACGTCAGACCGCGAGAAACTATCATACTATGAATACGATATACATCGTGAGGCGAATTCCACAATGGTAATGGAAAGCCTCCCCGAGGCAGAGGGAGAGAACCGCGACTTCCTTCCAGATGAAACTTATGTCATAGTAGCATACTTCAAAAGTAGCGCACATTTAAATTGGATTTTGGAACACCACCTATACAATATGCGAGCAGGCGACGACAAGGGATCCATCGAATTAGACAAGAAGCTGATGAATGCCCGATATTTGTTACTACACAACAATCATGAAGTATTACCACTGATCAGAATCAGAAAAAATGGTCCAAAGGTATATACCCGAAAACAACTTATAAATATGGGTTACCCACCCTATCAGAAAGAAGGTACCATAGACACTGAGAGAGAACAGAGAGAAGCCGATCGAATCTATCTATTATTTGAACTCTTCAAAGACAACAATGCGGAAAAAGAGTTGCGCGGATACCGATGGGACCCCGAACAATTCAATCAATTGCAACGGGCCTATACTATATCCCTGCCCAACATCCTAAAAAAAAGACTCTGACCGACACAATGACTCCTGAACAGCGACAAGAGTAGTGAAAATTGTAATAGCTAATGCACTTGATGAAATATCTATACTAAAATCATTTTTAGAAATGACCAACGGGATACTATTAAAACTGTATAACCTTTCAGGCAATGAGGGCAGAGAACCGGGGGGTGTCCGAAATGAGACAGCAGGGCCAACACTGAAGGCTATAGCGCAACTGTTCGAGGTGAATGTCCCAGCTGTCAGTAAATACCTCCTTCAATACATCTTTGGAAGTGCGGAGCTTGAGAAGTATACGATTATCTGTCCGAATTGCTGGACCGTATCCATTCCATACGCACTTGAGAACACCGAATATGGAGACAAATCATCTCCATTAGAAACAATTCACACATAATAAAAACTACATATTTGCCCTATTATGAAAAAGATATACGCCATTGACTGGAAAGCCATGCACCCTAACAAAATGCCGACCGCCACAGACCAGTATTATGTCGGGGTTGCCAACGAGGTAATGAATATACTTAAGAAATCGGGTATTGACAATGTGTTTCCTCTCGATGAAGCCATCCGAGACGCCGCCTTGCGCTTGACGGCTTGTTTTGAAGACATCTGCACCGGCACAGGTTTCTGGCGTACCGTGAACGAGACATGCCAAAAGCGTTATGGAAAACCTCTCCCTTTTTACGATACGTCGGAGTACTACCCCGGCGAACCCAATCCGCAGGATGTAGCCCTTTTGTTATGGGACATCATAGAGTCGTGGAATGACGACCGATTCATCAATCCCGAGAACCCCGGTCTATTAGTGACTGCCACCAAAATATTCGACATCTTTGACAGCGAGTTCGAGTACGCTCCCGACACGGATGAGTTGAGGGACTACCTCACCAATCCTGCCCTCGGCATCGACTACTGGGCTACACGACGCGCTATGGAATGGTTCTCGTTAAGTGGATACCTCTCCCTCCACAGCCGCATCATGTTAGAAGATGCCCTTGATTCCATCAGAGATGAACAACAGCGTGATATACTCTCATATACTACCACTCTTGCAAATGTCCTTATCGACAAGCACAACATGTTATCGCTAACGGCAGCTGAATGGCTCTCCGCAGCAATAAATAAACCGTTTACTATCGACCACTCCCGTCTTCGCAACCGATTATATACCGTTGTGAACCGCTATGCTACAACCGTTCAGTTTCGCGACATACTGACAGGCGACAATGTTATCATTGAAGAAGACTCTTTAAATGAAGACTGGCTTGAAAAATACAGCAACAAGCCGGGTACCACGGTAAGCTGCGGCTTTATCCAGTTCAACGACAAATGCTATCAGTGCGGTACCATGATTACCGACCCGGATTCCGATTACATAGAGGAATACAAGGAAAAACAACACAACGAAGACTACGCAAAATCCCTTGGGAAACAGAACTACGACCATTTCTATGAAGCCAGCGGAGGCAAACACATCATTTTTCTGAAAGGAGAGAAAGAGCTGACAGACTTCTACACAAAGAAAGCGGGAATAACGGTGACACCCGATTTCGAACGACAACTGAAGGACATGGTCTTTAAGCAAGCCGATGACGGTATGTTGGCTCTCATGGCCACACGCGACCAAGGATTCCTTATCATCAGTCTGTCCATCCCCGCCATCAAAGCCCCCGACAACCCATTCTACAATGAGGACTATGCAAAGAAACACGCTTCCGACCTGATACTCTGTTCCGATGCCATTGATTATTCTGCTGTATGTACTCTGCTCGAAAACAACTATCTGCCCGATGCGGCACTTAACAGCCATAAAGGTTACGAATATGGACGCAAAATGCTGCAGGACAATGCCCAGTTTATTATAGACTATATGTTTGCTGAACACAAATAACCTATGACCGACACGATGACAGCTGAGCAGCGGCACAAGTGCATGTCGCATATCCGCAGCAAGGACACCAAGCCCGAGCTGAAGGTGCGACGATGGCTGTGGCATCACGGCTACCGCTACCGCCTGAACGTGAAGAGTGTGCCGGGCAAGCCGGACATCGTGATGCGGCCTTACCGCACGGCTATCTTCGTGAACGGATGCTTCTGGCACGGACACAATGTGCAGTTTTCAACTGCACTAATTGAAAATTCAAAATTGAAAAGTGAAAAGGCTGCGAATCCCGGTGCTGCACTTATTGAGAACTCCGCATGCTGCAAGATCCCACAATCCAACCGCGAGTTCTGGGTGGCGAAGATCAAGCGCAACCAGGAGCGCGACCAACGGAACTACCAACTGCTACAGGAGAACGGCTGGCAGGTCATCGTGGTGTGGGAATGCCAGTTGACCACAAATCAGATAGAACACACCATGCGCGAG